>Ga0209382_10000204_pt1 | contig 96094 bp, 81 predicted proteins | sample SoiMetdeltSBSDD5_FD_187599 | JGI IMG/M metagenome (GOLD analysis project Ga0209382, IMG submission 187599) | Bulk soil microbial communities from a Populus tree surrounding site in Tennessee, USA - Soil MetaG P. deltoides SBSDD5 (SPAdes) (version 2) | ecosystem: Environmental > Terrestrial >...
CGTGGCTGCGCTCGTCCGCCATCCAGGCGGTCGGCACGTTGCAGCTTCGCCAGCTTGCGCCGGAGCTGAAGCGATACGAGGACGCCGCCGATCCGCTGGTCCGCGAGGCGGTCGTCGCGGCGCGGGCGCGGCTGGCCGGGGACGCGCGGGCGTTGATGGAACCCCAGATGCCCGCGCCGGCGGATCTCAATGTCGGCGTCGGCGCCGGCTGACGGGGGTCCGGGGTCCCCGGAATCTACTCGCTCGCCATCGTCAGAGGGAGGGCGCCGCGCCGTTCGCTCGCCCGCATGAGGCGCTCGATCCTGAGGGCCACCGCCGGGGCGACGCCGTCGGGACCATTGGCCAGGTAGCCCTCGAGATCTGCGTTGGTCAACCCGGTGATGCTCGTGTAGGAGCTCTCGGGTATCGACAACGATTCGGCTTGCGCACGCTCGATGATCGCCGGCGGCACCTGGAGCTCGCCGGCCATCGCCAGCACGTCGCTCTTCAGCAGGTGTCCAAGCGGCAGCAGGTCCACCGCGGCATCGCCATGCCGCGTGAACGTGCCGATCGTGAGATCGGTGCGATCGAGAGATCCGGTGACCAGGTAGTTCACCGAATCGGCGACGAAATAAATCGCCGCCATCAGGACGCGCTGGCGAAGGCCCGCGCCGCGGGTCCACTCGCGATCGGCGGTCACCGGCGGCGTGCCCGATCCGGTCATCGTGCCGCCGAGCGCGGCGGTGAGCCGGTTGCACGCGAGCTCGAGCGGCAGCCGAAGCAGTCGCATCTGTAAAGTTTCAGCGACGATCTGCGCGTCGTGGCCTGCTGCCGACAACGGACCATCCGCGGCGAGGACCCCGACGGTTCTCTCTTCCATCGCCATCTGACAGAGCCGCGCCGTCACCGCCGAGCCGATGCGGCCGTCGAGCGGCACCACCAGGCCTTCGGCGCCCGCGGCGCTCACGGCGTTGGCGAGCCACGTGGCGATGTCGGTGGGCCGTGTGTGCATAGGCGGGACGCCCGGACGGCTATTGCGCGGGGATGGCAGGAGTCTGCTGGTCGATCACGCGAAGGAAGGCGTCTACGACCTCGGGATCGAACTGGCGTACTCGCTGCCGGTCGATTTCCGCGACCGCCTCGGCGATCGGCCAGGCCGCCTTGTAGGGACGCTTCTGCGTGAGCGCGTCGAACACGTCGGCCACGGCCACGATCCGGCCGGCGAGCGGAATCTGATCCTGGCGGATGCCCGCGTAGCCATCGCCGTCCCATCGCTCGTGGTGGCTGAACGCGATTTCCTCGGCCAGCCGCAGCAGGTTGAAGCGGCTGCCCGAGAGGATGCGTGCGCCAATCGTCGTGTGCTTCTTGACCTGCTCGAACTCCTCGACCGTGAGCTTGCCGGGTTTCAGCAGGATCGAATCGGGTACGCCGATCTTGCCGACGTCGTGGAGCGGCGCGGCGCGGCGGATCAGCGACACCTGTGGATCGGTCAGGCCCAGCTGCCGCGCCAGCAGGGCCGCCATCTGGCCGACCCGCTCGGTGTGCTGCCCGGTGTTGTCGTCGCGAAACTCGGCGGCCCGGGCGAGCCGCTCCATGATCTCTTCCTGTGCGGCCTCGAGCTCGCGGGTGCGGTCGCGCACCTTGGCTTCGAGGATGGTGTTCTGGCTCTGGACCTGGAAATAGAGGAAGCGGGTCTCGAGCAGCGTGCGGATGCGGAGCAGGACCTCATCGGCATGAAAGGGTTTGCTCACGAAGTCCTTGGCGCCTCGGGCCAGGGCTTCCTGCCGCGCGACCGGCGTCATGTCCCCGGTCAGCATCAGGATCGGAAGGTAGCTCGCCTCCGCGATTTCATTCAGTTGATCCATGACCGCCAGACCATCCAGCTCGGGCATGTGGAGGTCCAGCAGGATCAGATCGGGGCGGTACTTGACGTACAGCCGGGCCGCATCAGCCGGTTCCGTGGTGCTCTCGACCTTGTCGAACCCGGCACGCTCGAGCAGGCGCCGCAGCAGTCCAACGTTCGTCTCCTCGTCGTCGACGATCAGGATGCGCGCATTCTTGAAGATGCGGTTCTGCATGCGTCTTGATGTGGACCTGGCAGGGGTGGGCCTGCTCGCCCGGTCGTTCAAATCGCTGGCGACTCCGGCCATTTGGTCGATGCGCCGCCGCCCTGGTGTACATGTCCGATCACCCCGCCCGCCGTCATCGGCTGGCGAACGTGTTTTCGGACTGAAAGCCCGAACAAAACAGGCCTGTCGCGCCGATGTGCGACGCCCGAAGGCCTGGTGACGCCGTGGTGTGAAGCACGAACGCGGGCCAGTCGCGCCGAAGTGTGAAGCACGAATTAGGATCTGCGGCCATGCTACACCAGACCCGCAGGGAGCGTGGCGAAGAGCCAACGGTATAATTTCCGGCTGGATTTCTTCAAACCCAGGAGACGAGGAATGGCAGCAGAGAAGGGCCCGATCCGGGTCGTGCATTTCGGCCTCGGGCCGATCGGCGCGGGCGTCGTGCGGCAGGTGGCTGCCCGCAAGGGATTCAAGATCGTCGGGGCGGTCGACATCGACCCGGCCAAGGTGGGACGCGATCTCGGCGAGGTGGCCGCCGTCGGCCGGCAGCTCAAGATCAGGGTTTTGGACGATGCGAAGAAAACGATTAAGGCGGCAAAGCCGGACGTCGTGGTCTTGTGCACCAGCTCGTCGATGAAGGGCGTGCTCGGCCAGATCGAGGCGATCCTGAAGCTCAGGGTGCCGATCGTGTCGACGACCGAGGAGCTGGCCTATCCGACGAAGGGCAACATGCGCTACGCGCGGGCCGTGCACCAGATGGCGAAGAAGGCGAAGGTCGCCGTGCTCGGGACCGGGGTCAATCCAGGCTTTGTCATGGATGCGCTGCCGATCATGCTGACCGGCGTGTGCGAGCGCGTCGAGGCGATCAAGGTGGAGCGCATCCAGGACGCGCGCATCCGCAGGCTTCCGTTCCAGCAGAAGATCGGCGCCGGCCTGACCCGCGAACAGTTCCAGAAGAAGGTGGACGATGGCAGCGTGCGCCACGTCGGACTGGCCGAATCGGTCTCGATGATTGCCGACGCACTCGGCTGGAAGCTCGATCGCATCACCGACGACATCCAGCCGAAGATGGCCACCGAAACCGTGGCGAGCGAGTTCCTGGCCGTCGACCCGGGGTATGTGTGCGGAATCGTGCAGGACGGGATCGGCTACAAGGGCGGCCAGCCGGTCATCACGCTGCACATGGAGGCTTATCTCGGCGCCCCGGAATCCTACGACTCCGTGGAAATCGTCGGCTCCCCCGCGCTCAAGTCGAAAGTGGCGGGCGGCGTGCATGGCGACATCGCCACCGCATCGATCGTGGTCAATTCGCTGCCGAAGATCCTCGACGTCGCGCCCGGGCTCCACACCATGCGCGACATGCCGCTGCCGTCGTTCTTCGGAGGCGTGCGGTAAGCGCCGCCCGGCGTCAGGATTCCGTCACCGCGAGTCCCCAGCGGCGCCGCTTGAGGAACAGGCCCTTGCGGGAGATGCCGAGCAGCCGCGAGGCTTCCTCGACGCGGCCGTGGGTGCGATCGAGGGCGCGGCGGACCATCACCTGTTCGAGCATGTCCACGGCGACCGGCAGCGGTTGATCGAGTGCGACCCGCACCTCGACTTCCGCGGCCGGCGTCGCGGCGATGGTGCGGCGGGAGGCCTGAATCTCCGGCGAGAGCAGTGCGGGGGTCAGGGTGCCGTCGCGCTCGGCGAGGGCGACCATCCGCTGGACCTCGTTGGCGAGCTGGCGCACGTTGCCAGGCCACGAGAACAGGAGCAGGTATTCCAGCGTGTCGTCGGCGAGCGTGAGGTGTCCCTTGCGCTGTTCATCGGAGTACTTGCGAACGTAGTGCTGGACGAGCGGCGGGATCTCCTCCCGACGTTCGCGCAGCGGCGGCAGCGACAGGCGCATCACGTTCAGCCGGTAGAACAGATCGCCACGGAAGCGGCCGTCGGCCATCAGCTGCTCGACGCTGGCATTGGTCGCGGCAATCACCCGCACGTCGACTTTCACGGGCTGCTGTTCGCCAAGCGGATGGATCTCGTGCGTTTCGAGGAAGCGCAGCAGCTTCGGCTGCATCTCCGGTCCAATCTCGCCAATCTCGTCGAGGAACAGCGTCCCGCCGGCGGCCGATCGAATCACCCCCTGAAACCCGTCGAGGGCGCCGGTGAAGGCGCCCCTGCGATGGCCGAACAGCTGGCTCTCGAGCAGATCGCGGGGCACGGCGGCGCAGTTGAAGGGCACGAACGGCCGGTCGGCGCGATCCGAGGCCCGATGAATGGCGCGGGCGACCATCTCCTTGCCGGTGCCGGTCTCGCCGGTAATCAGCACCGAAATCGTGTTGGCCGCGATCCGCCGCGCCGTGTTCAGGACTTCGATCATCTGTTCGGAGGCCCAGATGCATTCGGGATCGCTATCGAGCGCATCGGCGGGCCACAGCGCCGCACGCTGCTTCTCGTCGCGGCGGTAGCCTTCGAGCGAGAGCGCCAGCGCGAGCAGCTTCCGGATCGTGGCAAAGGTACAGAAGCCTTCGAGGTCGCGCCGCGGTTGAATCGCGAGCAACCAGGTCTCGTCGCCGCGGTTCCCGAGCGGCAGGTGCTCGATGCTGTCGGTCGGCCCCGTCGCCGCGGCGGTTGCTTCGGCGGTATTCCAGGCGATCGTCTCGACGACGCGGACGCCGGCCGGTGACTTGACCACCAGCGCCAGCGCCGTGGCACAACCAGCGCCTCTCACCAGGGCGACGGCTTCCGGGCCGAGGATGTGGGGATGGCCGGAGAGCTCGAGGAGGGCGACGGCCGCGTCGAGGGAGGGAGAATGGAAGCTTTCCGTAGTAGCGAATTCGTCGCCGTCACGTCTCGTGGCCAAGCTCCCTTCGATCAGCGATGAAATCCTTCGGCTTCGCATCGATAGCGAAGCGGCGCGCTCGGGGCTCTCCCGTTTCATTAACATCCCATGCATTGCATTGATCGCCGCGATGTCTGAGGGCGTCTGCGTTTCGTCGAGTGGACCTAAGGGCAGATCCTGGAAATCAATTTGGCGATTCATCCTATGCAGAGCCTGCAGCCGCACCCTGCGAAATGATTGCGTGAAAGCAGCCAGGCCGGCGGTTTGAGCCTCGCGGATACAGCCGTCTGCGAGCTCGATCGCTTCCGCCGGTCGATTGGCATTGAGCATTAGCTTCGCCAAGGATTCAGCCGCCTTCAGTCGGTACCACAATGGCACGCACAAAGATGGCTCGCAACACCTTCGAAGTAGTTCCTCGGCCCGGTCGAAACAGCCTTCCGCAGCCTCGATTCGGGCTGTCGTATCGTTTAGCGCACACTGGAAGGAGGCGCTTGAGAAGGCCTGCCTCGATGCCCGTGCGAGTTCAGTTCTCGCAGCGGCGAGGCTCCCTTTCAACAAGTGGAGAGACGCTAAGTTTGCAGCACCGGCGGCAACGCCTTTAGACCAGCCTATGCGTTCCGCTAACATCGCGCCTCGCTGGGCGCGATCGATGGCGGCGTCAATATCCCCATCGATTGAGATAACGTGCGATTCGTCTAGCAGGGCCGCAGACTGTATCCACAGGTTTTCGTCGACGGTCGCGAGCGCGAGGCAACGGGCAAGATGTCGACGCGCTGGAGAAACCATTCCAGCTCGACCTTCTAACCTTGCATGAACCAGATGAACGAACGCTAGCGCATGGGCGTCTCCGGATCGATATGCTGAGCGACGAGCCAGAGATGACAGCGGCAGCGACGCACTGAACGCTCGTTCGCTGCAAGTACGTTCTAGCAAGTCCCCGGCACTGCGGCATACCAAGACGGAGTCACGTGTCTCCAAGGAAGCCTGATGAGCTTCTTGTGAGAATGCAATCGCACGCTCTAGGTCCCCTCGATCCCAGCTGGCCGCCGCGAGAATGCCCAGAATCCGCGCCTCAAGCTTCTTGTTTTTGATCGCGCGCTGGAGCGTCGCTCCACGAGTCAGCGAGCTCTGAAGATCGCCAAGGTAATAGGAGACTTCGAGTGAAACAACGGACTCTTCAGGGCCTAGATTTGAGAGCCTGTTTAGTCGTTGCTTTGCTTCGGAGAAGTGGCCGCGCCGAAGTGTTGCGAGAATGTCCGAGTTCATTGGAGTGCCGAGAGGGTGTTAGTGTATGGACGACGAATCGTCGTCGGCAAAACGTCGAAGAGGTTCTCGACGTGCCTTGGCTGCCGCTATCAAGCTATCGATCGTGACTCCGTCGCGCGGCGTGGAAGCGGTCCCGAGTACGATGGCCATTCTTTCGAACCCCGATTCCTGCTCTCTTAAACGTTCTGCAATTCGTCTCACCACCTGAATCGCAGCGTCCGAGGACGTTCCTCCAAGAAGCGCCACGAACTCGTCCTGCTCATTCCTGAAGAGAACGTCCGCTGCCCTAAGACCGCTCTTCACTGTCTCAGCAATTCTCGCGATGTCGCGCTCTCGGAAGTCGGACCGACGAGAGGCGACCACTTCTATAACGGCTATTGAAAGGTGACCACTGTGTGCCGCTAGAGCCAGATCATGCACCGAACGGCCAGACACCGGTAGGGGGCGCGTGAGTGAACGATTCGTCGCGTCCGACTGCATTGCGTGCCTAATCGTGGGTGCGATCTGACGGGCAACGATTTCTGCCACACGCCGATGGTTCTCAGTAAACGCCTCGGGTCGAACCGAGTACAGACTTAGGACACCAACCAGAACATCATCGTGAAGCAACGGTGCGCTGAGGCAGCTGCGGAGACGGGGCTGGAGGCCTCGCGCTACTTCGCCCAAATCGAGAATCGGATCCGAGTTTAGAATCGACTGGCGATTGGCAGCTACCCAGCCGGTCAGCCGTTCACCTCTCTGGATTTTTAGGCCGTGAAAATGATCCGCGTGCTCGCCCGCCGAGTGGTACACCTGAAGTTCGTCCGCGACCTGATCATGGAGAAATATGACGGACAGCGAGGCGGGAATCAACCTTCTTAGATGTTTTGCGACAAGGTCGGCTGCATCAGCGATCGTTCGGCATCCTGAAATCCCTTGAGCGAGATCAAAGAGGACAGACATTTCTTCAGTGCTTGAGGAAATGACATCCAGTCCTTTTCCACCAAAATTGCGCGGTTCGAGCGCAAAGTGCTGCGCCAAGTCTGAAACTCGTTCAGGGCTTTCGGGTGTCAGCGGTGGCGCTATTTCTGAGTAGGTCGCTATGAATGTGTCAACAACTAGCGGATCGTACATGCTGCCGCGACGTTCGAGCAGAATCTTGATGGCGTCCGCGTCAGACAACCTTGGGCGATATGGACGATCCGATGTGAGTGCGTCGAAGCAGTCGACAACGGACAGAATCCTCGCTCCAATCGGAATGTCGGTGCCTCTAATGCCATCAGGATACCCAGTTCCGTCCCAGTTCTCGTGATGATGACGAACAATAGGCACAACGGGATACGGGAACTCAATCGCGGAAAGTATGTCTGCTCCAACGCTGGCATGAAGCTTCATTTTTTCGAATTCCGCCGGGGTCAGTTTTCCAGGTTTGTTTAGGATGTATTCGGGCACTGCGAGCTTGCCCATGTCGTGCAGAAGTGAGGCGGCCTCGATTGCGTGTATCTGTCCTGAATCTGTGATGCCGACTCGAGAAGCCAGGCCTACGGCATATTGCTGCACCCTACGGATATGGCCATGCGTGATTTGATCCTTCGCGTCGATGGCCATCGCAAGAGTCTCGATGGTCGAAAGATAGAGCCTATTCAGCTGTGTAAGGTGCTGGTTTGCATCATCTACGCGACCTAAAGCGGTTTTGAACGTGAGATACGAGATGAGCAGCAGGGGCAAGAGAAAGCTCGCTATTCGAATAGCGGAGCTCTGCTGGTTTTCAAGATCGATCTGGAGATAGGGTAGGAGGAGCGCCGCGACGGAAGCGCCACTGAAGTAGTTAAGAGAGAGCCAAAGGAAATTGTCGCGCCAGACGACGAACGGTGAAACGTGCTTTTCGAAACCGACGGCGCCTGCTATGAGCCAGCTGTTCAGCAGAAAGTAAAGCAATGCCAGGACGAGCAGAGGCATTGCCAGGGGCAATATGGGCTGTGGTGCTAAATCTAGAGGTGAGATGCGAGCGATTGCGAAAAAGACGTGTGCTGCGGTCCATATCGCAACTGCAGGCGCGGCCATGTTGAACAGAACACGAAAAAACCGTCGCGACCAGTTGCCCTGCCAAAACGATATAACTAGGCTGTCCAGAACAACGATGATGGCCGCAGCTGATGGTCCAAAAAGTATTGCCGCGGCAAAAACAAATGTTTCTGAAACTGACAGTCGAGCTGGAATCGTTGGGATTCGGATCGTGTATGAGCCACTCAGCAGAGTGAGCCCAGCTAGAACGAACCATTGGTAGCCAATCGATTCGGTCGAGACACGATAGAGAGAATGCAGGACGATAGCTGTTCCTACGGCTATTACGCCGCCGACGTAATATCGTCCCGCGTCACTTAACGTGTTCGTCGAGGTCATTGAAAGTCGTCCGTCCGCCTAAGCGGCTTACTCGCCCCAGATAATGATACGCACCTGATGCTCTCCTAGGAGGTTAATAAATTGGTTGATTGGGGGTGCAACTGAGGTCGCTAGTCGCCCCAGACGATGGTGTCGCCCCAGACGATGGTGTCGCCCCAGACGATGGTGTCGCCCCAGAGGATGGTGTCGCCCCAGACGATGGTGTCACCCCAGACGATGGTGTCACCCCAGACGATGGTGTCACCCCAGACGATGGTGTCACCCCAGACGATGGTGTCACCCCAGACGATGGTGTCGCCCCAGACGATGGTGTCGCCCCAGACGATGGTGTCACCCCAGACGATGGTGTCACCCCAGACGATGGTGTCACCCCAGACGATGGTGTCGCCCCAGACGATGGTGTTACCCGCTGTCGGCAATCCACTTGAGGGTGAGTTCGAACTGTTATTCGACGTTGCGAATCCGATGCCCGATGTTGTGACAAGTTCGCCGGAAATCTTTGTGTCGCGGAAACCCTTTTCTCCCGACACCAGTCCCAGCGCCGCAACGACGTTGAGCTGCCCCGCGCCCGCTTCGATGAGTCCCGCCCCCGCCAGCCGTGAGCTCGTCACCTGCAGCGCCAGTTTCACGTCCGCCGGGTTCAGCCGCGGTGTCGCCTCCAGCAGCAACGCGACCGAGCCCGACACCACCGCCGTCGACATGCTGGTGCCGCTCATCTCGACGTAGCGGCCCTGGCCGGCGCCGAGGACCACGCGCTCCGGATAGGTCCTGGTCAGATACGCGGCCGGGGCCGCGGTCGCGACGATCCGGTTGCCGGGCGCGACGAGCTCGGGTTTGAGCAGGCCGTCGATGGCGGTGGGGCCGCGTGAGCTGTAGGTCGCCATCACGTCGTCCGACCGCTGCGCGGTCCCGCGAGTATTGCTCGCGCCGACGGTCAGCGCCGACGGGCTGTTGCCCGGCGACACGATGCCCCCCACCACGGCCTTGCCTGCCGCCGTCTTCCCAAAATTGCCCGCCGCTGCCACGACCACCATCCCGGCATTCACGGCGCGCTCGACCGCCTGGCACAACGGGTCATCACGATAGCTTTCGAACACCGGGTGCCCGAGCGATAGATTGATGACCCGCAGGTTGTAGCGGGCGCGGTTCTTCACCGCCCAGTCGATCGCCGTGATGACGTCGCTGGTGTCGCCCGAGCCATCCCCCTTCAGCACCTTGAGGCTGACCAGGTGCGCCTCCGGCGCCACGCCCGCGTACCCCGAATCCCGGGCCGCCGCGATGATGCCGGCCACGTGGGTGCCGTGGCCGTAATCGTCCTGCGCGGTGCCGCGCGAGTCGGTGAAGTCGACGGCGGCCACCACGCGGCCTCGCAGCGCCGGATGCGCCGCGATTCCCGAATCGATGACTGCCACGCCAATCCCGCGACCAGTCGCCCCCGCGATGCCGGCCAGGGCGCCCTCCCAGGCCTGCTCAGCGCCGATCGCCGCAGTGGTCACGCTCATCAGCCGCCGCACCGGGACGTCGCCCGACAGGTGCGCGACGTCAGCGTCCTGGCTCAGGGCATCGAGCGCTCGCTCGGAGACCTCGAGCACCGCCGCACCGTCCAGGCGCTTGGCTACGCGGGCCCCATGCCGCGCCGCCAGCCTGTCGATCATGGCGTCGTCGCCCGACACGATCACGCGAACGGCCTGCTCGCGCGCCGACCCAAGCCGTTCGATCAGATCGCGCGAGAGCTTGGCGCGGCCAGCGGCCTCGGCATCGAGGCCCGCGAGCGCCAGCAAGGCGATCACGGCGAACGATTGGAACAGGCGCGAGCGGAGCGTTGTGGTGTCAATCATAAGAACTCGAACTCAACGACCGCGTCGATCTGCAACGCGGCTGGTTATGTGTTTCTTCTGTCGGGGGAGTGACGCCCTCCCCTAGAGCACGGCACATGCCACGGCCGAGCTTTTGAACGTGATGGCAATAGGTGATGGTGCAGAGAGAATCAATAGCTGACATAGAAGGACTCCTGTTGCCATCGTCGTCGCCTTCACGTACGATCGAGCCACAACGACGTCCTTCTCTCTCAGCCAATCGATTGGCTGAGGAAGCGCTTCGTGCCGGGAGGGTAGGCCCTACCCTGTCGGAATTTGCAATTGACGGGCTTTTTTGCGTCGGCCAATAAATTGGCCGGTCAGGTCGCCAGTGACCACCACACCCAGACGCCTGCTCTTACTCGCGATTGTCCTGTTGACTGGCGCGGCCTGCCGTCGCCAGCCGGCGCAGGCCCCCGGCTCGGAAATCGTTGACGGCGGCGAGCTGATCGCGTCGCTTCGGAGCGAACCGGCCAACTACAACCGCTACTTCGACGCCAGCGCGGCGGCCGATGTCGTGGCGCTGCTCACACAGGCACGCCTGGTGCGAGTCAACCGGGTCACCGACGCGCTCGAGCCCGCGCTCGCCGAGAGCTGGGAGTCCTCGCCGGACGGCCGCTCGCAGACGCTAAAGCTTCGGAAAGGCGTGATGTTCTCGGACGGCGCGCCCTTCACCTCCGCCGACGTCCTGTTCTCCTTTGCGGTTGCGTACGACGCGCCGGGGAGCCAGCTGGCCGAAAGCATCACGCCTGCGGGACAGCGGCTTGAAGTGACCGCTCTCGACGAGACGACGGTGATCGTGACGTTCCCGACGCCGTTCGCGCCGGGCATCCGGCTGCTCGACAACCTGCCGATCCTTCCACGGCACAAGCTGGAGCCGGCGTTCCGGGAGAAAACGATTCAGAAAGCGTGGACCGGGTCGACGCCGCTCTCGGAGATCGTCGGGCTCGGGCCCTTCGTCCTGTCGGAGCACGTGGCCGGCCAGCGGCTGGTGTTCACGCGCAACCCGCACTACTGGCGCAAGGACCAGCACCAGAAGCCCTTGCCCTATCTCGATCGGCTGACCATCGAGATCATCCCCGACCAGAATGCCGAGGCGCTCCGGCTCGAGTCAGGGGCGACCGACCTCATGTCGAATGCGGACATCAGGTCGGACGACTACGCCCGTTTCAAGCGGCTGGCCGACCAGGGACGGTTGAAGCTGCTCGATGCCGGTGTCGGACTCGATCCGAACGTCCTGTGGTTCAACCTGAAGCCGCAGCCGTCGAAAGACGTCAAGCCCTGGCTGCGCCGCACCGAGTTCCGGCAGGCGGTGTCGTTCGGGGTGGACCGTCAGGCGATTGCGAACACGGTGTATCTCGGTGCCGCGGTGCCCGTCTTCGGGCCGATCACGCCGCGGCACGGTCCGTGGTATTCGACCGACATTCCGGGCTATGCCTACGATCCTGCGAAGGCCCGCCGGCTCCTGGCGGCCACCGGTCTGACCGACCGCGATGGCGACGGCCAGCTCGAAGATGCCGCGGGCGCGCCGGTGCGGTTCTCGGTGCTGGTTCAGAAGGACGCGACGATTCGAGAGCGCACCGTGGCGCTTCTCCAGGAACAGCTGCGGGCTCTCGGCATCTCCCTCGACGTCGTCGGACTCGACCTCGGGAGCATCGGGAAACGCTGGTTTGGCGGTGACTACGACAGCATCTTTCATGGCTTCCAGGCGAGCGCGACCGATCCGGCGATGAACCTGGATTTCTGGCTCAGTTCCGGAAACAGTCATTTCTGGAACCCCGGTCAGACAAAGCCGGGGACGCCGTGGGAGGCGCGGATCGACGATTTGATGCGGCAGCAGGTGCAAACGCAGGATCAGGCCGAGCGGCAGCGCGTGTTCGTGGAGGTGCAGCGCGTGTTCGGCGAGCACGTTCCGGCGCTGTATTTCGTCGCTCCCAAAGTGACCATCGCCCTGAGTCCGCGAGTGGTGAACCCGACCCCGGTGCCGCAGATTCCACAGCTGCTCTGGAGCGCCGACACGCTGGCGGCGTCGGGGCCGCGCGGCACCCGGTAACGCCGTCTCCAACAAACGCCGAAACAATCGGCCGTGACGCCGCACCTGGGCTCGTTCATCCTCCGCCGCGCGGTTTCAGCCATCGTTCTGGTGCTCGTGGTGGCGTCGGCGGCCGTGCTGCTGGCCCGGCTGGCTCCCGGGGATCACCTTTCGGAATTCGAGCTCACTCCTGCCCAGATCGCCGCCGAACGGCATCGCCTCGGGCTGGACGCCCCCCTTCACGTGCAGTATCTCGCCTGGCTGAGGCGTTTGGCCCGCTTCGATCTCGGGGAGTCGACCCGATATCCGGGGCGTCGCGTCCGCGACCTCATCGGCGAGCGAATCGGGAACACCGTCATCCTCGGCAGCGCCGCGCTCGTCGTCGCCACAGCGCTCGGGATCCCGCTCGGCGTGGTCAGCGCCAGAGGCCGCCGCGATCCACTCGCCCTGACAACCCAGGGTCTCTCGGTCGTGCTGCTCTCGCTGCCGCCAATCGTCTTGTCGCTCGCGCTGCTGTTCCTGGCATCGAAGACGGGATGGTTTCCCGTCGGTGGCCTGCCGGCCGGCGGTGGCGCCGTCGTGATGCTCCATCATCTGATGCTGCCGGTGCTGGCGCTCGGACTGCCGATCGCGGCGACGCTCGAACGCCTGCAATCGCGCGCGATGACCGACGCGCTTCGCCACCCATCGGTCCAGGCCGCGCGCGCGCGCGGCATCCCGCGCACGCGGCTGGTCTGGTTACATGCGCTCCGTCTCTCGCTGACACCTGTTCTTGCCGTCTACGGCATCATCGCCGCCACACTCATCAGTGGATCGTTCGCCGTCGAATACGTGATGACCTGGCCCGGCCTCGGCCGGCTTCTCTATGACGGACTGATCGCGCGCGACGCCAATGTCGTCGCGGGCTGCGCCGCGACAGGCGCAGTCGTTCTGGCCATCGGCATCTTCTTCGCCGACGTCGCGCTGGCCGCGGTCGACCCACGGGTCGCGCATCCGCGATGAAACGGACCCGCGCGATCGGTACCGCACTCTTGTCAGCCCTGGTCCTGGCTGCCCTGTTCGCGCCGCTTCTGACCTCGCACTCTCCGCTCCGCCAGTTCACCGACTACGAGAACGCACCACCGATGCGTCCTCACCTCGTCGCCTCCGGCGGAAGGTTCGTGCGGCCCTTCATCCGACCGGTGAAACTCGTCGATCGCCTCGAGCGGCGGTTCGAGCCGACAGGCGAGGAGGTGCCGATCCGATGGTTTTACGGCGGGGTGTTGATATCGATCGATGAATCACGCGGACCGTGGTTTCCTCTGGGAACCGACCCGCTGGGGCGCGACGTCTTCTCCCGCCTGCTTTTCGGTGCGCGGCTGTCCCTCTCGGTGGCGTTCGTCGCATCACTGGGCGCGCTCCTGGCGGGGCTGGCGATCGGCGGCGTGGCTGGATTTGCCGGAGGACGGATCGAAACGGCACTCATGGCGGTGGCGGACTTCGTCCTGGTACTGCCCGCCATCTACGTCGTGCTGGCCCTGCGCGCGGCGATGCCGCTGGTGCTGTCCGTTTCGCAGGTGTTCTGGACGCTGAGCCTGGTCCTCGCCGCTGCGGGCTGGCCACTCGTTGCGCGCGGGGTCCGGGGCATCATCGCCGCCGAACGGCCAAAGGCGTACGTCGAAGCTGCGTACTCCCTGGGGGCGTCCCCTGCGCGGATTCTGCTACGTCATCTCTTGCCTGCGACCGCCGGCTTTCTTCTCTCGATCGAGACGATGATGGTGCCGGCGTTTGTGGTGTCGGAGGGAACGCTCACGCTGGTGGGGCTGGGATTTCCTGTTCCTGCAGCAAGTTGGGGCGCCATGCTCCGGGACGCCTGGCAGGGGGGGGCGTTCACCGACGCGCCCTGGTTGATGTCGCCGGCCGTTGCGCTCGCCCTGACGGTTCTCGTCATGCGCATGCTAGGGGCGGGGGCCGGCCCTGACACCCCCGCAATTCGCGCAAACTCCTAAGTCATTGGTCCAACGCCTTTTGGTGCACAACCTCATGTGTTCCAAAGCCGAACCGCTGGCTCACTCTGGAACAGCTGAGCGTACTCAACAGGTTTTTCAACGAGTTAGGTCCGGTCCGGCCTCGAAAACGTGTGTGGCATGTGCCAGAACGAGCCACAACAGCCGCACGCGTGTGCGCCACCTCAGCTGCGACTAGGCCTGTAAATTCCACAACTGCAGCGGTTTAACGGATCTGGCGCAAGCCCGTCCGTTCTGGCCCTGCCCTTGCTCAGCCATGCGCCGGCAGTTCTGTCCATCGTGGGCGAGGGGCTGTTCGACGGCTATGGAAACGCGGCATCGCCGGGGAACGGTGATGCACCACGGCTGGGAAAAGGTCGGGCGTTGAAGTCCGTGGTCGCCACTGCCGGTCGGCACCCGGCAGGTATCGGTACGAGAGACGTGCTCGCTCCCGCAGTCGCGGGAGGTATCTGCAGCGAAAGGAAACAGCAATCGTGATTCGATGGCAACGCAATCTGACGAGAGGGGCCCTTGCGGTCGCTTTCGTGGTCGGGCTCGGAGGGCCGGCACTCGCCAAGTCCGGCACCCCTGAGAAACTCGACAAGCTCCTGAAGGAACGTGCCGGGAAAAACGGATGGTCACGAGTCATCGTGATGCTGAAACCCGGTGCGGATGCTTCTACCGAAGTCAAACTTCTCGGCGGCAAGCTGGGACGTCGACTTGGGCTCATCAACGGACTGGTGGTCGAGCTTCCGAATGGAGCCATCCGGAAGCTGGCAGGACATCCGGCCGTTGAGAGCCTCCACTACGACCGCCCGACGGGCGGCGAAATGAATCGTGTCGCGGTCACCGTCGGCGCGCGCGCCGTGCAGGCCGACTATGGGTATACCGGGGCGGGTGTCGGCGTGGCCGTCATCGACTCGGGCACGACCAGCTGGCACGACGACCTCACTTACCAGGGCTCGTCGTCTCTTGTTCGCGTGAAGAACGGACAGCGGGTCGCAGCGTTCGTCGACTTCGTCAACGGGCGGACTGCGCCGTACGACGACAACGGGCATGGCACGCACGTCGCCGGCATCATCGCCGGCAACGGGGCGGACTCGCTCGGCACGCGCGCCGGTATCGCGCCCTCAGCTCACCTCGTGAGCCTGAAGGTGCTGGACGCTCAGGGTCGCGGCGTGATCAGTAGCGTCATCGCGGCGCTCGACTGGGTCGTTGCGAACAAGGCCTCATACAACGTTCGCGTCGTCAACCTCTCAGTAGGGGCGGCGGTGACGGAGTCCTTCAACACTGATCCCCTGGCACGGGCCGCCAAGGGCGCCGTCGACGCCGGAGTCGTCGTGGTGACCGCCGCGGGCAACCTGGGGAAGAACGCGAACGGTCAGCTCCAGTACGGCGCCATCAGTGCCCCGGGCAATGCGCCCTGGGTGCTCACTGTCGGTGCGTTCAGCCACGAGGGCACGGTGTGGCGGACCGACGACGTGATGGCGGATTACAGCTCGCGGGGTCCGACGGCCATCGACTTCGCAGCGAAGCCTGACCTCGTGGCTCCCGGCACCGGGATCGTCTCGCTGTCGGACCCGAGCAGCCTGCTGTATGTGACCAAGTCGGTCTATCTCCTGACTGGCTCGCTGCTACCGGGTGTCAAGCCATATCTCAGCCTCACCGGGACGAGCATGGCCTCACCGGTCGTGGCGGGAACCGTTGCGCTGATGCTGCAGGCCAATCCGGCACTCACGCCGAACATGGTGAAGGCCATCCTGCAGTACACGACGCAGTGGGACAGCAACTACAACGCGCTCACGCAGGGCGCGGGCTTCCTGAACTCCTACGGTGCCGTGCAGCTCGCGAAGTTTTTCCGGACGGCCCAGCCGGGTTCGAAGCTGCCGATGCCGCGCACGTGGAGCAAGCAGGTCATCTGGGGCAACCATCGCATCACGGGCGGAGTGATTCGGCCGAATGCGAATGCCTTTGAGCTCGGAACCATCTGGGGCGCCGCTGTGGATCGAGATGGCGACAACATCGTCTGGGGCACGTTGCTCAAGAACGATGGCGAAAACCTCGTGTGGGGCACAGCGGATCTGTTGAGCGCCGACAACCTGGTCTGGGGAACCGTCATCGATTCGAACGGTGACAACCTGGTCTGGGGCACCATGCGCTCGGGCGACAACCTGGTGTGGGGCACCCTCTCAGGCGACGACAACATCGTCTGGGGTACCGACTGCGGTGGTGCCAATTGCGACAACCTGGTGTGGGGAACCTCCATTGCCGGTGACAACCTGGTCTGGGGCACGGCGCGCTCGGCGGACAACCTCGTGTGGGGAACCGCGGCGGCCGGAGACAACCTGGTCTGGGGAACGAGCGGGGACGTTGACAACCTGGTTTGGGGAACGTCCAGCGACGGCGACAACATGACCTGGGGCACTTCGGGTGATGACGCACCGATGTTCGACGACCCGATTGCAGAACCCGTCAACTTCGATCAGAGCGTGTTCGACAGCCTGTTCGGAGAGCCGCTCGTTACGGTGCCTGTTGCAGAACAGAACCTCGTCACACAACCGGTAACTTCCATCGCCACGGCGGTGGGCATCTTGGGAGGCCTCTAATCATGGAAAAGATGCCTTACCGTGACGGCGAACAGCTCGACGTGCACGCCGCTCTCGCGGGCAACTATGGCACGACCACTTCGTCGGACTGGCGCCAGGCGCTGCCAGTACTGACGGGCACGCTGGTGACGCTGCGGGAGCTGCGGCTCTCCGACGCACCTTCACTCCTCGCGATGCTTTCGACCGAAGAGGTGTCGCGCTTCATCTCGCCACCTCCGACCACGGTCGAGGGGTTCGAGCGGTTCATCGCGTGGACGCATCGTGAGCGGACGGCGGGCAACTACGTCTGCTTCGCGGTGGTGCCCCACGGGATGGACACGGCGATCGGGATCTTCCAGGTCCGGCAGCTGGAGCCGGGCTTCTCGACGGCCGAATGGGGCTTCGCGATCGGCTCCGCGTTCTGGGGCTCGGGCGCGTTCCTCGACGGTGCAAAGATGATGGTCGACTTTGCGTTCGACGTGGTCGGCGCCCATCGACTCGAAGCGCGCGCAGCGGTCGCGAACGGTCGCGGCAACGGCGCGTTGCGGAAGATCGGTGCGGTGCAGGAAGGTGTGTTGCGCAAGTCCTTCCTTCGCAATGGCGAGTACCTGGATCAGACCCTCTGGACCATCCTGGACGACGACTGGCGTCGCACCAGGTCGGCCTGGGGAATCCGGGTCCACTGAGGTACCGCATCCCGGCCGTGCAGGCCGGGATGTGCGCCAGATCGAGAAGGCGGGGCAGTGCTGCTCCGCCTTCTTTTTTGCCGTGACCGTCTTCGCCACGCCGCCGGCAGGCGTAGACTGCAGGCGATGAGGAAGTTTGGACGCGTCGTGGCGGCGCTCTTTGCCATGGGGTTTGCCGCCGCGGCTTATCTCTACCTGTCGCTGCCGGACGTGCGGTCGCTGCGGACGCGTAATCCGGACACCACCGCGTTCATCGAATTGCGGCTGCGCGAGGCACGTGCAAAAGGGCAGACGCCGCGTCGCGTGCAGCACTGGGTGCCGTATGCGCGTATTTCCACGAATCTGAAACGGGCCGTGCTGGTCGCCGAAGACGCAGGGTTCTGGCAGCACGAAGGCGTCGACTTCGAGCAGATGAAGGAATCGATCGAGGTGAACATCGAGCGGCTCGAGTTCGCACGCGGGGGCAGCACGATCACGCAGCAGCTCGCGAAGAACCTGTACTTGTCCCCCTCGAAGAATCCGATCCGGAAGATCCGCGAGATCCTGATTGCGAGGCGCCTCGAAGCAGAACTGACGAAACAGCGGATCCTCGAGCTCTATCTGAATGTGATTGAGTGGGGCGATGGGATCTACGGTGCAGAGGGCGCGGCTCGTACGTACTTCGGCAAGCCCGCGGCGGATCTCGGAGCGTCCGAGTCGGCCCTGCTCGCCGGTGCGATCGTGAATCCGCGGATCTTGACTCCGGGACGGCCGACGGCGCGCCTGCGCCGCAGGCAGCAGATGATTATGCGGCGCATGGGTGCGGCGACGCCGCCGGCGGCTGTTGTCGAAACGCCGAATGGAACGTCGCTGGCGCCGGACGGCAGCACGGCGGAACCGATCCCTCTGGCGCCCGAATCTGCTGCTCCGGCGGGCCTTCCGGGTGAACCGGTACCTCCCGCTCCGCAACCGCCCGTTCGTCCCTGTGACCGCCCTCCTTGCGGCTAAGTCACTGATAGCTCGGCCTTTGGTTCGTAAGGCTCACCTTGACACTTTTGTCGGATCCCCGTATAGTCACAAACGTTTCCTGCTTCACATAGCTCCCTTTCTGAAGCGGCAAGGACGCGAGCCGGCCAGCGTAGCTGTGCGGGCCGGTTCGGCGTGTCTCGATGATCAACTACACGGAGCGCATTGCGCTGCTGATGGAGGATGTCTGCCGCCGCACGCCGCGGCTGTCATTCATCGACCTCAAGCAGGTCCTGATTTTCGGGAGGTTCGGCCGCTCGCATACGGAGGGGGCCTTTGCGACCTGCCACTGCCTCACGCTTCCCGAGAGTGAGCCGGGCTACTACTTCTGGCGCGACCGCGCCACCGGCCAGCTCACCAGGCGCTCCGAATGGTTCGTGACCAAGTCACCTGATGTGCGGATCGCCGGCACGAGGATCAAGTACCTGATCTCGTTCGTGCTGCCGAGGTTCTGCGATCAATCGCTCGATCGTTCGCGGAAAGCTGATCTCTATCCCGCAGACGCTCCAGGATGGCTGGCGAAGCTCGACACCGTCATTCACGAGCTCTACCACATCGATCCCGATGCTGCAGGGATCCGGAAGCTGATTCGCGCCGACGGAAGTGATTCCCCGCATTCGCACGGTCCCGAGTTCTACCAGGAAGTCGCAGACATGGTGCAGGCGTACGTCGCGAGCGACGCCGATCCTGCGCTCTACGAATTCCTCCAGCACGACTTCAACACGTTGAACGGCCGGTTCGATGGCGTCGTGTCGACGACGTTCCGGAACTTCCCGTCATTCCCTCAACGCTACATGGAAGCGATCGAGATGCCGATCGATCCGAACGTGCGGATCGAGCGCATCAAGTCCCCATCGCAACCCGTGGTATACACCGCCGACGATCTTCAGATGCGCCAGTTCCTGGAACAGACGACTCGACGGCTGACCAGGAAGGGCGCGCATCAGGCGGCGTAATCCGCCTTCGCGCCCTGGCGCGACGGTGAGACAGGCTCAGCAAATACGGGGGACCACCGAAAGCCGATAAGCAGGGCAGCATGCGTGTCACCGTTCCAGTTCTGCTCACCTTGCTCGCGGGCGGATGTGCGTCATCGGGCGCTGTTCCGGCGCCGTTTCCAACTCCTGCTCCTTCCGCTCCAGCTCACGTGCCCGAGCCCGTGCCGGCCCCTGACGAGAGTCCCCGGGATGTCGCGCGGCCCCCGGTCGTCGGGACGGCCTTATCGCTCCAGGGAGCCCCGTACCGAAATGGCGGCACCGATCCGTCGGGGTTCGATTGCAGCGGCTTCGTGGCGTACGTGTTCGCGCAGCAGGGCCTCGCCGTGCCGCGGACGGTGTCTGAACTGTACGTTGCTGGCCGTGAGATCTCCGCGGATGCCCTCGAACCGGGGGACCTGGTCTTCTTCAGCACCGTGGCCCCCGGGGCCACGCACGTCGGGATAGCCGTCTCAGCCGATGAGTTCGTCCACGCCCCGAGTTCGAAGGGAGTGGTCCGCGTCGAACGTCTCAGCGCGTCCTACTGGAACTCTCGGTTCGTGGGAATCCGGCGCGTTTTTTAGCAGGCGTTCGGATCCCATCCTCTCCCTCGACGGGCCGAAAATCTCCGTAAGCCTCTGCAAACATTGACAGTTTGCGGCCTCATCATGCAGAATGACTCAGGCTTATATGGAGCAGACGCTCCTTCTGAACGCCACCTACGAGCCCCTGAAGGTCGTCCACTGGCAGAAAGCGGTCACGCTCTGGTGCCAGGGGAAGGTCGAGGTCATTTCCTCGTACGAGCGCGAGGTGCGCTCACCCTCCTTCAGCTTCAAACTGCCGTCGGTCATCCGCCTGCTGCGATATATCAAGATCAAGCGGAACATCGACTACGTTCCGTTTTCCCGTGCCAACATCTACGCTCGCGACAATCACTCCTGCCAGTACTGCGGCGAGGTGTTTCCCACGGCGGATCTCACCTTCGATCATGTGGTGCCGGTCGCCCAGGGCGGCCGAAAAGATTGGGAAAACATAGTCACCTGCTGTGTCTCCTGCAACCGACGGAAGGGGGGACGGACGCCTGCCGAAGCGCGCATGCACCTGATACGCGTCCCCCGGCGTCCGGAGAAGGCGCCTGCCGTCCGCATCACGGTGGGCCTCAAGGACGCGCCGGAAACCTGGCGAGACTACTTCTACTGGAATATGGAGCTCGACGAGAGCTGAGGGGCCCTGCCCTGCGCTCATCGTCGGGCTGTCGTCGGACCCTCGCGTACGCTCGTCTCGCGACCCCCTCTCTCTCGATCGGTGATGACGGCTGGGTAGCCTGGGCCAGTCAAGCCGGTCATAATTCGCCACAGGACAGAGTGTCCCAGAGATGAGTCCCGTCAGTTCTCCCTCGCGTATCAGCTCCGTTCAGCCGCTCTGGGCCGTGGAAGGCGGCCAGATCGTGATTGTCGGGGAAGGGTTTCCCGTCGATCCGCCGGTTCAGGTTCGAATCGGGGGGGAGCCCGCCCGGCCAACGGTCGTCTCGTCTCAAGCGGTCACCGTCGTCGTGCCTCCCGGGCTCGAAGGAGGGCCGACCCCGGTGCGCGTGGACGATGTGCCCGGGGAGACCGCGTACATCGACGTCGCGACGCCGCTGGCGACCGGCCTTCATCTGGTCGACAGTCCGGTGTTCGATCGCGACGGTAATCTCTACGTCACCTTCAGCGGTTCGCGCGGGCAGCAGGCGCCCATCTCGATCTTCGTCGTCCGCCCGGACGGTACGCGTGAGCCGTTCGCCGGCGACGTTCCGAATCCCACGTCCATGGCCTTCGATCACGAGGGCGTGCTGCACGTCTCATCGCGATTCGAGGGCACGGTCTATCGGGTGGCCTCCGACGGCACCGCGTCGGTCCACTCCGCTGATCTGGGGGTGCCGTGCGGCATCGCGTTCGGCCCGGATCAGGCGTTGTACGTCGGCGATCGATCGGGGTCGGTACTGCGCGTGGACGGCGGCCGCGCCACGCTCCTGGCCAGCCTTCCCGCGAGCGTCGCGGCCTTCCATCTGGCGTTCGGTCCCGACCAGCGCCTCTACGTCACCGCGCCGACCATGGCGCCACGGGATCCCGTGTACCGGATTTCGATGGACGGCGAGGTGGAGGTGTTTTACGACGGGTTCGGGCGTCCGCAGGGCCTGGCGTTCGACGATCAGGGGCAGCTGTTCGTGGTCGAGGCCGTCGCGGGATGGAGCGGCTTGTACCGGCTGGGGCTGGATCGACCCGAGGCTCCCCGCCAGATGATTGCGGGCGGCGATCTGATTGGCCTGGCGTTCGACCCACGCGGCGGGCTCGTGCTGGTCTCGCAGGATGCGGCCTACCGTCTCAACGTCCCCGTTCGCGGCCTCCTCTCGTCCGTTGTCGGCTGACCCTATGAATCAACTGTTCGCCCGAAAGCCGATCTCCGAGCTCCTCGCCGAAACTCACGAATCGTTGAAGCGCGTCATGGGCGCGGGTGATTTGATCATGCTCGCGATCGGTGCCGTTATCGGCGCGGGCATCTTCTCGTCGATCGGGACGGCGGCGGCGGGAGAGGTCCTGCCGAACGGCGAGGTGGTCCGCTACGGCGCCGGGCCGGCGCTCATCTTATCGTTCGTGCTGCTCGGGGCGGTGTGCGCGCTGGCCGGACTCTGCTACGCGGAGCTGGCCTCGATGATTCCGCAGGCCGGCAGCGCCTACGCCTATTCCTACGCGACTCTCGGCGAGCTGATTGCCTGGATCATCGGCTGGGACCTGATTCTCGAATACGCGGTCGGCAACATCGCTGTGGCCATCGCGTGGAGCGGTTACTTCACGTCGCTCCTGTCCGGGTTCGGTGTCGAGTTTCCGGCCTGGCTGACCCACGGGTATCGCACCGCGCTTCTGAGCTCGAACCCGGAAGTGCACGCCTTGCTGCAAACGGCGCCGCGCATCGCCGGGGTTCCGATTCTCCTCAACATCCCGGCGGCGTTGATCGTGATGGCGATCACCTGGCTGCTGTACATCGGTGTGCGCGAGAGCACGCGCGCCAACAACGTGATGGTCGTCGTAAAGCTGCTCGTGCTCGGCCTGTTCATCGTGCTCGGGGCCACGCACATCGATCCGGCGAACTACAAGCCGTTCGCGCCGAACGGCTGGCGGGGTATCCACCAGGGCGCGGCGATCGTGTTCTTCGCCTATATCGGATTCGATGCGATCTCGACCGCTGCAGAAGAGACCCGCGATCCCCAGCGCAACATGCCGCTCGGCATTCTCGGTGGTCTGGCGATCTGCACGCTCATCTACGTGATTGTCGGGATTGTCGCCACGGGGCTCGTTCCATACCAGCAGTTGAAGGCCGCCGATCCGCTGGCGCGTGCGCTCGAGGTCGCCGGCCTGACCACGGCGAGCTGGATCGTGGCGTTCGGTGCGGTCGTGTCATTGACCGCCGTACTGCTGGTCTTCCAGTACGGGCAGCCGCGAATCTTCTTTGCGATGGCCCGCGATGGCTTGCTGCCGGCATGGGCGTCCAAGGTGCACCCGAAGTACAGGACGCCGCACATTACGACTGTCGTCACCGGCGTTGTGGTTGCACTCGGGAGTCTCGTCGCCGACGAGAACGAGATTTACGACCTCACCAACATCGGGACCCTGTGCGCGTTCGCGATCGTCTGCCTCGGCGTGCTGGTGCTGCGCTACAAGGACCCGTCGCGGGAGCGGCCCTTCCGCGTGCCATTCGTGTGGGGGGTGTCTTTGATCGGTGCCGCCGCGTGCATTTACGTGATGGTGGGACTGCCGACGCACGCCTGGGAACGATTCGGTATCTGGCTCGCCATCGGGCTGATTCTCTATTTCGTCTACGGCTATCGTCACAGCCGTCTCAAGTCGCCGAATGGACGAGCCCTGACGAGCTAGCGATCCCGCGTCCGTCGAGCCCCCGGATGGTACAATTACCCCTTTGGGTAATCACCTGAACACCCGGTAGGGAGAGATGGCGCACGACTGGATCGCGGTGCGCGGTGCCCGCGTCCACAACCTCAAAAACATCGACGTCGAGCTGCCTCGCGACAAGCTCGTGGTCATCACGGGCCTGTCAGGGTCCGGCAAATCGTCGCTCGCCTTCGACACGATCTACGCGGAGGGCCAGCGGCGGTACGTCGAGTCCCTGTCCTCCTACGCCCGCCAGTTCCTCGAGCAGATGGAGAAGCCGGACGTCGACCTGATCGACGGGCTCTCGCCAGCGATCGCCATCGAGCAGAAAACGACCGGTTCCAACCCGCGCTCGACCGTGGGCACGGTGACCGAGATCTACGACTATCTGCGGCTCCTGTTTGCGAACATCGGCATCCCGCATTGTCACGTCTGCGGACGCGAGATCGCCTCGCAATCGCTCGAGCGAATCATCGACATCGTGATGCTCTCTCCCAACGAGGAGCGGGTGAACGTCCTCGCCCCAATCGTTCGAGGCCGCAAGGGGGAATTCAAGAAGGAACTGGTTGCTCTCCGCGCGCGGGGCTTCACCAAGGTCCGGGTGGACGGCCAGCTGCGCTCGCTCGAAGAGGACATCAAGCTCGACCGCCGGAAGAACCACAGCATCGACGTCGTCGTCGACCGCGTGATCCTGAAAGCCGGCATCGAGCGGCGGCTCACCGAGTCGGTTGAGATCGCGCTCAACCTTGCCGACGACATCGTGGTGATCAACACCTACGACGGCGGCGATCGGCTGTTTTCGAGGCGGCTCGCGTGCACCTACTGCGGCGTGAGCATGCCGGAGATGACGCCCAGAGCGTTCTCCTTCAACTCACCCCACGGCGCGTGCCCGGAGTGTCAGGGGCTGGGAGCGGTCTACGACTTCGATCCAGTACGGCTGGTACCTGACGAGTCGCTGTCGCTCGCGGACGGTGCGATCGTGCCCTGGGCGAAGGGAGACAAGAAACTCGTCCGCGAAGCGCTCGAGTCGCTGAGCCGGACCTTCGACATCGACCTCACGCTGCCGTTCCGGCGGCTGCCCAAGAAGGCGCGCGACCTGCTGTTCTTCGGTGCACAAGGTGCGAGGAGGGGGGACGAGGCGCCGAAAAAAGGAAAGGCCAGGGACAAGGATCCGTTCGGCGCCGGCTTCGAAGGACTGATCCCGAATCTTCGCCGTCGTTACGAAGAGGGGAGCTGGCTCGAACAGGAGAATCTCGAGCCTTATCGCGCCCTGCGGACCTGCCCGGCCTGCAACGGCGAGCGGCTCAAGCCGCAGAGCCGCGCCGTCCGGGTGAAGGGGCGCACGATCTCCGAATTCGTCGGCCTGCCGATCGCCGAGGCCGTTCGCGTGTTCGACTCCCTCGAGCTCACCGATCGCGAGGCGCTGATCGCCAACCGGATTCTGCGCGAGATCCGCGACCGCATTCACTTCCTCCACGACGTTGGCGTCGGGTACCTGACGCTCGGGCGCAGCGCCGCAACGCTGTCGGGCGGGGAAGGCCAGCGAATCCGGCTCGCCACCCAGATCGGCTCGAACCTGACCGGCGTCCTGTACGTGCTCGACGAGCCGTCGATTGGTCTCCACCAGCGCGACAACCGGGCGCTGCTCTCGACGCTGGCCCGTCTCCGGGATCTCGGGAACACCGTGCTCGTAGTGGAGCACGACGAAGAAACGATTCGCACGGCGGACTATGTCGTGGACCTCGGGCCGGGTGCAGGCGAGCATGGCGGCTATGTGATCTTCCAGGGCACGCCGCAGCAGCTCGTCGCGGACGGCAATGGCTCGTTGACCGCCGCGTACCTTCGCAACGAGCGCGCGATCCAGACACCCAGGGCCCGGCGCTCGCCGTCACGCGGCAACGTGGTGATCCGGGGAGCCCGCGCCAACAACCTGAAGGACATCGACGTCAGTCTCCCGCTCGGCGTCCTGACAACCGTGACAGGGGTCAGCGGCTCCGGGAAGTCGACGCTCGTCAACGAAATCCTGTACCGCTCGCTGGCACGCCAGCTCTATCGCGCTGCTGACGAGCCCGGGGCGCACACCGCCATCGAGGGCACCGAACACCTCGACAAGGTGATCCAGATCGACCAGTCGCCGATCGGGCGGACGCCGCGCTCGAATCCCGCAACCTATACCGGGTTGTTCACCTTCATCCGCGAGCTGTTCGCGATGCTGCCGGAGGCCAAGGCGAGGGGTTTCAAGCCCGGCCGGTTCTCGTTCAACGTGAAGGGCGGCCGATGCGAGGCGTGCCAGGGGGATGGCGTCATCGCGATCGAGATGCACTTCCTGCCAGACGTCTACGTGACGTGCGAGCAATGCAAGGGCAGGCGATACAACCGCGAAACCCTGGAGATCAAGTACCGCGGCAAGTCGATCGCCGACGTCCTCGACCTGACGGTCGACCAGGCGCTGCCGCTGCTCGAGAATTTCCCCCCGATAGCCGTCAAATTGAGGACGCTGCAGGATGTCGGGCTTGGCTACATCGAGCTCGGACAGTCGGCGACGACGCTGAGCGGAGGTGAGGCGCAGCGCGTGAAGCTGGCGAAGGAACTGTCGCGGCGCGGAACCGGCACGACGCTTTACATTCTCGATGAGCCGACGACGGGATTGCACTTCGAGGACACGCACAAGCTGCTCGACGTCCTGAACAAACTTGTCGATCAAGGCAACACGGTTGTGATCATCGAGCACAACCTCGACGTCATCAAGTCGGCCGACCACGTGATCGATCTCGGTCCGGAGGGAGGGGCGGGTGGAGGGCGGATTGTGGCGCAGGGGACTCCTGAAGATGTTGCCAGGAGCCGAGAATCTTATACGGGACAATTTCTGGCGGAAATCCTTCGAGTTCCGCCGGCCCTGGCGTCGTAATGCGAGCGAACACCTCTCCGAAACCGCTCGTCGACTGTGGTAACCGAGCCACGAATTCGCCGTCCGCTGGTGTGGCCGCAGAGCCACAGTCTGCTCCCGCGCAGCCTTTTCAATGCCCCCGGCCTTTCGAGAAAATCGCAGGAAATCGGGCAGTTCGGGGCGATATTACAAATACGGGAGCGGTGGCAAACGCTTTGCTGAGGTGGAGGATGCTGAAGAAAGCCAGACCGGCTTAGCCCTTTTCCATCCGAGAGGTCATGAACGCGCAGCGCACCCTCCGTCGAACCGTCTCCTGCACCGGAATCGGTCTCCATTCCGGCAACAAGGTCACCCTGTCGCTCAAACCGGCCCCTGCCGACTACGGCATCCGCTTTCAGCGCAGCGATCTTGGCGGACTCGAAATCCCTGCGACCGTCACGCACCTCGGCGGCATCCAGTACCAGACCGGCCTGACTCGTGAGGCGGTCTCGGTCGAGACCGTCGAACACCTGCTGTCGGCGCTGACTGCCCTCGGGATCGACAACGCCATCGTCGAGTTGAATCACTCGGAGGTGCCGATCATGGACGGCAGCGCCGCGCCGTTCGTGTATCTGATCCTCAACGAGGCGGGTGTCAAGAAACTGTCAGCCCCGCGCCGGTTCCTGAAGGTCCTCCGGCCCATTTCGCTGACTCACGGCGACAAGCGCATCGCGCTCTATCCCTCGGATCACTTCAAGGTCACGTACAGCATCAGCTTCGACCACCCGCTGCTTCGGCATCAGTCCCGGACGATGAGGATTACCGAGGACAGCTTCGTCGAAGACATTGCCCCGGCCCGGACGTTCGGCTTCCTGAAAGAAGTCGAGATGCTCCGGCAGCGCGGCCTGGCCCTCGGCGGCTCGCTCGACAACGCCATCGTCCTTGGGGAAACCGGCGTGCTCAACAACGCGCTCAGGTTCGAGGACGAGTTCGTTCGCCACAAGATCCTGGATGTGATTGGCGACCTGTCGCTGGTCGGGCATCCGGTGATCGGCCACCTGGTGGCACACCGGGGAGGCCACGCCCTGCACACGGCGTTTGCGGCGCGGATTCTGGAAGAACCAGACGCCTGGCGGATGGTCGAGGCGCCGGAAGCCGCGTTCGTGCCAGCGGTCGCGGCGACCGTCCCGGCATCGGCGAGGCTGGCTAATTAGATGGTCGCCGGGCCTAAAGGCCCGGCGCTACAAGTAGGTCCGCCGGGTGTTACTCCCGGAAGTCCTAGAGGAAATGTAGGGCCGGGTCTTTAGACCCGGCCGTTGTTTTTTAGATCACCACCAGAGTCTTCGTCGTAGTGGGCGAGCCGCAGGCCTCGAACCAGTCAATTCCCTCACTGACCAGATCGAACTTCAGCACGTAGCGCCCGGGCTGTGCCGGGGCGGTGATCTTCATGCGGACGTCGGTGCGGTCGCCGGGCCCAAGGGCCCGCGGCAGCCAGGCCCGTTCAAAGTCGCGGTTCACCAGCGAACCGTCAGGACCGCACAGCTGCGCCCCCAGCCTGACCAGCCTGCGCCCGTAGCTCGCCTGTGCCGGGAAGGCCCGCGTCGAGGCGTTCCGGACGCTTGCGCGCAGCGTCAGGGGCCGTCCGTGACGCGCCACGATTGGCAGCCCGGCGAGCGGAATCGGACCACGGACCTCGATCTCCGCTCGCGGGGTCGCGCCGGGGATGGCGTTCCCGAGGTTGTTGTCGTCCCAGATCTCGTGGCGGATACGCGCGAGCTCGTCGGACCCGGCGACGAACCGTCGTGAGAACAGGTCCTCGGGGTGATCGGTCAGTTCCCAGCACAGCCGATCGACACCAATCTCGGCAGCCATTTCGCGGGCCCGCCGCATCTCCGACTCGCTGTCGTTGTGCGTGAAGAGAATGTAGCGCCAGTTGATGAACGGGATGTCCCGGCCGGTCGTGCGCTTCTCGTCGACGGCGAACCGGAGGTTCCGGATCGCCTTCTCGAAATCGCCGCGTCGCCGGTACTTGACGTAGCTCTCCGGGGTCGCACCGTCGATCGAGAACGTCACCTCGTCGATTCCCGACCGAATCAGCCGCCGAACCTGTTCCTCGTTGAAGGCCAGGCCGTTCGTGCTCGTGTAGAGGTAGATGTGCGGAAACTTCTGCTTGATGTATTCGCACATCTCGACGGCGCGCTTGTGCAGGAAGGCTTCGCCGTAGTTGAAGAAGTCGATGCGCACCAGCGAAGGGCCGGCTTCATCGACCACGCGCTTGAAAAGCTCGAAATCGAGCATCCCGGCCTGACGGGTGCGCGTGATGCCGGTTTCCGGGGCGCAGCAGGCCTGCTCGCACGAGATGTTGCAGGCTGCGGTGGTCTCGATGTAGAGGCGGGAGGGCAGCTGGGGAACGTTGAGATCCCGCTGGGGCGCTGCCTCGTCCTTCTTCAGCGGCAGTTTGAGCGGGCAGTCTCCGCAGAACTTCGAGCCCCCGCTATTCAGATCGCGCCGCAGATTCGACGCGGTCGTGCCGCTCCACACGGCGTTGACGGTCTCCTGGCGCAGATCGCCAAGCACGCGCCGGCCGTAGGGGTCGGCGCAGCCGCAGACGAGGCGGCCGTCGCAGAGCAGCACCATCGTGCTCCACGGCCAGCTGCACGTGAACCGGGTTGCCAGGTAGTTCAGAGACACGAGGGGTAGAGCGTCAGTCGTTCTTCCGGAGCTTCTTCATCAACGCGGCGAGCTTCTGGTTCTCGAAGGAGACGAAATTGAGGAAGAGGCTCTCGGAGAGGTATTGACGCCGCTCGTCCTCCGTCATCTGGTCGATGATCTCCTGGATCTCCTTGACCGTGTCCTCGAAGGTCCGCTCGAGCTCGCGCTTGGCGGTTATCTCCAGGTACAGGCTTTCGATGACGGTCATCAGGTCGCCGTCGAGCGGCACCTCGGCGCCGGTCGTCAATTTGATCGTGCGCATCGGTCTACGCTCCGAAGCTTTTGACGGCGCTGGGCTCGTCGGGGTGTACCTCGATGAAATTCTGAGCCCCGGTCATGGTCAACATGGTTTCGACGCGCTTCTGGACGCCGGCCAGCTTCAGGGATCCGCCGGCGGCCGACGTTTGCCGGTACAAGTCCATGAGACAGCCGATCGTCGCGCTGTCGACGTAGCCGACCGAGGACAGGTCCACGATCACCTTCCTCTCGCCCGACGCCAGCAACTGCGTCACCACGGACGAGAATTCCGACAACAGGGGATACATCAATCGAGACTCGCCGACGCGGACGATGGCGATACCGCTCGCGTGGTCGGTAGTGACGTTCATTTAGCAGCTCCGGATTCGCGGCTGCGCCGGCGTCCCGCTGGCTGTTTCTCTTCCAGCCGTTTCAACTGACGCGCGAGTTCGAGCCGTCCTCGGTTGATTCGCGACTTGACGGTCCCTTCCGGCAACCCCAGCCGGTCGGCGATTTCCTGGTACGAGAGCTCCTGCAGATCCCGGAGCACGACCGCCGTCCGCAGAGTGTTCGGCAGCTTGCCGAGTGCCACCCGCAACAGCTCGCGCAGATCCTGATGCTCGGCCGCGGCGTAAGGCCCGCGCTCGGTCGACGCCGGCTGCAGGTCGTTCGAGTCCACATCGCGCGCGATCGTCTGCCGCTCCTTGCGGACGCTGCGATAGTGATCGATGCACAGATTCCGGCTGATGCTGACGATCCACGTCTGGAAGTTCGCCCGCCGGTCGAAAGTCCCGAGCGCCTTGAAGATCTTCAGGAAGATGTCCTGCGTCAGGTCCTCGGCCTCGTCGTGCTTGCCGACGAACTTGTAGGCGACGTTGAACACCTTCCGCCAGTTCTGCCGGACGACCATCTCCCAGGCCACCTGGTCCCCCCCGAGGCACTGCTCGATCAGCGCATCGGGCGTGATCGGCGGCTGTGGGAGAGCCGAGTCAACCGACATCTGGCCTCGCTTCGCGCGCAATCTCGGGTCGATCTGGCCTGGCAGCGACGGTCATCAGCTTCAGAAGTAGTTCGAAATGATATCAGAAAGGCTTTGACGCACGCGCCGTTCGCCAGGCACACCAGCTCAGCGCGCGACACGATAGAATCGACAGACCGTGTCCTCATTCCAACGGCTGGAGGGGGCGCTGCACGGCGGCGGCGTGCCGCTCGCCGAGCTGGCCGCCCGCTTCGGTACTCCACTTTACGCCTACAGCGCCGACATGATTGCGGCCCGCTATCGCGAAGTGGATCAGGCGTTCAGCGGATACCCTCACACGCTGCACTACGCGTTGAAGGCGAACTCGACCCTCGCCATCGCCAGGTTGCTGCGCGGCCTCGGAGCCGCGGCAGATGCCAACTCGGGCGGAGAGATCGAGGTGGCGCTCCGCGCCGGCTTCACGCCCGCGGAAATCGTCTTCACGGGTGTCGGCAAGTCCGACGCCGAGCTCGCCCGGGCAATCGAGCTCAACCTCCGCAGCATCAACGCCGAATCGCAAGGGGAGATCGAGCGCATCGACGCGATCGCCTCCGCGCGCGGGACCCGGGCCAGGGTCGCGGTCCGCATCAACCCCGACATCGATGCTCGAAGCCATCCGCACATTTCGACCGGCCGCAAGAACAACAAGTTCGGAGTGGCGATCGAAGATGCGCGCGAGATGTGCCTCCGGATGCGCGGCCGGCATGGCGTCCAGATCGTGGGACTGCACAGCCACGTCGGCTCGCAGATCACCCATCTCGAGCCGCTTCAGCACGCGGCCGAGGCGCTCGCGACGCTGGCCTGCGAGCTGCGCCGCGCGGGGATTGAGATCGAGCACCTCGACATCGGCGGCGGCCTGGGCATTCCATACGAGGGCCAGCCCGTTCCATCAGCAACCGAGTACGCCGCCGCGGTCCTGCCGTTCGTGCAGAAGACCGGCCTCGCGCTCGTCCTCGAACCGGGCCGGTACCTGGTCGGCCAGGCAGGCGTGCTGATCACACGCGTCGTCGACATCAAGCCTCAGCCCGGTGGAAAGCTGTTCGTCATCGTGGACGCCGGCATGACCGAACTGATGCGGCCCATGCTCTACGGCGCCTTCCACCGTATCGAGCCCGTGCTCCCCAGCACTGCGCCGGAAGCGATCGTCGACTTCGTCGGTCCCGTCTGCGAGACGACCGATACGCTCGGCAGGGATCGACGGCTGCCTGAACCGGCCGTGGGCGATCTGATGATCGTCTTCGACGCGGGAGCATATGGATCGGTCATGGCCTCAAACTACAACCGCCGCCCGATGCCCGCCGAGGTTCTGATTCAGCACGGCCAGGCCACGCTCGTTCGTCGCCGGCAAACGATCGACGATCTGGTTGCGCTGGAGCTGTGAACCGCATGCGGGGTGCCCTCATCGCCTTCGAAGGGCTCGATCAGAGTGGAAAGCAGACCCAGACCGACGCGCTTGCAGCGGCATTGATCGCAGCCGGGCACGAATGCGAGCGCTTGTCGTTTCCTGACTACGCCACCGCGATTGGCAGGGAGATCCACCAGGCTCTGCACGGCGGGCGGGATTACACGGCGGACGTGATGCAGCTCCTGTACGTCGCCAACCGCTACGAGTTCAGGGCCAGACTCGAGTCCTGGATTGCCGGCGGGCGCATCGTCATCTGCGACCGCTACAAGGCGTCGAGCGTCGCCTATGGCGAGGCGCAGGGGCTCGACAGGGTGTGGCTCGCCGATATCCAGAGATTCCTGCCGGCCGCCGACCTGACGATCCTTCTCGATATCCCGCCGAAGGTCGCCGTGGAACGGAAAGCCGCCGATCGCGATCGTTACGAGCGTGATCTCGATCTGCTGACCCGCGTCCGGACCAGCTATCGTGCGCAGTCGTCCGATCCCGGCTGGACCCTGATCCCCGGCGATCGCGACCAGGCCGTCGTCAGTGCGGATGTACGTGAGACGGTGCGGTCGCAACTCGGGCTGCTGTAAGCGTTCGCACCTCGCGCGCTCCTCCTTCCATCAACACGCAGGCACACGCCTCCAGCGTCGCTCCGGTCGTGCTCACGTCGTCCACGAGGACGATGCAGAGACCTGTGAGAGGTCCGGGTCGCCTGGCAAGGACGAAGGCGTCGTGAACGTTGGCGTGCCGTTCCTCGGCCGAGAGTCCAGTCTGCGAACGCGTGTGCCGCCTCCGCCTGAGCAGATCGCGGACGGGAAGGGCGAGCCCGGCCGCCAGTTCGTGGGCCTGGTTGAAGCCGCGCCGCCACTGGCGGCTCCAGTGCAGGGGAACCGGAACGGCGAGATCCGCGCCGCTGAGAATCGGAGCACCATGCCGCCGCAGCAGGGTGCTCAAGGGTGACGCGATCGATCGGCGGCCGTCGTACTTGAACGCGTGCACGATCGCGCGCAACGGTCCCGCATAGTCGCCGATCGCCATCCCTGCGGCGATGTGCGGCCGTCGCACCCGGCACAGCTCGCAGCGGTAGTCGGCGGCGACGGAACGCCACGTGAGCACAGGATCGCCGCAAACGCCACAGAACGGCGGATACAGGACTCGAATCCCGGTCCAGCACCGTTGGCACACGGCGGAGTGCAGTGGATCTTCGAGCGGCCGCGTGCACGCGGCGCACGGAGGCGCCAGCACAACGGACATCAACCCGTTGATCGCTTTCCGAATCACGGTGCGCCCGCGTTGCAGAATACCTGCCGGGCGCTGAATTGATGGAAAGACGAACGAAAACCCGGAGAGGGCCGACCAGGACGCGGGTCAGTACGAGATTTCTTCGTTGGTGCGCGGATTCGAACGCAGCAGAAAGCGACGCGCCTTATGACGCCGCTTCACCTGCTGCGGGCGCATCACTGACTTCGATCCTCTCCGCATCGCCCCAGAGCCGCTCGAGCGAATAGAACGCCCGGGTCTGGGGTGTGAACACATGAACGATGAAGGTGAAGAAGTCCATCAGGACCCACTCAGCGCGATCGTAGCCTTCGATGTGCGCGGGCCGCACCTTGGCCGCGCGCAGCGTCTCCTCGACCGCGTCGGCGATTGCCTTGACCTGCCGCGGGCTCAGCCCGGAACAGAGCACGAAGAAGTCGGTGAATGCCGGTGTGTTCCGGAGATCGAGGACCACGACATCGAGCGCCTTCTTGTCGAGCGCCGCCTTGACGGCCTTCGCGACGTCGCCGCTGAGGCGCTTCGAACCAGGCGAGCGCCGGCGGACCTTCTTCGGAGCGGGACTCTTCTCGGTCGTCTTCTTTTCACTCTTCATTGCGGGTGATCTGCCGTGACGTTGTTTACATAGAGATGGTGCCGATGGATGTGCGCTTCGACCGGCCGGGGAACCAGGCCGCTGATGCTCCGGCCGATTCGCAGACGCTCGCGCACGCCGGTCGATGAAACGTCCGGCGTCGGAGCATCCACGAGAACAATCGACGGCCGGGCGGGCAGGGTGCCGGTGCGGGTCGGCTCGCAGAACCGGCCGGCCAGCGCGGGCAGCCGTTCGGGCAGCGTGGTCGCCGGCATGCCTGGTCTGGACACTACGACGAAGTGCGCCAGATCCAGAACGGCCGGATACCGGTACCAGCTCTCGATCTCGGCGAACGCGTCGGCGCCGGTAATGAAAAAGATCTGCCCCGGGTCGAGCCCGCGTGTGGCGAGTCGCTCGAGCGTCAACGCGGTATAGGACGGCCCGTCGGTTCCAAGTTCCTCATCCGATGCCATCACGGCCTCGAGTTCGGACGCCGCCAGCGCGGCCATCGCAAACCGGTGGAACGTCGACGCGGAAGGGCCCTCTTGCCGGTGCGGAGGGATTCGGGCTGGCACGAGCAGAACGGGATTCAGAGCCAGTGCGCGCTGCGCTGCGAGGACGGTTTCGATGTGGCCGACATGGATCGGGTCGAACGTACCACCGAGAAGGCCAATGCGGCCCGTGCGCGAGATCAGCCTCATCGATGCGCGCTACCCATGTCGCTTCTGATGGGCATTTTGCGAGCTTGTTGAAGGGTCGGACTCATCCGCCGGTGGTCGGCGCTCGAGCGCGCTCCATACTGCATCGAGGAGCGCCGGCACTCCTTCGCCGCTTGCCGCCGACACGGCGTGGAACGGGAGTCCGAGCTCTTCGACGTGGGCTCGCAGCCGTTGCAGCCGCGACGGATCATCAAGGGCGTCGATCTTGTTGGCGGCCACGACCATCGGTTTGTCCTGCAGCCGCTCACCAGACGCATCGCGGCCGGGGAAGAGCTCGAGCTCGCGCACAATCACATCGTAATCGTTCACCGGTTCACGTCCGCTCGCGGAGGACACGTCGACGAGGTGCACCAGCACCTTGGTCCGCTCGAGATGACTCAGGAACCGGTGGCCGAGACCCTGGCCTTTGTGCGCTCCTTCGATCAACCCCGGAACATCGGCAACCACGAAGCTGCGCTCGCCGGAAAGGCCGACGACGCCCAGGTTCGGGCTGAGGGTGGTGAACGGATAGTCCGCGATTTTGGGGCGCGCCGCGGAGATGCGCGAGATCATTGTCGATTTCCCGGCGTTCGGAAACCCGACCAGGCCGACGTCGGCGAGCAGCTTCAGGTGGAGCCGGAGATCCCTTTGCTCGCCCGGGAGACCGGGTTCTGCGCGGCGCGGCGCGCGGTTGGTGGAGGTCGCGAACTGCGCGTTCCCGCGCCCGCCGATGCCCCCTTTCGCAATCAGCACGCGTTCACCGTCGATCGTCAGGTCCGCGAGCTGGACGAGCTCCTCGCCAAGTCTCTCGTAGATGACGGTGCCGACCGGCACGCCGAGCGCGATGTCGGCGCCTTTGCGCCCGGTCCGATTGGAGCCTTCCCCATGGCCGCCTCGCCCGGCTTCGAACTCTTTCTGGAATCTGAAATTGAGGAGGGTGTTGAGATTGGCTTGCGCCCTGACGTACACCGAACCCCCGGCGCCGCCATCACCGCCGTTGGGCCCCCCGCGCGGAACGAATTTCTCGCGGCGGAAGCTCATGGCGCCGCGTCCGCCGTGGCCGGCGGCGACATGGATATCGACTTCGTCGACAAACATAGTCCGGGGGAGTTCCTCCCCCGGACCCCCTCACGCCGTCTCTCGCGTCCTTCGACTTCGCTCAGGACGCCCTGAGCCTGTCGAAGGGCCGGGGCCGTTGTGGGCCCCGGGGTGCTGCGGCGCGGCGGGCGTGAGCCCGCCTGCAGGTAGTTGGCGAACCGGGGGGACTTGAACCTACTGCGACTGCTCGACGGGGTGCACGCTGATCACGCGTCCACGCGAGCCGTGATCTTCGAATTTCACGCGCCCGCCGATCTTGGCAAACAGCGTGTCGTCCTTGCCGAGGCCGACGTTCAGCCCGGGCTTGAAGCGGCGGCCGCGCTGGCGCACGAGGATCGACCCGCCGGTGACCACGTTGCCGTCGAAACGCTTCACGCCGAGCCGCTGCGAATTGCTGTCGCGCCCGTTGCGCGATGAGCCCTGTCCCTTTTTATGTGCCATGACGATCTCTCAAACTAGTCCGCGGGGCTTCGCCCCCCGGAGCCCCCCTACACCGTCGCTCGCGTCCTTCGACTTCGCTCAGGACGCCCTGAGCCTGTCGAAGGGCGGGGACCCCATGCCCCGCTCGCTCCGGTGGGCGCGCCCTCGGCGCGCTTAAACCTCGATCCCAGTGACGCGGACCCGCGTGTAGGTCGCGCGATGACCTCTGGTCTTGCGCGAGCCCTTGCGGCGCTTCTTCATGAACACGCGAATCTTCGGGCCGCGCGACTCGCCGTCCACGACCCCCAGAACCTTCGCGTTGGCCACGAACGGCGCGCCGGCGAGGACTTCACCGCCTTCCTTCTCGAGCACCAGCACCTGATCGATGCTGACTTCCGTGCCGGGCTCTGCATGGATTCGGTCGACGGTCACGACCTCGCCCGGGACGACCTTCACCTGGCGGCCGCCGCTCTGAATGATTGCGAACACGCTCGAACCCTCCACCCGACCACACGGACGGGCCTAAGTCGCTCTTGACAAAGGTTCTAGGGTAACACGAGAACTGGTCCGCCGCAAACCGGGGCGGCGGCGCTTGGAGCGTCTTTGGCCTACTTGAGCAGGACGCGTGTGCCGCGGATGCGCTGCGTGCTCAGGGATCCGAGGAAGCTCGGAATCAGTCGATCCATCAGCTCGAAGTACGACGACAGCGGAGGCGTCTGCTGCTGAGCGGGGTAGAGGATTTCTTCGTGGAACCGGTCAGCATAGAGCACTGCCCCGGTCCGCCCGTCGATGAAGATGAAGCGGGGCTCGATGATGAACCCTTTTCGCTCCATGTAGGTGCGGTAGGGCTGCACGACGCGGCGGCCGAGCGGATCGATGATCTCGCGATTCTGCGTGACGAAGCCGGAGGACTGCGTGTTCGTGAACAACACGGTCCCGGTCACGATCAGCGGATTCTGATGCTCCTGTCCGAGCTTCTTCCAGAACTCCGTGTTCTCGAAAATCTTCTGGTAACGCTCGAGATCCTTCTCGTTCCGGATCTTGCCGTCGTCGGCAGCGGGACCGCCGGCGAGGGGCGGAACGGGCTGGACCTGCTGGCTGCTGCCGCCTTCGGTTGCGGGCGGGAGAGCGGGAACCGGGGCGGGCGTCTGCCCGCCGGACTCCGCGACCGGCTGTGAGGCCCCGCTATGGTTCGTGGCCTCGCTGCCTGCCGGGCCGCTGCCGCGCGCCTGATCGGATGGTGCGGATGCGGGCGCCGAGGCGGGCGCCTTGAACTGGTCGCGGGCGATGTCAGCGAGCGGCAACACCTCCGCCTCGATCACGCGGAGGTTCGATTTGCTGCGCAACTGACTTCGCAGCAGCCGCACCGTCTCGAGATTCCCATCCACGTCGTCGGTGCCGCCGCTGATGAAGCCGGCAACCAGCACGCGCGTGAACGGCGTGACGTCCATCTTCGGCTGGATGGGCGTCTCGATCGGGATCTCGTAGAAATTCGTGCACCCGATCGCGGCGCACAGCACGACGATGCTAGCGAGGGCCGCGACGTTTCTGGGTGCGATCATTGATTTCTTTGAAGAGATCGTAATTCTGCCGGATCAGCATGTTCTTCGGATCCAGCTTGATCGCGGTCTCGTACGCCTTGCGCGCGTCGTCGAACTTGCCGCCATGCTCGTACGCGATGGCGAGATTGTTCCAGGCTTCCGCGTACGATGGATCGAGTTCGACCGCGCGCTCCCATCGGTATTGCGCCTCACGCCAGAGGCCGTTCTGCGCGACTTTGATACCGAAGTCGACCTGTTCCTTCGCCGCGGAGCGGTTGTCGGCCAGAACGCCGGCGGCTGACAACGCAAGCATCGAACAGACGGTCAATGCTCGAAGGAACATGGGTGATGGGCTCACTATAGCGACCACTCTCCACCGCCGCAAGCGGATTCCCAAGGGACAGACAGAAGAGAATAGCAATGGGTGTACCAGGCATTGCTGCAAGCATTTGGCGGGAAGGTCCAGCACCTCCGGGCGATGGTGCGTAAAACCGCACACGATGCGTAAGAAAACCGGAGTTCTGGTGACAGCTCGGGACCTATAATGCGGACAGGGGTCGGGCTCAGCCGCGCAGGCTGCGTGCCGGCCCCTTCTCTTTCCGGCTGTTCTCCGGGGCCCTGGCTGCGGCGGCGCTGAAAGGCACACCATGGACCTTCAGACTGCTGTGGCCGCGTCGATGCTCCCTGCCTCGAGAGCGCGCATCGCCGCCGCCTTCCGCGACCTCCAGTACGAGTCGCTCGGCGGCACGGCGTTTCTCGAGCTGTTGTGGTCCGCGTGCGGCCGATCCGAGCCTCTGCCGTCCCCTTCCGCCGGATCCTTCCTCGAAGCCGCCGCACGCGCTCTGGAAAGCGCCCGGAGGTCGGGGATCGACGCGCTGGCAGTCTTCGACAGCCGCTATCCGGCCTTGCTGGCCTGCATTCCGGATCCGCCGCCAGTCCTGTGGGTCCGGGGAAAGCTCGACACTCTGACACGGCCGACGGTCGCGGTGATCGGATCCCGTGCCGCCACGCCCTACGCGCTGGAGGTCGGGACCCGAATCGCCCGCGAACTCGCGCAGCGGGGAGTGGTCGTGGCGAGCGGGCTGGCGCGGGGAGTGGACTCGGCGGCGCACCGGGGATGCCTTGGCGCCGCCGGCACGACGGTCGCAGTGCAGGGGTGCGGACTCGATCGCGTGTATCCCCCGGAACACGACGACCTGGCCGAGCAGATCACCCGGAACGGCCTGGTCGTCTCGGAACTGGCCCCGGGCGGGGCGCCATTGCCGGAGCACTTTTCGCTGCGGAACCGAATCATCAGCGGGATCTCGCTCGCGACCGTGGTCGTCGAAGCCTCCGAACGGAGCGGCTCGCTGATTACAGCCCGGTATGCGCTCGAACAAGGTCGTGACGTGATGGCCGTGCCCGGCAGCGTCCTGTCAGGACGCAACAGGGGATCGCACGCGCTTCTGAAGGATGGCGCCCGGGTGGTCGAAACGGCCGACGATATCCTTCAGGGACTCGGCTGGGGCGTCAGGGTCGAACCTCCGGAGGACCGGAACTCGTCAAACAGCAATCCGTTGTTGAGCCAGATGACGCCTGGGGAGTCGTACGGCCTGGAAGAGCTGGCGGCGCTCACCGGGCTGACCGGTCCGGAACTCCTGGTTCGGATCACGGAACTCGAAATCGGCGGCCGAATTGCCGTCTCGACCGGTGTCTTCACCAGGCTTTCGTAGGTTGTTCGCCAAGCCCGGCCGGGAATGGAACTGGTTTTTCAGCTGTTACAGCCTTGACCCGGGGGGCGGTTGAGGGCGTAAGGTAGATTCAAACGATATGGCAAAGTCACTGGTCGTGGTCGAGTCGCCGGCCAAGGCGAAGACCATCAATAAATATCTGGGCAAGAACTACAAGGTCATCGCGTCGATGGGCCACGTCCGCGATCTGCCCAAGAGCAAGCTTGGCGTCGACATCGAGGAGCGCTTCGAACCGTCCTACGAGGTGATCGCCAGTCGGAAGAAGGTCCTGAAGGAGCTCAAGGACGCGGCGAAGGACGCCGAGACCATCTTCGTCGCGACCGACCCCGACCGCGAGGGAGAGGCCATCGGCTGGCATCTCGCCGAAGAGCTCGGCCGCGCGAACTCGAAGAAGATTCGCCGGCTGATGTTCAACGAGATCACGAAGAAGGGGGTCCTCTCCGCGCTCGACCATCCGACCGACATCAACAAGCAGATGGTGGATGCGCAGCAGGCGCGCCGCGTTCTCGACCGCCTCGTGGGCTACAAAATCAGCCCGCTGCTCTGGGACAAGGTCCGTAGAGGCCTGAGCGCGGGTCGCGTTCAGTCCGTCGCTTTGAAGCTGGTCTGCGATCGCGAGGCCGAGATCGACCGGTTCGTCTCGGAAGAGTACTGGAACATTGCCGCGCGTCTCGCTGCCCGGCAGCCACCGGAATTCGAGACCAAGCTGCTGAAGCGCGACGGCGCTACCGTCAAGATCGGCAACAAGGAGGAGGCCGACGCGGTGCTCGCCGACCTTCGACGGTCGGTCTGGACGGTGAGCTCCGTCACGACGAAGGAACGCAAGAAGGGGGCGGTGCCTCCTTTCATCACGAGCAAGCTGCAGCAGGCGTCACGGTTCCCGGTGAAGAAGACCATGATGATTGCCCAGCAGCTCTACGAAGGTATCGAGCTGCCGGGCGAAGGAGCCATCGGCCTCATTACTTACATGAGGACGGACTCGACGCGGGTCTCCGAGCAGGCGCTCACAGAAGTGCGTCAGTTCATCGGCGAGGCCTTCGGCCCCGACTACGTGCCCGAGAAGCCGATCTTCTACAAGACCAAGAAAGATGCGCAGGACGCGCACGAAGCCATCCGGCCGACATCTGCCACTGCGCAATTCCGGCCTGAAAGCGTGCGCGCCCACCTGACGCCGGACCAGTACTACCTTTACCGGCTGATCTGGAATCGTTTCGTCGCCTCGCAGATGCCGCCGGCGATCTTCGACGAGACCACGGTCGACGTCGATGCGTCCGCGAGCGGAACGCCTTCGTACCTGTTCAGGGTCAAGGGCTCGGTGCCGAAGTTTGCCGGCTGGATGGCGGTCTACAACCAGGAGCAACCCGAGGCGCGGAGCGAAGGGCCGGGGCCGGATGCCGTCACCGCTGAGGACGAGGAAGGATCCAGCCTGCTGCCGCCGCTCTCCGAAGGCGATCGGCTCGAGATGAAGGAACTCAAGCCGGAGCAGAAGTTCACCCAGCCGCCGCCGCGATACAGCGAGGCGACGCTGGTGAAGGCGCTCGAAGAGAACGGCATCGGCAGGCCCAGCACGTATGCGTCGATCATCAGCGTGATCCAGGCGCGGGAATACGTGAACAAGATCGAAGGGCGGTTCAAGCCGACGGTCCTCGGGCGGATGCTGGTCGAGAAGCTCCTGAGCCCGGCCTTCGACGACATCCTCGAAGTGAACTACACCCGTGAGCTCGAGGAGGATCTCGACAAGATTGAAGAGGGGAAGGAGAACTACGAGTCCACCCTCGCCAGCTTCTATCGCAAGTTCGAGAAGGATCTGGACACCGCGAAGAAGCTCATGCCCAACTACAAGGAGGGCGTGCCGCCGGACCCGCCGGTGGACTGCGACAAGTGCGGCAAGCCCATGGTGATCAAGTCCGGCAAGTTCGGGATGTTCCTCGCCTGCAGCGGGTATCCGGACTGCGAGAACACCCGAGAGCTCGAGACGCCGGACGTCTCGGGGGACGGGGACACCCTCGAGGAAGAGTGCGAGAACTGCGGCCGGCCCATGACGATGAAGCGCGGGCGCTTCGGCCAGTTCCTCGCCTGCACCGGGTATCCCGAATGCAAGACCACGCGGAAGATTATCGCCACCAAGCAGGGCATGACCGCGGCCAAGCCGGATCAGATCCTCGACGAGAAGTGCCCGAAGTGCGACTCCAACCTGGTCATCAAGCAGGGGCGCTTCGGAGAGTTCACTGCCTGCACCAACTATCCGAAGTGCAAGTACGTGAAGCAGAAGACGACCGGCGTGCTGTGTCCGAAAGACGGCGGCGAGATCGTCGAGAAGAAATCGCGGCGTGGCAAGGTCTTCTACGGTTGCGGGAACTATCCGGATTGTGACTTCACGCTGTGGAACAAGCCGCTGCCCGAGAAGTGTCCCGACTGCGGCGCGCCGTTCCTCGTCGAAAAGATCACCAAGCGGCACGGCCGGCAGCTGATCTGCAACAACGAGGATTGCTCGTACGTCCGCTCCGAGGAGCTGGCCGAAACGCCGGCCTGACATGGCAGTCGTCACCATCATTGGCGGAGGGTTGGCCGGTTCGGAGGCAGCCTGGCAGGCTGCCTCCGCTGGCGTACGGGTCGTTCTGCACGAGATGCGACCCGTGCAACCGACTGCGGTCCACAAGACCGATCGGCTCGCCGAGCTGGTGTGCAGCAATTCCTTCCGCGGCGACAAGCTCGATAACGCCGTCGGTGTGTTGAAGGAGGAGATGCGGCGGCTCGGCTCGCTCGTCATGCGGTCGGCCGACGATGCCCGGGTGCCGGCAGGCGCTGCGCTTGCGGTCGACCGCGAGCGGTTCTCGAGCGCGATCACCGACTCGGTGACTGCACACCTCCTGATCGAAGTGGTGCGCGGGGAAGTCCGGCGGATTCCGGAGCCGTCCGGTGGTCCGCTGATCATCGCGACCGGTCCCCTCACGTCCTCGTCGCTGTCGGCCGACGTCGCGGCTCTGGTCGGCGCCAGGCACCTGTATTTCTACGACGCGATCAGCCCGATCGTCCTGGCCGAGAGCATCGATCGCTCGAAGGTCTTTCGCGCGTCGCGCTGGAATCGCAGCCTGAGGGGACAGAGTGACTTCCGCCTAAAGACGGAAGCCACGAATGTCCAAACGGACGCTTCGGGTGGCTTCCGTCTTCAGACAGAAGGACAGGCCTGCGGCGTCGACGATGGGGAAGGGGACTATCTGAACTGTCCGTTCACCCGCGAGGAGTACGAGCGGTTCTACGACGCGCTGATGTCGGCGGAAAAGGCGCCGCTGCACGAATTTGACGATCCCCGATTCTTCGAGGGCTGCCTTCCAATCGAAGTGATGGCCGGCCGCGGCGTCGATACGCTGCGCTTCGGCCCGATGAAGCCGGTCGGCCTGCCGGACCCGCGAACCGGGCGCGAAGCCTACGCGATCGTCCAGCTGCGGCAGGACAACCTGGCCGGCGATCACTTCAGCCTGGTGGGTTTCCAGACCCAGATGAAGTGGGGGGAGCAAGGGCGGGTGCTGCGTCTCATCCCCGGCCTGGAACAGGCCGAATTCGTGCGTTTCGGCATGATCCACCGCAATACCTACATCAACGGCCCGACCGTGCTGCGTCCGACCTGGCAGACCCGCGTGCGCGACGGTCTATTTTTCGCGGGGCAGATTTCCGGCGTGGAAGGCTACGTGGAGTCCGCGGCGTCCGGGTTGATCGCCGGCCGGAATGCGGCGGCTGTCGCCCGGGGACTCCCGCCGTCTGAGCCGCCTCGCGAGACGGCGATCGGCGCCCTGGGGTTCTACGTTTCGAACGCGAATCCGCAGCATTATGAGCCGACCAACATCACCTTTGGCATCATGCCGCCGCTGACCTCTCGATCCGGCGGGCGTGTGCCGAAAAACAAGGGTGACCGCAAGCTGGCGTACGCCGAGCGCGCGCTCGCCGCGCTCGACGAATGGGTCGCCGGCCGGTCGTCGTCGCCCGCACGGCCCGATTCCGTGCCGGCGTCCACTCGATGAAGGAACAGCTCGACAGCTTTCTCGAGCACCTCGCTCTCAACGACAACGCCTCGGCGCACACCGTTCGCGCCTACGAAAGCGACGTGTCGCAGTTTCTGTCGTTCTTGGCGGCGCATCTCGGCCGGCGGCGCCCGGATCTGACGCCCGCCGACTTCGTGCAGGGCAACATTCGCGCGTTTCTCGGCGAGCTGCACAAGCGCGGCAACTCGCGATCGTCCGCGGGACGGAAGCTCGCCGCCATTCGCGCCTTCGGGAAACACCTGCGCCAGGAAGGGGAGATCGACGGGGATCCGGCGGCGCTCGTTGGCACGCCGCGTCAGGATCATCATCTGCCGGCGCATCTTGGCGAGAGCGAGATGTCGCGCCTGCTCGAGATGCCGGACGCGTCGCGCCCGCTCGGCCGCCGCGATCGAGCGATTCTCGAACTGTTCTATGCGTCCGGGTTGCGGCTGAGCGAACTGGTCGGCCTCGACGTCGAAGACGTGAACCTCGCAAGCCGCACCGTGCGTGTGCTAGGGAAGGGACGCAAGGAACGGCTCGTCCCGTTCAACAAGACGACCGAAGCGGCGGTGCGGGCGTGGCTCCATGACTGGGAAGCGCTCAGCGCGGCGTTGCCGGCCGCGGTGCCGGAACGATCGGCAGGCCGGGGAACCCGCCCCGTGCTGAGCGCGCGAAACGTGCTGGCCGCACGGGCCACCGCGTCACGGCGCCGAACCGCGAATCCGCTCTTTCTGAACTATCAGGGAAAACGATTGTCGACGCGGAGCGTCGACCGCCTCGTCAGGAAGTACGTCGCGCAGTGCAGCACGCAGCTCGGGATCAGCCCACACGCGCTGCGTCACTCGTTCGCCACGCACCTGCTCGAGCGCGGCGCAGACCTGCGATCAATCCAGGAACTGCTCGGTCACGCCCGGCTGAGTACCACGCAGCGCTACACCCACGTCAACGCCGCGCAGTTGATCGAGGCGTATAAGAAGGCGCACCCGAAGGCGTAGTTGCCAGTAACCAGTTTCCAGTTACCAGTTCCCAGTCCCAGTAGCCAGTTTCCAGTTGGGAAATCGCGTAGATACTCGCGAGGCCCTGACTGGAAACTGCTAACTGGTAACTGGTAACTGGTAGCTGGTAACTGGTAACTGGTAGCTGGTAACTGGCGACTGTGTCAGACCAGCTGTTCGACCATCGGACGCCGGCCGCGCGAATAGTCGATGCCGAGCGTCTTGATCTTGTAGTTCATCACGCGCGGGCTGATCGAGAGCAGCTCCGCGGCGTCCTTCTGCACCCAGTTCGACATCTTGAGCGCTTCGATCAGCGCCTGCCGCTCGATTTCGTCGAGCGGGATGCCGGTCGGCGGAATCTTCACCACCGGGCTCGCATCGCCCGACGAGCTCGTTGTCGACAACTCGCCCAGGCGGAGGTCGCCGGCGGTCACCATCGGTCCCTCGCTCATCAGGACTGCGCGCTCGATCGAGTTCTCCAGCTCGCGGATGTTGCCGGGCCAGTTGTAGCGCATCAGGAGCTTCACCGCGTCGGGCGACAGCCCCTCGACCCGCTTCTTGAGCTCGCCGGCGAACCGGCGCAGGAAGAAGGTCGCAAGCTGCTGGATGTCGTCCTTGCGCTCGCGGAGCGGCGGCATGTCGATCGAGACGACGTTCAACCGGTAGTAGAGGTCTTCACGGAACTGCCCGTTCGCGACCATCTGCGGCAGGTTGCGGTTCGTCGCGGTGATGACCCGGACGTCGACCCGCAGCGTGCGCGTGCCGCCGAGGCGCTCGAACTCGTGCTCCTGGAGCACGCGCAGGATCTTGGCCTGCGTGTTCGCGCTCATGTCGCCGACTTCGTCAAGGAACAGCGTGCCGCCGTCCGCCTGTTCGAAACGGCCGATCCGCTGCTTGTCGGCGCCGGTGAAGGCCCCCTTCTCGTGGCCGAAGAGCTCCGATTCCAGCAGGTTCTCCTGCAGTGCCGCGCAGTTCACCTTCACGAAGTTGCGGCCGGCGCGCAGCGAGTTGTGGTGCGTGGCGCCCGCGATCAGCTCTTTGCCCGTGCCCGTTTCTCCCCGGATCAGGACCGTCGTATTGCTCTTCGCCACCTTCTTGACGATGGCGAGGACCGACTGCAGCGCGCCGCTGGCGCCGACGATGCGATCGAAGTCGTAGATGTCCTGCTGCGTGTGCCGGAGGTACTCGATTTCGTGCTTGAGGCGGCGGTGCTCGATGGCCTTGTTGACCTTGAGCTCCATCTCCTCGATCTCGAACGGCTTCTGAACGTAGTCGAAGGCGCCGATCTTCATCGCCTCGACGGCGGTGTTCACCGTGCCGAACGCGGTCATCAGGATGACGTTGGTGGTCGGGTGCAGGGACTTCGCCGTGCGCAGGACGTCCATGCCGTCGCTTCCGCCCATCTTGAGGTCGCTGAGGACCACGTCATAGGCGCCTTCGTGCAGCTTCTCGATCGCGATGTTGCCGTTGGCGGCCTCATCCACGTCGTGATGCGCGTCGGTCAGCGCGCGGACGATGCCGCGGCGAAGAGAATCGTGATCGTCTGCAACGAGGATGCGACCCATCTACAGCTCCTTCTTAGCCGGGGGCTCTGCCCCGGACCCCGGCTCGGTCGCTTGCGGGGCCCCACGCCCCGCGCCGCTCCCTCGCAGGCGCGCCGTGCGCGCCTTAACCCCCGAGGCTTTGACTTACCCGAACGTCTTACCCGAACAACGGATGGCTTCCGGTCACCGGCAGGGTGACCCGGAAGCGCGTGCCGCCGGCGTCGAGCACCCCGACATCGATCCTGCCGTCGTGCGCATCGACGATCTTCCTGACGATCGCCAGTCCCAGGCCGGACCCCTGGGGCTTGGTCGTGAAGAACGGACTGAAGATCTTCTCGAGCACTTCGGCCGGCATGCCCGGTCCGTTGTCCGTGACTTCCACCTGCACCATCGGGCCCTGCGCGTCGCCGCCCGCCGGTCCTTCTTCGTTCAGGGCCGTCGCGGCGATCTTCACGACCCCGTCGCCGTTCAGCGCCTCGAAGGCGTTCATCAGCAGATTCGTGAAAATCTGCCGCAACTGGTGCGGGTCGCCCTGAATCGCCGGGAGGTTCTCGGAACACTCGACCGCGACCCGGACATCCCCCCGCGGCACGTGTCCTTCCGCCAGCGCAACCGCGTCCCGGATGGCGTCCGCGATCGAGATGTTCTCGACCTGCAGCCGGATCGGCCGCACGAAGTCGAGGACCTCCAGCACGATCGCGTTGGCCATCTTGGCTTCCTTGATGATGTCCCCCAGGATCGACTGCGCATCCGGCGAGTCCGCCAGCTGCCGCTTCAGGATCCCGGCCATCACCTCGATGCCGGCCAGAGGATTCTTCACTTCATGAGCGATCGCCGCGGCCATTTCCCCGAGCGCCGCCAGCCGGTCGCGCAGCCGCTCACGCTCCTCGAGCTGCTCGACGCGGGTCAGATCCTTGAAGAACAGGGCAGCGCCGGTGATCTCGCCACGGCTGTTCCGCACCTGCGACAGCGTGTAGCCAATCACCTTGCCCGTGTTCTTGAGCCTCATCTCTGCCCGGTTGGGCAGGTGTGAGAGCTCGAACGCGCTGGCGACGATGCGGCAGACCTCCTGCTGGTTCTGCAGGACTTCCTTGAACGGCTTGCCGATGTCGGTCGGGCGCCGTTCCACTCCGAGGATCTGGTAGGCCACGTCGTTCATGACCGTGACCGTCCCGTCACGCAGGATCGCCAGCAGTCCGTTTCTCAGTCCCCAGACGAGGTCCCGGAAGAAACCCTCCGTCGGGCCCGCGTCGTCCGTACGGGTAGCCCGGCTCCGTCGCGGGCGCACGGTGGCCCGGCGGGCAGCGACCGTCGAAGTCGATTTCGCGTCAGGCATGACGAACTCTGCCAAATCGGGGAGAGATCCCGGCTCTCAAGATTGTAATTAGCCCGATTCGAACAGCCAAGCCTTTTGAATGCTTTAACTTACAGTCCCTGTTGTTCAGGCGCGAACGCTCCGGCTGTGGGTGCACTATGGTTCACCGGCCGGTTGGGGCAAAGAGGGTGCCCGGAGAGAAGTGTGCGGTGTCAGCCGGTTTCGTTAGGGATTTGTCGGATCCGTGAAAACGCGCGTTGGCGGGCTGATTACAAAATTGACGGCCACTTACGATTCCGTCTGGTGCTGAAGCGCTTCCCACTGGCTCATGAGGTCGCCGACTTCCCACATCAGCGCCTGGTGCCGGTCCACGACCGGCTTGGCGGTCTCGTGATTCTCATAGAAGCCTGGGGCCGCCATGGTCTGCTCGAGGTCCTTGATTGCCTGTTCGCGATCGGCGATCCGGCTCTCCAGTTCTTCGATCCGCTTGCGTCGCAGGTCCGCGGCTTTCCGTTCTCGTCGCGCTTCCGCTTCCTGCCGCTTCCGTTCCTCGTACGAGACAGGAGGCTGGGACTTGTCCCGCTTCGCCGTGGCGGCGCTGCCGTTCCCGGACGACTTCGAATCGCCCCTGGCTCGAGCGACAGCTGCAGGACCTGGTTTCGAGTGCATTGGCGCCGCAGCCGCCTCGCCTTTGACCGCGGTGCGCTCGGGTTGCGCGTCAGCTTCGCGTTGCTTGCGGCTCCAGAGAAACTCTTCGTAGGTGCCCGGATAGACCAGGGCCCCGCCTCCACCGATGTCGACGACCTTGGTGGCCAGCTTGTCCACGAAGTAGCGATCGTGCGACACGAAGATCAGTGTGCCGCCGAAGTCTTCGAGCGCTTCGAGCAGAACGTCCTTCGAATCGAGATCGAGGTGGTTCGTGGGCTCGTCGAGGAGCAGCGTGTTGGACGGCCGCAGCAGCATCCGCGCGACGGCGAGGCGCGTCCGCTCGCCCCCTGACAATACTCGCACCGGTTTGTCGACGTCGTCGCCCGAGAAAAGGAAGCCGCCGAGGATGTTGCGGATGTGCGGCACCATGTGAATCGGGGCATGGCCGGCCAGGGTCTGGTACACCGTCAGCGTTGGATCGAGCCGGGTCGGTTCATCCTGGGCGAAATACTGGCTGACGACCTGGTGGCCTTCAGTACGCGATCCGCTGTCCGGTGCTTCGACGCCCGACAGCATCCGCATCATCGTGGACTTGCCCGCACCATTCGGGCCGATGAGCGCAATGCGATCGCCGCGCTCGAGGTGCAGGCCAACCTTCGCGAACACGCGCACGTCGCCGTAGCTTTTCGAGACGTCGCGGAGATCGAGCACCGTGCGGCCGCTCTTCGCACAGTCGGGAAACGAGAAGTGCACGCGCTTCCGCTCCGGCGGAATCTCGATCGGCACGATCTTGTCCAGCATCTTGATACGGCTCTGAACCTGCGCCGCTTTCGTCGCCTGGTAGCGGAAGCGGTTGATGAACGCCTGCATGCGTTCGATTTCGTCGTCCTGTTCCTTCTTGCGCTGGCGGAGCAGGTCCATGCGCGCGTCCCGCTCTTTGAGGTAGGCCGAGTAGTTCCCGACGTAGTCGGTCAGCGTGCGCATGCCGATCTCGGTGATGCGTGTGACCACCGCGTCGAGGAAGAAGCGGTCGTGCGACACGAGAATCACGGCGTGGGGATAGGTCGAGAGGTATTCCTCCAGCCAGTTCCGGGCCTCGAGATCCAGATGGTTCGTGGGCTCGTCGAGCAGCAGCAATCCGGGCCGGCCGAGCAGCAGCTTGGCGAGGGCAATCCGCATCTGCCAGCCACCCGAGAAGGTCTCGGATGGCCGCTCGAAGTCAGCGGCCGAAAATCCCAGGCCGCGAAGGACGGTCGTGATCTTCAGATCGATGCTGTAGCCTTCGAGCCGCCTGAACTCCTCCTGCAGATCGCTGTACCGCGACAGCATCGCCGCGTGCTCGTTCTCGGAGACGTGATCGTCGCCAAGGCGATCCTCGAGGGTCGCGATCTCCTGGCGCATGTCGAGGAGCGGCTTGAAGGCGAGACCGGCCTCCTCGATCAGGGAACGGCCGGAATGGCTGAGACCGTCCTGGGGAAGGTAGCCGATCGTCAGGCCGCTCGGCTTGGTAATCAGGCCGCGGTCGGGCTCTTCGAGCCCCGCCATCATCTTCAACAGGGTCGTCTTGCCGGCCCCGTTCGGTCCACTCAGGCCTACACGATCGCCATCGTCTATTTGCCAGCTGACCGAGTCGAGCAGGACCCGGCCGCCGAACGATTTCGAGAGCGAGGACAGTTGAATCACGAGAGCAGGGGCCCGGATGCGTGGGGCGGAGTCAAGATAAACGTGCCATTTTAGCACACGGTCTGATCGCAGTTTTTTGAACGGGGCGGTGTCGCTGGCTGCATCCGCGGTCCGAGAGTCTCCGTCGATGTCAGCTGATGTCACAGCGAGTCCTATCACCCTCGCTTCACCAAGACGTTGGTGGGATCGGGCCCGACCTCTACGATTGAGATCCCCAGCATGCGTCGGCCGCGTCTCGTCTCGAGCGTCGTCTCGTTCGTTTGCGTCACCCTTCTCGCCTCTCCCCCGAGCGTCAAGGGTGCGGAATCGACGTCATCGACGGTCGCGGTCGTCGCAGGCTTCGGGACGCGCACGTCCCTGAAGGTGTCGGGGGAGATCCTGCCGTTCGCGGTCAGCGACCCGGACGTGCCAGCCGTCGCCGTCATCGAGTTCTCTGCCGGGGCGCGTACGCAGGGCGGTGCCGAAGTCCTGCTGACCGTTGAGCGCGTGCCGGGACCGGACTGTCCCGAAGGGGCTGCCGTCACGTTCCGGGGCGAGGGACCTGGCACCGTCGCCGGCACCCTTGGCGCCGGGCCGGCTCGGGTCGCCCGCTGGACCGGTAGCGGCCTGCGCACGGGTCGCCTGACATTCCTCCTTCGCGCCGGCGCGGGCACCTACAACCTTCCGATCCGCTTCGTCCTCTCCGCGCCGTAGGGGTCAGATCTCGAATTTCCAATCGGGGTCAGATCTCGACATCGGGGTCAGATCTCGAATTTCCATCCGTCACCGAAGCTGATTGGGTGGATGACCAACTGAAGATTCGAGATCTGACCCCTAGAAACCCCTCGAACTGGAAACTCCCCTCGAAAATTCGAGATCTGACCCGAATCGAGGCGCTACTCGGAGATGACCCAGAGCTTCTCGCCGCGGAGGCGACCGAGGCGGGCCGCGGCGCTGGAGGCGGCCTCGCGCGACGGGTAGCCCCCGACGCGAATGCGATAGGGCGCGTCGGGGTTGTCGGCGCTCGGGCTGACGACGTAGGCGTTGTAGCCGGCGGCCGACAGATCGCGGACGACGGAGCGGGCCCGGTGCGGATCGCTGAGCGCGGCGACCTGGACGGCGAACTTTGGCGCACCTTCGCTCGCCTGTGACGCCGGCCTGTTCGAGATGACCCCTGGCGGTCGAGTGCGAGCGGACGGTGACTCCGGCGCCACCACCGTCACCGTCCGATCCGGTCCGGCCAGTGCCGGGCTTCGCGTGGCGGGCCGGGCGGCCGCCGACGGTGGCGGTGGCGGGGCGCCTCCGCGCGGTGGGAAGACCTTCCGCGTCTCCGGCCGCTTCTGCACGGCGACCGCGAAGTCGATGTCGACGGAGAGCTGTGTGCGATTGAGCGCGACCGGGACCTCGCTGGCACCTGTGATCACCGCGCCCTCTGGCAGCGACTCCTTCAGCAACGAGATCACGTGGTCGCCGCTGCGGATCGAATCGAACCGATACGTTCCCCGACGAACCTGCTCCGAGCGTGCGCCGCCATCGAGGACCAGCACGGCTCCCTCGATCGGCTGTTCGCCTGGATCGACTTTGCCGTTGCCGTTGACGTCGTGGATGACCCGGCCTCGTACCGATCCGAGAGGAATCAGCCCGAAGGACACGCGGCGGGTCGCGCCGCGATCGAGCTCGAGATCCACGCGGCTGATGGCCGGTGGATCGAAGTCCACGGGCAGCGCACTCGTGTCGAGGCCAACCTGTTGCGGCCCGGTCGGCACGTTCAGGAACGAGAACTCGCCGTCGCGCCTGGTCATGACCGTGCTGACCGCGAGCACACGAACGGGGATGTTCTCGAGCGGCGTCTCATCGGGGTCCTGGACAGCGTTGCCGTTCCAGTCGGTGTAGACCACGCCGATGATGTGTCCGCTTCCCCGCGGACGCGAGACCGCTGCGGTCATGCTGCCTGCCGGCACCGCCCGTGCCGTGCCGGTCGAGAAGCTCTGGATCACCCTGACGGTCGATCGCATCGTCCAGGGCGTTCCGCCCTCGAAGCCGAACGGGATCCGATCGGCCATGATGTTGAACGAGAACACGGTGCCTCGCGCGAGCTGGCCGTTCAAGCCCACGTTGAGGGATTCCCGGGGAATGAATTCGCGGGTGATTAGATCGACGTTGCGGCTCGCGTTGCCCTCGCCACGCAGCCAGAGATTCTTCGACGCCATCTGCAGCTGCGCGCCGCCGCCGAGCTGCCAGTACGAGCTGCCCTGGTTCGTGCCGGTTTCGTGGTGTGCGATTGTGGCGACCCCGAAGATCTGGGTGTTCCGCCTGACACTCACGAACACCTGCGTCGTGAGATCGTCCTGGGTGTACGAGGACTCGGCGATCCGATGATCGACATTGTCGCGACGGATGAATCGGCTGTAGGCCGTCACGGGTCCGAAGAGCGCCTGCCATTCGACGGAATGCGCGCCGGTGTCACTCTCGGCATCGAGGCCGCCTCGCACCGGACGAGAGATGCGGCCGCCGTCTTCGATTCGGACGGTGACTGCGGATTGTGGACCCACGCGGAATCGCAGCCCGCCGAACCCGCGGGTCGCGGTGGTGCGTGGCAGCGCGGCCGACGCGGGCAGCGCGAGGTCCGGATCGATGTTGGTACGGATGCTCTCGATGCCGGCAAAGACGCGCACCCGGGATCCGAAGTCGTATTCGCCCGCACCGAACGCGGTCTCCCGATCGTGCAGCGGGTCGTTCAGCGCCGGGAACTCGCCGGGCGAGAACCGCGCCGCGTTGAACTGCATCCATCCCTTCGGCAACAGTACGTTCGCACCCGCGAAATAGGAGCCGTCCCGGATCTGCTCGTTCGAATCGACCCTGCGGTACTCGACGAACGACGCGTCGGCCACGAGCTGCAACGATGGCAAGGCGATGACCCGGACGCCTCCGCCGGCCTGCTTGCTGTCGGCGATGGTGAAGGCGAACTCCCGCAGGTCCGATGTGCTGATGCGCGAGACGCGGCCGATCACTTCCAGGCGATCCCAGGGCTTGTACGCGCCCCGGACGATGCCGAGTGTCTGCGCCATCGTGTCGGGATCGGTGCCGAAGATGTTCCGCCACGCCGTCGCGCGGCCCCCAAGAATGTGGAGCGCACCGCGGTTGCCGCGGGCGCTGATCGCGCCGCCGCTGAAGGTGACGGCCGGGGTCGTGAGGTTCGAGAACCCGTACTCGCCGACGCCCCGCGTGAAGTACGCATCCCCCGCTTCGAACGTCCACGAGAGCCTGCCGGCCTTCAGATCCCGCAGCGCCGCGTAGTTGCGTCCGAGGTGGAGCCGATCGGCGCGTTTCGCGCCGCGGAGCTCGATCTGAAAGGCCCCGAAGCGCACGCCGGGCTGGAGCCACCAGACGCCGAAGTCAGGATCGATCGCGTTCTCACCCGTGACGTCGCGGGACGTGCCGGCAACGCTCTGCGCCGCGCCCGAGACCTGGACGGTGCCCTGTTGCGCATAGGCGGATACCGCGTGGCAGACCACGAGGCCGGCCGCCAGTCCTCGAAGGACCTGGCGCATCGGCTCTACCGCTGAACCTTCAGCGTCGTCTCGCCGACAATCAGCGCGGCCATGCCGACATCGATCCTGACCTCGACGCGATACTCGCCGGGCGGTAGCGGCTTGGTGGTGTCGAACGCGACGATGGCGACCTCACGTTCACTTTCGGGGAGAACCGGCACGTCGGGGACGGGGACCTGGGCGAGCGGCTTCCCACCTTCGCCAAACACGGTCATGGTGCCCTTGGTGCGGACGTTGCGCTTCCCCGTGTTGGCCAGCACGGCGACGACCTGGGTCTGTTGGGGAGTACTCCTCGTGAGCAGGTCGTTCAGCTCGACGGTCGCCGGCGGCTCGCCGACGTTGACGTAGACGAGCGTCGCCACACGGCTGCGGAACTGAACCTCGCGCTTGCGGGCGACGGGATCACCCGAAGCCGGCAGGAACTCGAAGAGGATGCCGGTGCGGTATCCCGAAGGCGCGGCATCCGCAGGCACGGTCACGGTGAACCGGACTGTCCCTTCCTTGCCGGGATCGATCACCTGTTCCGGCGGCGCGACGCGGACCCAGCTCGTTGCCGAGTATGGACCGTCCTCCTTGGCCCCTTCGAATTGCGGTGCCCCGTCGCGCGACAGATCCCAGTCGCTCACACGCGCGCGGACTCTCACCGCCTCGGGGCTGCCGTTGTTGAGCGTGACGGCCTGCGTCGAATTGCTGCCGGGACCGGACTGCAGCTCCACCCGAAGGGGCGAGACTTCGACCGAGATTTGCGCCGTTGCCGGGAGAGCGCCGATCAGCAGCGACGCGACCGCGAGGAATGGGTAACGGCTTCCCGGGTTCAGGGAGTAGTGAGGGTGAACACGATCGTCTGAGTGTAGAGCCCCGCGGTGTAAGTCCATGAATTCGCCAGTCGAAACGTCACCTGGCCTTGCCGCGCCGGGTTGACGGTGCCGGTGCCCGAGGCCAGCCGCTGCGCCACGGTCTTGCTGAGCACACCGTTCTGGAACGGCGGGGCGGGCGTGGCGACCCACGTCACATTGGAGATATCGACGCTCGCGGGGCCGGCGAGTAGGTCCCCGTTGGCCAGCACGGTCAAGGTCCATGGCCCGTCGTTCTGGCGGATTCGGTAGGTAATCTGGACGGGCGTCGCGGCGACGATCGGCACCGTATCCGGATCGGAGAGCGGGAACGTCGTCGTCACCGGCGTGATGCTGATGTCCAGCTTCGGGCCTGGTTGTGCCGCTGCGGCCGATGCCAGCAGTGCCAGGCTCGCGACGGCGAGGAACCCCGAGCGGAGCAGCGTTCCGCACGTCATGGCGATACCAGTGTGTAGAGCAGGGACACCGAATAGGTTCCAGTCCGGTAGGACCAGCTGTTCTGGAAGCGGTAGGTCTGCGTGCCCATGCGAATTCCCGAACCCGTCCACGAGGCGACGACCTGCGGCGTGGCCCGGCTCACCGTCCCGTTGACGAAGCCTGCTCCCGACCCGGTCCACGTCAGCGCCGAGGCTGGAATCGTCTCGACGCCGGAACGCAGATCATCGGCCGCGAGAACCGTCAGCGTGACGGTCGCCGCGAGGCTGGCGCGTGCTTTCGCGGTGATGGTGATTGCGCCGCCTGCCGCGGCAATCAGCGGCACGGTATCGGGGTCCGCGTCAGGAAACGAAAGCGCGTTCGATGAGAACGACAGCTTCGCGATTCCACCGAGGTTGGCGCTGAACGTCGACGTGGCGGTTTGCGCTCCGGCCGGAGCGGCGATCGCAAGCGAGGCGATGAGAAGCAGCGAGAACGAGAGGGGAGAAGCGACGGGCATACCAAGCACGCGTGTCCCACCGGGCGCGCCGGCAGGACACGTCGTACCGGATATCGGTTACGGAGCGGTCAGCGTGTAGGTCAGCGTCGTCGCGTAGGTGCCGGTCGCGTACGCCCAGCTGTTGTCGAGGGTGTAGGTCTGCGAGCCGGCATAGTTGCCGGATCCGCTGGCTGACATGACGCTCACCTCCGTCGTCGCGCTGGTGCCAGTCCCGGCGAAGTTCGCGCCGGTCGAGGTCCACTTCAGAGCGCTGATGGCGATGGTGTCGGTGCCCGAGGTGAGGTTCAGGCCCCGGACCGTGAGGGTGACGGCCCCGTTCCCGGCGGTGCGTGCCTTGACGGCGATAGCGAGTGCAGTATTCGCCGTGACCGTGGGGCTGGCGTCAGGGTCAGCATCTGCAAAGCTGATCGAGGTCGTCGCTAAGCCATTGATGGTCAGCTTCGCCTTCGCGTTCACGTTCGCCGTGACGGTGACGGTTCCGTTCGCCGTCTGCTGCGCGTAGACCGAGGTCGAGAATGCCAGCACGCCGGCCGCTGCAATGATTCCGCTCCAGACTGCTTTCTTCATGTGACTACCACTCCGTTTGAGTACCTTCCGCCAGTGCGGAAGTGGGCTCGATGCCGAGTTCAGATACCCGTCGTGGATGGCTCGACGGTGGGGAGACTGTCGTTTCGCCGTCCTGCCTGCTTACGATGCTGACGTCCGCTGCCGGTCGATCCACTCATCCAGGTCGGCGCGGCGGAATCGCCATTGCCGTCCGATCCGGATTGCCGGCAATTCACCGGTCTTGATCAACCGGTAAATCGTCCGCGGATTCACTTTCAAACAGCTCAGCACCTCTTCAGTGGTCAGGAAGGCGGAGTACGTCGCCTTTCGGTGCATGGCTCCACTGTCCTATTGATGCCTAATAACGTCGTCTGTAGTGGTCATATGAAGAACTTTATATGACATTGACGACACGATTAATGTAAACCTACCCCGGCCGTGGCGTCAAGCGGTTTTCAGGGCCTCCGCCAGAAACCCGCTAAGCTGTGGATTCTGAGGCGATTGTGCCTATTCGCCGAGCGCCTTGGCGGCGGCGGCGAGTACCCGGGGCACCCGGAATGGCTTGGTGAGGTAGCCGGAAACGCCGAGATTCACGGCTTCAATGGCGCTGGCTTCGGTCGAAAAGCCCGTGATGATGATGACGGGAATATCGGTCTTGAGCCGCCGCGCTTCCTTGATCACGGTCAGGCCGTCTACGCCGGGCATCTTCAGATCGGTGATGAGCAAGTCGTAGGGGATGATCCGCAAGCGTTCGAGGGCGGCCCGGCCGTCGGGCGCAAGGTCCACGTCGTATTCGGCCAGGGCGAGGGTTTTCGCCAGCAGATCGCGGATGCTCGCCTCGTCATCCACGACGAGCACACGCGGGCGGGCGGTCGCCGGCGCGGGAATTCGCGCGGCGGTCGGCACCGGACGGATGTTGCGCGGGCGCTGACTCTCGAGCCAGGCATCGATGTCGCGCTTGCGAAACCGCCATTGGCGACCGACGCGGACTGCCGGGATCTTGCCGGCCTTGATCAGCCGGTACACCGTCCGGAGATTGACTTGGAGATACTCGAGTACCTCCTCTGTCGTCAGGAACCCTTCTTCCATCTGTCTTTAGCGTACTCTACCAGACAATCGACCTCGGCATGAGCGCCTTATTCCTCCGCGGCCGGGAGCGAAATGGTGACGGTCGCCCCCCCGTCCGGGGAATTCGCGGCGGCGATCGCCCCCCCGTGCTCCTGGACGATCCCATAGGTGATCGCGAGCCCGAGGCCGGTGCCCTTGCCCACTTCCTTGGTCGTGAAGAATGGATCGAAGATCCGCGGCAGGACGTCCCCTGGAATCCCTGGACCTGAGTCCTTCACGGTGGTGATCACCCGGCCATCCCGCGGCTCGTGGGTCACGCGGACGTCGATACGGCCCGGATTGCCGGTGGCGAGAATCGCGTGCTCGGCGTTGATCAGGATGTTCAGGAATGCCTGGTGCATCAGGAGCGGATCGCCCATGACGGCGGGAAGGTCGGGGGCTTCATCGCGGTGCACTTCGATCGCTCCGCGAGACAGCGCCGCCGTCCGGCTGCTGATCACGCGGGAGAGGACCCGGTTGATCCGCAGCCGCCGCCGCGTCATCCGCCGTGAACCGGCGAATACCAGCAGGTTGCGAACAATCTTCGCGGCCCGATCCGCTTCGTGATAGATGCGGCGCAGATCGCGGCGGAGCGGCCGCGCGTCGGCCGACGTTTCGATCAGCAGTTCGAGATGCCCGAGCACGCCCTGCAGCGGGTTGTTCATCTCGTGCGCGATCCCGGCGACGAACTGGCCGAGCGCCGCCAGCTTCTCGGACTGTCCCAGGCGCTCACGCAATGCCGCCTGCTCCCGTTCGAGGCGCGTTTCATGGGTGATGTCGCGCGCGACCAGGACGTGACCTGCCGGATTTCCCGACGCGTTGATGAGCGGCGTCATCGTCACCGAAAAGATCCCGCCGAGCTGCGGCTCTTCGAACCGGCGTGTCCGGCCGCCGTCAGGCTGCGAGTCCGTTGCATCCGGCGAGGCGGCCCACGCGGCAAGCTCCGGGCCGACCAGTGTGTCGAGGGGCCGATCCATGAGCTGGGCTCGCGAGAGCGTCGTTCGTTCGACGAAGGCCTCGTTCATCTGCACAATCCGCAGCTCGCCGTCGGTGACCACCACGAGATCGAGCAGGGAGTTGAACGTGTCCTCGAGCAGGCGGCGCTGGCTGAGGACCTCCTCGAGCAGCTGGATGTTCTCAATCGCCGCCGACAGCTGCCGCGCCAGTTCGTACGCGAAGTCGGCGAGCTGCTCTTCGTCGAGCTCGCCGGTCAGCGGTCCGTCGACCACGAGGGCGCCGAGCGCGCGGCGCCAGCCGCGCAGCGGCACGAGCAGGACCGGGCCGCCGGGTTCCCGCGAGAACGCCGGCAGGTCGAGGCGCATCCCGCGCGCCGCCGGCGCGTGCGGATCATCACTCGAGACGTCGCCGGCCGTCCGCGCAAACTCGGGATCCGAGGACGCCATCAGCCCCAGCCGCCGGGCCCGGCGCTGATGCAGCCAGACCGAGGTCCGGCTCGCGCCGAGCAGGCTGTTGGCGTCGGCGGCCAGGGTCTGGAGGGCACCTTCGAGGCTGAGCGAAGATGACACGCCGCGCGAGAAGGCGATGGCCAGGTCGCGCAGGCGCTGGTGCCCTTCGACTCGCCTGTCGGCTCGCTCAGGGCGGGGCCCTTCGGCTGGCTCAGGGCTGGGAGGGTCGACGAGCCCGGGGTGGGGCCGGACGTCCCCTCGGAAGTCACGCCGGGTTCGTCCGCGGGGCTCTGCCATGAGGTCGAGCGGCATTCTAAGATGTTGAAGGGCAAAGGTAAACGGACACCCGGCCAGCGCGCGAGCTCAGACGTCTAAATGCTGTTGACGGCACCCTCGTCGAGGGAGAGCGCCGTCGGCGGCTGGGCGGGTGCCCGACACACCGCCCGGAGCCGTTCACCCGGCCGGGCGACCCGGAGACATGGCGTCGACAGACGAAGAACTGGTCGCCCGATCTCGAGGCGGCGATCTCGACAGCTTCAACCAGCTGGTGCTGCGCTGGGAACGCCCGATCTACGCGCTTGCGTACCGAGTCATCGGTCGCGAAGAGGACGCTCGTGACGTCGCCCAGGAAACCTTCCTCCGCGCCTTCCGTGCGCTCAGCGGATTCAAGGGACAGGCAAAATTCTCGTCCTGGCTCTATCGGATCACGCTCAATCTCTGTCGCGACTGGATTCGGCGTGAGCGCCGGGCACCGGTAGCCCAGGCGCCCGAGGGCATCGACCTCATCGAGCTCGCCTCGGAAGCCGAACCCGCCGAGTCGATCGAAGAGCTGGTCGCGCGGCGTGAGCTCGGTCGTGCCGTGGCCCGGGCGATGGCACTGCTCCCCGAGGAGCAGCGGACGGCAATCGTGTTGAAGGAGTACCACGGACTGACGTTCCAGGAGATCGCGAATCTCCTCGACTGTCCGTTGAGCACCGTGAAGACGCGCCTGTATCAGGGGCTCGGCGTGTTGCGAAAACAACTGGCCCACGCAGGGGTCGAGAGCGTATTCGGCAACGGCCCGAAGTCGTGATGTCGGTCGGGTGCCGCTGCAGCGTGCGTGTGGATTGATTATGTGCAACAAAGAACAGCTCGTTGGATATCTCTACGACGAACTCGAGGGCGCCGAGCGGCGCAGCTTCGAGGCGCATCTAGAGACGTGTGCTGAGTGTCGTGCCGAAGTCGCCGGTCTGCGCCGCACGCGGCAGCACCTCACCACATGGGCGCCGCCGGAGCCCGAGTTCAATTTCCATATCGTTCGCGGCGCAGCCGCTCCGCTCTCCGCGCGGCGGTGGTTCGGGTACGTGCCGCCGTGGGCGATGGCTGCCGCCGCGAGCGTGCTCGTGCTGGCGGGCGCCGCAGCGATCGCGAACGTGGAGTTGCGGTATGGTCCGGACGGGTTCGTCGTGCGGACCGGCTGGGCTGACGCCGCGCCAGCCCCGGTATCCGCCGCAACCCAGGCGGCGACACCGGCTGCCGCCAGCGCGGTGTCGTCAGAACAATTGAAAGCGGTCGTTCAGGTGCTCGAGACCCGGTTGCTCGAGCTCGAGCGCGCGCAGGGGGCGCAGACGGTGAAGGCCTCGGCGCCGGTGCCGGGGGCGATCACGGCGCCGGAACTCCGGAAGATCCTGGCCCAGAACGAGGCCCGGCAACGCGAGGAGACGAATCTTCAAGTCGCGCAGATCTGGAAGGACTTCAGCGCCGCGCGGGTCACCGACTTCACTCGGTTGCAGGACGTCATCGGCCGTGCTCAGGGTGTGACCAATCAGCAGCTGCGCCAGCACCGGGAGTCGATCGAAGGGCTCTACCGGGTGTCCGCATCACAGCAGCGTTGATCTGGCTTGAGCGAGCGCAACGAGTCGACTGGCGCGGCCTGCCCTGAGCGAGCGAAGCGAGTCGAAGGGTCGAAAGGCCACTACACGAGGGTGAAATCGTGAGGAAAGCAGCATTCGCAGGTCTGGTGGTGATGATGGCCGCGTCGACCGCAGCGGCGCGCGCGCAGGAGCCGGCCGCACCGCAGCCGGCAACACCGCAACCGATCGCGCCGCAGCGGGCGTCGCCGCCAGAGAACCGGCGCCACTCGATGAAGATGATGGAGGCCGTGTTGTCGCGCGCTGTGCTTGGGGGAGCCGAGCACCTGGCGGAACAGCTCGGAAGCGGCAGTCCCAACATGTCGTTCTTCACCGGACAGGCGCGCGCGCATGGATTCCAGCTCGAGGGGTACGGCGTGTTTTTCCACGTCGAGATCCCCGAGATGCAGCAGAGTCTCGTGATGTCGGTCTCGACGCTGGAACGTGACATGGCCGTGGCGAGTGCGCTCGAATCGATGCGGCGCGCGCTCAACTCATTCCCTGATGGTGGCGCGAAGCTGCTGGCGGAGGGGGCATTGAAACGCCTCGAGGTGCAGGTCGGACCGATGCCGGCGCTGGCCGATCCCGGGAACCCGACGGCTCCGAACATGATCCGCGCCGCGGATGCGCCGGCGCCGGTCGCTGACTTGCCGCAACCGGTCGATTTGCCGGTGCTGCGCGATCCGAGCGCCGCTTACCGTGCCGCGATCAAGGACGCGCTGATCGACGCGATGCTGGAACACAGCCGGGGCATGAACATCCGTCCCGACGAGTGGTTGACCGTCGCAGCCCACCGCGGTGAGAGCCCGCTCGGTCCGAATGAGATCATCACGAGCTCGACCCTGGTGCTGAGGATCAAGGGCAGTGATCTGGCGATCTACGATGCCGATCGGACGCGCAAAGCCGAGATCCGGCAGCGTGTGGAGGCCCGGGAGTTCTGATCTACAATCGCCGAATGTTTGCACGCGGCCGGCTTCACGCAGGCCTGTGGCTCGCCGTTTCTCTCGCTGCCTGCGGCGCCTCGGTGGACATCAAGCAGGCGGTCGAAGTCGCCGACGCCAGCAGCGGGTGGTTTGACGCCGGCATCGTCGACGGCAAGAACAAGGTCGTCCCGAGCGTCACGTTCAAGTTGAGAAAGAAGCCGGAGGCCGACCTGTCCGGTGTCGCCCTCAACGTCGCCTTCCGGTACGTGCCCGAGCCAGGCAGCAACGTCGAGGAACCCTGGGAGGACTTCTACGTTCAGCGTGCCGAGTTCAAGAACGGGAACGAGACCGACCCGCTGGTGGTGAGGCTCCCGAACGGCTACACCGGCGACCCTCCACAAAGCCGGGCCGAGATGCTGAAGAACAGCCACTTCCGCGACGTTCGCGCGCACATTTTTGCCAGAGTCACGTCAGCGCAATGGGTGGAAATCGGAGCGATTGACGTCCAGCGTCAGCTGATCGTGCGCTAACCATCCGACCGTCCTCTTCCTCTGCCATGGCCGCCACGCCTGCTCCTCCTCGATCCATGTCCTCGTCCGAATCCGCGTCGCTCGAACGGCGACTAGGCCCGTTCGACGCGGCGGCGATCATCGTTGCGAACGTCATCGGCGGCGGCATCCTGTTTTTCCCGCCAGGCATCGCTGCGAATACGCCGAGCACCGGGGCCTTCCTGTCGACGTGGGTTGCCGGCGGGTTCCTTGCCTTCTGCGGTGCGATGGCGTACGCGGAGCTTGCCGCCCTGCGGCCGCGCGCCGGTGGCGAGTACGTCTATCTCCGTGAAGCCTACGGCGGGCTGGCTGGCTTCCTGACCGGCTGGACGTCCTTCATTGCGGGGTTCGCCGGCGCGATTGCCGCCAACGCGATGATCGTTCCGTTCTATCTGGAGCGCTTCGCGCCCGGCGCCGCCAATTCGACGCCGTGGCTGCAGATCCCGCTGCCGTATCTCACGTTCACGCTGTCCACGCAGGGAATGATCGCGATCGCGATCGTGTGGTTGCTGGCGATCGTTCACATCCGCGGCGTAGGTCCCGGCCGCGTCGTCTCCAACGCGCTCACGATCCTGAAGGTTGTGGCGCTCCTCGCCTTCATCGCCGCCGGCCTGGTCATGAGCGGTGCCGCCCCGGCCGCTCCGCCGTCGGCATCAGCCGGTGCCGTCACGGCGACGGGCTGGCTGCTCGGATTGATCGTCGTGATGTTCGTCTACTCGGGATGGAACGCCGCCGCATACATGGCGGAAGAGGTACACAATCCAGGTCGCAACCTGCCGCTCGCTCTTGCGCTTGGCACCGGTGCGGTCACACTGATTTACATCCTGATCAACATCCTCTATCTCAAGGTGATCCCAATCCAGGAACTGGTGACGATCAAGGGTAGCGTGCTCGACGTCGCCGCGGAACGGCTGATCGGGGTGCGCGCGGGCGACGTGATGGGACTCGTGTCGATCATCGGCCTGGTCGCGAGCGTGAACGCGATGACGTTTGCAGGGCCGCGCGTCTACTTTGCGATGGCCCGCGACGGGGTGTTCTTTCCGGCCGCGGCCGGGGTCCATCCAACCTACAAGACCCCGTGGCTGTCGATCGCAGGGCAGGCCGTGTGGGCGACGGTCCTGATTCTGACCGGCAGCCTCGACGCGCTCGGCAACTACGTGGCGTTCGCGATAACGCTGTTCGCGGGAACGGCGGTCGCGGCGGTGTTCGTGCTGCGGGCACGCGAGCCGAACGCACCGCGGCCGTTCAAGGCGGTGGGCTACCCCTTGACCCCGGCGATCTTCGTCCTCTTCAGTTTCGTGATGGTGGTGAACGCGATTTATCGCCAGCCGCGCGTCACCGGCATCGGCCTGCTGCTGATCGGCGCGGGCATCCCGCTCTACCTCTGGCTCACGCGGCGCGCGAAGGGCGCGCGCTGAGCAGCGCAACCAGGGTCACGAGCGCCAGCGCGCCGTCGCTGGCGGCAAACAGCAGGAACGATCGCGGAGAATCGCGGAGCAGATAGTCGAGCACGAAGGCCACCGCGCCCGCGCCTTTTAGTCCCGGTCCCATCACCCACAGATAACCGCGATAGCGTTCGGGGTCCCGCCACGGCATCGCGTAGCCGGCGGCAACCGCCATCAGGAACAACGCGTTGAGGTTGGCAAAAATCGGTGGATTGGCGGGCGGCACTCCGAACAGCGACGCCAGGCGATCCGGCGCGAGCAGTAAAAAGGCCCCTACGATGAAATCGTAGAGGCCTGAGATTGCCGCGACCCTGGAGAGCACGACGCTCGCGGGTGAGGGGCGCTTACTTGACGGGAAGCTCGCCCTTGTAGGTGACCGTTTCACCCGGAGTGATCAGGACGTCGAACGAGATCGGCTCATGACCATCGGCCTTGATCTCGACACGATGGCCACCGGCGTCGATGCCGAGCTTCTGGAACATGCCGTCGAATTCATCGATGACGCCCACGAAGTAGCCATCCACGTAGACCTTCGCTTCGCGCGGCTTGATCTTCAGCCGGAGCGATCCGGTCGGGCCCTGGCCATACGAGCTCGTTCCGGTCCCGTAGCCGCCCCCGTAGTATCCGCCGCCACCGCCGCCGCCAATCGCGCCGGGGTAGTAGCCGCCGTAGTAGTAGGGGTCGTACCACCCGAGATCGTAGAAGCCGAGTCCGAACGCGTAGCCCGGGTAGTAATAGTACGGGTTGTAGTTCCGGTAGTACGGATAGCTCGGATAGTAGATGAGGTTTCCGTTCCCACCGCCCCCGTAGTACCCCGCAGGCCGATCCACGGCACTCCCGGTGACCGGTCGACCGTCGCGCGGCCGGCTGTAGGCCGGGACCGCACGGCGTGAAGGTGAATCGGAGTCGCCGCTCGACGCGTTGGCTGTTCGCGACGAGCTGCTCGGTGAACCGCCGCCATCCGATCCGCGAGGCACCGCGCGCGAACCGTCCCGCTCTCCCGCGTCGGCACTGGGCCGCCGTCCGCCGCCGCCGCTCGACGTTCTGCCCTGCGCCGCTTCGCCGTCGCCGCGATTGGGCCGGACCGGCGCACTCGCGTAAGCGCGACCGGACGAACTGGATGGGGTCGCAACTGCGGAGGGCGTATAGCCCCCACCTGAGGCGTCTGCCCCCGTCGAACTCGACGCCGACGAGCCGCCGCCTGAAGTGGATCCGCCACCGCCCGAGCTCGGACTCGAACTGCTCGATCCCGACGAGCCACGGTCGACTGCGCTGCCGGTCGACGGAGCATCGCCCCGCTCCCGCTGTGCCCAGGCCGGCGCCGCGCCGAGAGCCCATGCCGCCACGGATACTGCAATCAGCAATTTACCGCGAGTCATGACCACACTCCTGGGAACAGTAGTAGCAACGATTCTGCCACAGGCTGGGCTGCAGCAGCGTTGAGACTTTGTCATTGTAACGCCTCGGACGGCCGTGGAACTGTCATGCCCTGGTAACACCGCTGTCCTCGAATCCAGCCGTGGCCATCGCCTTCCGCCTAAAGGCGGAAGCCACCCCATCTTGAAAGAGCCTGCCTCGCCGTAGCGCGAAGCGCGAAGGCGGGTGGCTTCCGGCCCTTCGACGGGCTCAGGGCCGGCCCGGGCTCAGTCGAGGGCGGGCTTTCGACGGAAGCCTGTCGGGGTCCTTTGATACGATCGACCTTCAGAATGTTCCACGCCACGACGGTCCTGGCCGTGCGCCACCGCGATCAGACGGTAATGGCCAGCGACGGCCAGGTCACCTTCGGCGAAACGGTCGTCAAGCAGACGGCCCGGAAAATCCGAAAGCTCTACAACGACCGGATCCTCGCCGGGTTCGCCGGTTCGGCGGCCGATTCGTTTGCCCTGTTCTCACGCTTCGAAGCCAAGCTCGAACAGCACCGGGGAAACCTCGAACGATCGGTGGTGGAGCTCGTGAAGGACTGGCGGACCGATCGGATGCTGCGCCGCCTCGAGGCGATGCTGGTCGTCATGGACGCGAAGGCCACCTACCTGCTGTCGGGCAACGGCGATTTGATTGAGCCCGACGACGGGATCATCGCCATCGGGTCGGGGGGGGCGTATGCGCTCGCGGCAGCGAAGGCCCTGGCGCGGCACACGACCTTGGACGCCCGGCAGATTGCCGCCGAAGCGATGTCGATCGCGGCAACCATCTGCATTTATTCGAACGACACGATCACGATCGAGTCTCTGTAACCGATGGCGATTTATCTCCCGGAAACCACCAGCACGACCGCTGAATCGTTGACGCCGCGGCAGATCGTCTCCGAGCTGGACAAATACGTGATCGGGCAGGCGCAGGCCAAGCGGGCCGTGGCGATCGCGCTGCGGAACCGGACGCGCCGTCAGAAGCTGCCGGCGGATCTCGCCGAAGAGATCGCGCCGAAGAACATCCTGATGATCGGCCCGACCGGGGTCGGCAAAACGGAAATCGCGCGACGCCTGGCCCGGCTGGCCCAGTCGCCGTTCCTGAAGGTCGAAGCCTCCAAGTTCACCGAAGTCGGCTATGTCGGTCGTGACGTCGAGTCGATGGTCCGCGATCTCGTCGAGCTCGGCGTGGACATGGTCCGTGAAGAGCGGCGGGCCGAGGTCCGGGAGAAGGCGGCGCAGTCGGCGGAGGAGCGAATCCTCGATCTGCTGCTCCCGCCGCTTCCGCCCGCCGCGGAATACGACTCCAACGCCTCGAGCATGAGGGAGCAGGCGCAGCGCACGCGGGAGAAGCTGCGCGAGCAGCTGCGCGACGGCCGGCTCGATCACAAGCACGTCGAAATCGACGTGCGTGAAAAGAATTTCCCCTCGTTCGAGATCATCGCGGGGTCGTCGGTCGAGGAAGTCGACATCAACGTCAAGGACATGCTGCCCGGGCTGTTCCAGGGACGGTCGAAGAAGCGCAAGCTCCGCGTGCCCGAAGCGCGCGAGGCGCTGGCGCAGGAAGAAGAGCAGAAGCTGATCGACATGGACAGCGTGGCCCGGGCGGCGGTCGAGCGGGTGCAGCAGTCCGGGATCATCTTCGTCGACGAGATCGACAAGGTCGCGGGACGCGAGGGCGGGCACGGTCCGGACGTGAGCCGTGAAGGCGTGCAGCGCGACATCCTGCCGATCATCGAGGGGACGACGGTCAACACCAAGTACGGCATGGTGCGCACCGATCACATCCTGTTCATTGCCGCCGGCGCGTTCCACGTCTCGAAGCCGTCCGATCTCATCCCGGAGCTGCAGGGGCGGTTCCCGATCCGGGTCGAGCTCGAGGCGCTCGGCCGTGACGATTTCGTGCGGATCCTGACCGAGCCGAAGAGCGCGCTCGTCAAGCAATACACCGCGTTGATGTCGACCGAGGGGGTCGAGCTGTCGTTCACCCCCGGCGCCATCGAGCGAATTGCCGACTACGCCACGATCGTCAACGAACGCACCGAGAACATCGGCGCCCGCCGCCTGCACACCGTCATGGAGAAGCTGCTGGACCAGGTGTCGTTCGATGCGCCGGAGCTCACCGATCGCGCGGTCGCCATCGACGAAGCCTACGTGGATCGCATGCTCGCCGACATCGTGCGCAACGAAGACCTGTCGCGCTACGTTCTCTGATGGTCAGCCGGAAGTGGTCGCAGCGCCTGACGCTCCTCGCGCTCGGCTGGGCCGTCACCGCCTGCGGCCAGAAGGGCCCGCCGCTTGCGCCGCTCCACCTCGTGCCGGCCGCCGTCTCTGAACCGGTGGCGCGCCGGATTGGCGACACGGTCCATCTTCGTTTCGTCCTGCCCACGCGAAATGAGAACGGCCCGGGCCGTCTCGAGCTCGACCGCGTCGAGATCTACGCGATGACGGTCAGTCCCGACGGAGAGCCGTCCGCGCGGGAGGTAATGTCCGAGGAGCACCTGATTGGCCGGATCGCCGTGAGGCCTGTGCTGGAAGAAGGGCAGGAGCCTGCACCGGGAGAGAGCAGGCCGGAACCCGGGACGCCGGTGACGTTCGACGAGCAGCTGACGCCGGTCAAGCTGAAGCCCGAGCCCGTGAAGACCCCGGTCAAGCCGGCGGTTCCGGCGTCCGCAGCTGCGGCGCCGGTGCCCGCGGCCGGAGCGCCGGCGACGCCCGCCACCGCGCAGCCCACGGCTGCGCCAGGAGCGACGCCCGCTCCGACACGGGCGGCACCACCAACGGCTCCTTCGCCAACGACAACACCGCCCGCTGCAACACCGCCAGCGACCGCGGCGCCAGCCACGGCTCCGCCTGCCGCACCAGCGACCGGGGCGCCGGCGGCCACCGCGCCCGGAGCGGGGACCGCGGCAGGTGCGGCGCAACCGACCGCACCTGTGGCGGCAGGCGCTGCGCCCGCAGCGGCTCCGGTCCCCCCGGTCCGGACCCACGTACGGCGCATCTACATGGCGCGGGGTATGACCAGGGGGAACCGGCCCGGGAGCGCTTCGCCACCGTTGTCGATCCCGCTCGCCGACCTGCCTCTTCCGCCGAAGGACCTGAAGACCCGAGTGACCGAGGGCGCGGTCGTTGTTGAGTGGAACGCGGCGGATGCCGCCACCGCCTACAACGTCTATCGCGGCGACGACGTGGTGCAGCCGATCAATGCATCGGCGTTGACGGCTCCCAGCTTCGAGCATGCGGGAGTGCCGTTCGGGCAGGAGCAGTGCTACCGGGTGCGCAGCATCGCCAACGTCGATGGTGTCAGCCTCGAGGGCGAGCCGTCGGACCCGCACTGCGTCACGCCACGCGACGAGTTCCCGCCCGCCGCTCCGCGCGGCGTCGCCGCTGTGCCGACCGCCGGTCAAATCAGCCTGATCTGGGATGCGAACACCGAGAAGGATCTCGCGGGCTACCTGGTGCTGCGCGGCGACGCGCCCGACGGGCCGCTGACGGCGATCACGCCGGCGCCGATTCGTGAAACGTCGTACCGGGATGGGACGGTCAAGCCCGGCATGCGGTACATCTACGCAATCGTGGCGGTCGACAACGCGACCCCGCCGAATCCGAGCCCGCAGTCGCAGCGCGTGGAGGAAACGGCACGGTGACACTGGTCCATTGCCAACATTGCCAACATTGCCAACATTGCCAACATTGCCAACATTGCCAACAGCGCCAACATTGCCAAAATTGCCAGGATTGCCAAAATTAGGAGATAGATTCGAGCCGCTACAACGACGGCTGGGCAAAACGCCCGGCTTTGGATGTGTTGGCCCCCCGACGTCGAATCGTGCCAAGTTTGTGAATGTTGGCAATTTTGGCAATGTTGGCAATGTTGGCAATGAACTGAGGTCCTCTATGAAGCTCTTCATCGACTCTGGCAATCTCAAGGAAATCGAGTCACTGGTGCCGCTCGGCATCATCGACGGCATCACGACCAATCCGTCGCTGCTGGCGAAGGAGGGCGGGGACTACCGCGCGCTCTTGAAGCGGATCTGCGACATCGTGCAGGGGCCGACCAGCGCGGAGGTCGTCGCCACCGACGTCGACGGCATGCTGCGCGAGGGACGCGACCTCGCCACGATCGACAAGCACATCATCGTCAAGGTCCCGTTCACCAAGGCGGGTGTCCAGGCGTGCAAGAAGCTGTCGTCGGAAGGCATCCGCGTGAACGTCACGCTGTGCTTCACGCCGGCGCAGGCGCTGATCGCCGCCAAGGTCGGGGCCACCTTCGTCAGCCCGTTTGTCGGACGCCTCGACGACATCGCGACGTCGGGCATGAATCTGATCAGCGAGATCGTCCAAATTTTCGAGAACTACGACTTCACGACGGAGATCCTCGTCGCCTCCACGCGCGGCCCGATGCACATTGTGGAAGCGGCGCGCATGGGAGCGGACATCTGCACGTGTCCCGCGGCGGTCATCGAAGCGTTGTTCAAGCACCCGCTGACCGACATCGGCCTCGAGCGGTTCCTGAAGGACTGGGAAAAGGCGCAGGCGGTCAAGGCCTAGGCATTGCCAGAATTGCCACGGTTGTCCGCCTGCGCGCCGCCGAATCAGACGGCGCTGCGGCGAGACCTCGCCGTAGCTTGTCGCCTATGATGCGACCAACAAGCTACGGCGAGGTCTCGCCGTAGCGCCAACCATGGAAGGGCGCGAAGGCGGACATTCTTGGCGATGGACAGGATCAAATATCTCGAGGATCTCGAGCGGCGAGCGGAACAAGGTGGCGGCGAGGCCCGTTTGCGCCGTCATCACGAGGCCGGGAAGCTGACCGCTCGCGAGCGGATTGACCTGCTCTTCGACGTCGGGAGCTTCCAGGAAGTCGACAAGCTGGTGACGCACCGATGCCGTGACTTCGGGATGACCGACCAGGTGATCCCGGGCGACGGCGTCGTGGCCGGTCAGGGGCGCGTCGACGGCCGTGCCGTCTACGCGTTCGCGCAGGACTTCACCGTCTTTGGCGGGTCGCTGTCCGAGACCAACGCGGCCAAGATCGTCAAGATCATGGACCTGGCGATCAAGATGGGCTCGCCGGTCGTGGGACTGAACGACTCCGGCGGCGCCCGGATCCAGGAAGGCGTGCTCTCGCTCGGCGGCTACGCCGACATATTTCTCCGCAACACTCTCGCTTCCGGCGTCATCCCGCAGATCTCCGCCATCATGGGGCCGTGCGCCGGTGGAGCCGTGTATTCCCCGGCCATCACCGACTTCAACATCATGGTCGACGGCACGAGCTACATGTTCGTGACCGGCCCGGACGTGATCAAGACGGTCACGCATGAAGAGGTGACGAAGGAAGAGCTCGGCGGGGCGATGACTCACAACGCCACGAGCGGCGTCGCGCACTTCGCCGTGCCCGACGATCGCGAGTGCCTGCGGCTGGTCCGGGAGCTGCTCGGCTATCTCCCGGGCAACAACGTCGACGAGGCGCCCCGGCGGGAGACGGCCGATCCAGAAGATCGAGAAGAAGCGGCGCTCGATCGGCTCGTGCCGGAATCACCGAATCAGCCCTACGACATGCTCGATCTCATCCACGCCGTCGTGGACGAGGGGACATTTCTCGAGGTGCACCGCTTTTTTGCCAAGAACCTGGTGGTGGGGTTCGCGCGCCTCGCCGGCCGCTCTGTGGGTATCGTCGCCAACCAGCCCGCGTATCTGGCCGGCACGCTCGACATCGATGCCTCGGTGAAAGGCGCCCGCTTCGTCCGGTTCTGCGACGCCTTCAACATTCCGCTCGTCACCTTCGAAGACGTCCCGGGGTTCCTGCCCGGCACACGCCAGGAATATGGCGGCATCATCCGCCACGGCGCGAAACTCCTGTACGCGTTTGCCGAGGCCACCGTCCCCAAGATCACCGTCATCACCCGCAAGGCCTACGGGGGTGCCTATTGCGTGATGTCCAGCAAACATATCCGCACGGATGTGAACCTGGCGTGGCCTACAGCCGAAATTGCGGTGATGGGACCCGAGGGAGCGGTGAACATCCTGTATAAGCGCGAGCTCGACGCGGCAGCCGATCCGGATGCGCTCCGCGCGGCGCGGGTCGCGGAGTTTCGCGAGAAGTTTGCCAACCCCTATGTCGCCGCCGCCCGCGGGTTCATCGACGAAGTGATCCATCCAAGACACACCCGCGGCAAGCTGATCGCGGCGCTGGCCGGGCTGGAAACGAAACGCGACCGGAATCCTCCCAAGAAGCACGGGAACATCCCGCTGTGACATCGCACCGGAAGTGCGCGCCGTGAAGGTGCTGATCGCCAACCGGGGCGAGATCGCGGTCCGCATCATTCGCGCCTGCCGGGAGATGGGACACTCCACTGTCGCGGTCTACTCGGACTGCGACCGCGACGCCCGCCATGTTCGTGACGCGGATACGGCCGTTCACATCGGCGCGAACGACGCGAAATCCAGCTACCTGAACATCGACGCCATTGTTGCTGCCGCCGCGATCGCCAAAGCCGATGCCGTGCACCCGGGGTACGGCTTCCTGGCCGAGAACGCCGCGTTTGCCAGGGCGTGCGCCGGAGCCGGGCTGACGTTCATCGGACCGTCGGCTGATGCGATCGACTTGATGGGGAGCAAGACGGCCGCCCGCACCGCGGCAGTGGCTGCGGGGGTGCCGGTCGTTCCGGGAACCGACGCGCCGCTGGCGGCCGCGGCGAGCGACGATGAGCTCAGGCGTGCCGCGAGTGCAGTCGGCTTCCCGTTGATGGTCAAGGCGGTGGCGGGAGGCGGTGGCAAGGGGATGCGGGTCGTGGAGTCGCCGGCGGGGTTGCTCACCGCCGTGCAGACGGCGCGCTCTGAAGCGGGATCTGCGTTTGGCGATACCGCGGTCTATCTCGAGCGCCGGCTGACGAAGCCACGGCACATCGAGATCCAGCTCCTGGGGGATCATCACGGCACCATCGTGCCGTTCGTCGAGCGCGAGTGTTCGATTCAGCGGCGGCACCAGAAGGTCGTGGAGGAGTCCCCCTCGATTGCAGTTCCGCCGGCGTTGCGGGAGCGCATGGCTGCAGCGGCGACGGCTGTCGCGAAGTCGGTCGGGTACACCAATGCCGGCACCATCGAATTCCTGCTCGACGAAGACGGCTCGTTCCACTTCCTCGAGATGAACACCCGCTTGCAGGTCGAGCATCCAGTCACCGAGATGGTGACCGACATCGATCTGGTGCAGTGGCAGATCCGGATTGCCCGAGGTGAGCGGCTCGACATCGATCCCGTTCGTGCGCTGACGCCGAACGGCCATGCGATCGAATGCCGCATCTACGCCGAAGACCCGGACCAGGGCTTCATGCCGTCGCCGGGATTGATCCGCGGTCTGCGCGCGGCTGCCGGACCGGGCGTGCGCGACGACGGCGGGGTAGTGGCCGGATATACGGTGCCGGTGTTCTACGATTCCATGATCGCGAAGCTGATCGCGTGGGCGCCGAGCCGCCCGGAGGCGTTGGGCCGGATGGCACGGGCGCTCGCGGAGTATCAGGTGCTCGGGATCCGCACGACGATTCCTTTCTTCCTCTGGCTCCTCGATCAGCCCGACTACCTCGACGGGCGGTACGACACGACCTACCTCGATCGCGTGCTCGCGGAACGCCGAGGGGAGAGCTTCAGCAGCTTCAGCAGCGACGACACCGAAGCGATCGCAATCGCGGCGGCGGTCGACACATTTCTCAAAGCGTCGGCCGGCAAGGCAGACGGCGGGCCGGCGGCAACGCGCAGCGGCTGGGTCCAGGTCGCGCGCCGAGAGGCCCTCCGAGGATGACTTTCGAGGTCGAGGTTGGCGGCCGGACGTTTACTGTCGCGGTCGAGCGAACCGACCGCGCGGGACGGTTCAGGGTCGCACTCGACGGCGTCCCACGGCTTATCGATGTCTCCAGGACCGGCGACTTCGGGCTATCGTTGCTGGTTATGGGGACAGTCCCCCTCCCGGGGTCCGAGCAGGGGACAGTCCCCCTTTCCCTTCGCTCGGCCGACGTGCAGATCGTCCCCGGCGGCGGTCGGGGTGAGCTTTTCGTCGGTCTCCAGGGACGTACGATCGACGTGACGGTGAACGGCCGGCGATCCGCGCACGCCGAGGGACCTTTGCACGGTCACGGCCAGGTCACGATCGTGGCCCCGATGCCCGGGCGGGTGGTTCGAGTGCTCGTTGCGGCTGGTGACCCCGTCGACGTCCGGCAGCCGGTGGTCGTCGTCGAAGCCATGAAGATGGAAAACGAGCTCAGGGCGCCACGGGCCGGGCACGTCAGGGAGATTGCGGTCGCACCCGGCACCTCGGTTGAAGCGGGTCGCGTCCTTGCAGTGATCGAATAGTCAGTACCCGCGAACAGCGGTTTCGAATGGATACCAGGCCCCCAGACACCGACGCCGAGGCCCCGCCGACTCCGGAGCCTCAGGAGCCTCAGGAGCCGCCGCGGCGCCGCCGCCGCGTGCCGCGCCTCGTCGTACGCGCGGGGGCAGTGCTGCTGGCCATCGTCGTCTCCCTTCTGCTCACGGCGTTGACGGTCGATCTGGGGCCGGCGGTTCGCAAGAACGCCGAGGATCAGGGATCGAAGTATCTCCGGCGTCCTCTGCACATCGGGCGGGTGTCGGCCAGGCTGATTCCCGGTGTGTTCGTTTTCGAGGACCTGGTCATCGAGGGGCTGACGCCGGACGCGCGTCCGTTCCTGACCGCAAAGAAGGTCACCGTACGCCTCCCGTGGTGGACGATCGCCAGCCGCAACCTGATTGTCGAATCGGTGGACATGAGCGACTGGAACATGGTGGTCGAGACGTTCGCCAACGGCATACACAACTTCCCGCGTCTCACCCCTGAGCGCAAGAATCCTCCCGGTCCCAAGCGGTTCACGACCACGGTCAGGGCGGTTCACGCGGGCAACGGCCAGTTCACCTACGAGGACCACGTCACGCCCTGGAGCACGATCAGCCGTCAGCTCGAGGTCACTCTTTACCGCAGCGATGTCTTCAAGGACTACCGCGGAAGGGCGTCCTTCTCGAACGGAACCGTTCGGATCCAGTCCTACGAGCCGTTCGGGACGGCGATGCGCTCGCGTTTCAAGATCGACGGCGGCAAGGTGGTGTTCGACCGGCTGGATCTGACGAGCGACGGGGCGACATCAGTGCTCGACGGCGAGGTCGATCTGGGACGATGGCCGGAGCAGATCTACCGGATCAAGTCGCACATCGACTTTCCGACCCAGAAGAACATCTTCTTTCACCGCGACCGCTTCACGGCGTCGGGTCAGGGGGACTTTCAGGGCACCTTCCATCTGTTCAAGGGCGGCCGTGAGCTCAAGGGCACGTTCACGAGCCCTGTGGCCGGCGTGAACGACTGGAGATTCCCGAACCTGAAAGGGTCGGTGCTCTGGCTGCCTGATCGGCTCGAGATCACGGATGCGACGAGCGGCGTGTACGGCGGGACGGCCCGGTTCGACTACCGGATGGCGCCGTTCGGCAAGAAAGGCGTCCCGACGGTCGCGACCTGGGACGTCAAGTACCGCGATGTGGACCTGGCGCAGCTCACCGACTTCTTCGGAACCAGAGGTCTGCGTCTCGCCGGCCGCGCGACCGGCGAGAACCGTTTCGAGTGGCCCGTAGGGAAGTGGGCCTTGAAGCGCGGCGGCGGCACCGTCGAGATGGCGGCGCCCGCGGGCGTCGAGACGATGACGCGCGAGATGCCCTCGGCCCGGCTCGCCGAGGAGCTGCAGTACGAACCGGAGGCCGGGCCATTCAACAGTCTGCTGTGGATTGGATATGTTCCGGTGGCGGGCCGGATCGAGTACCAGATGGACCCGGACTGGATCACTGTCGGTCCGAGCCGTGTCGCAACGCCGAAGACCTACGTCGAGTTCCAGGGGCAGACCGCCTACGGCCAGCGCTCGAGGATTCCGTTTCACGTCACCAGCCTCGACTGGCAGGAGAGCGACCGTGTGCTCGCCGGCATCATGACGACGTTTGGATCCGAGACCGGCGCGATTCCGATTGGTGGCTCCGGCGAGTTCGACGGCGTGATGCTCGAGGCCTTCTCGCGGCCGCGGATCGAAGGCGTGTTCTCCGGGGACCGCATGCGGGCCTGGAACGTGATCTGGGGCAAGGGCCGCGCTGATGTGGTGATCCAGAACAGCTACGCCGACGTGAAGAACGCGGTGATTACTGCCGGCGATTCCGAGATCACGGCGGAAGGCCTGTTCTCGCTCGGTTATCCGCGCAGGGACGGCGGCGAGCAAATCAACGCGCGGGTGAGATTGACGCGCCGGCCGATGGCGGACCTGAAACGCGCCTTCGAGCTCGACGACTACGACATGGACGGCGTGGTCTCCGGCGACTACCACGTCTATGGCAATTACGAGACGCCGCTCGGATTCGGGAAACTGCTCGTCGAGGAGGGCGTCGCCTACGGCGAGACCTTCGACTCGATGTCGGCGGGGTTGCGGTTCGAAGGAAACGGCGTGCGGCTCGACACGATTCAGATCGCGAAGAGCACGGGGCTGGCGACCGGCGCAGCATTCGTCGGCTGGGACGGCACCTACTCGTTCAACGTCGACGGCCGCGCGATACCGGTGGAGTCGCTGAGGACGGCGTCATTCCGGCGAGCGCCGTTGTCGGGATTGCTCCAGTTCAACGCCACCGGCGCCGGGAACTTCGACGAGCCGCGCTACGACGTCAAGCTGCGGGTCGACGATCTCTTCGCGGGCGACGAAGGCGTCGGCCAGGTGTCCGGCCGGTTGTCCCTTCGCAACAAGACCGTCAACGGCGACTTCGAAGCCGCGTCTCCCCGCCTGTTCGTGTCCGGATCGGGCCGGCTCGAGATGACCGACGACATGGACGCCGAGATGTCCATGCGCTTTCAGGATACCTCGCTCGATCCCTATCTCCGGTTCTTCGAGCCCAGGCTCTCCCCGTTCACGACGGCGGTCGCGAGCGGTACGGTGAAAGTGGCGGGAGCCCTCGCCGATGTCGATCGCCTCGTCGTCAGCTCCACGGTCGAGCAACTCGGTCTCAAGCTGTTCGACTACGCGCTCGCGAATGACGGTCCGATTGAGCTGTCGTTGAACCGGCACGTCCTGGAGATCGGACGTCTGCGCGTCGCAGGCGAGGGGACCAGCCTCCAGATGGGCGGCGAGGTTCGGCTGCACGACAACCTGGTCGCCGTGGAAGCGACCGGTGAGGCGAACCTCGGCATCCTGCAGGGTTTCTTCCGGAACGTCCGAAGCCGCGGCACTGCGGCCCTTCTCGGTGAGATCAAAGGACCACTCTCAAAGCCCCGGGTGTCCGGCAGCGCGCGCATCGTCGACGGGCGATTCCGGCACCTGTCCGCGCCGCACGGGCTCGAAGCGATCAACGGCACGATTTCTTTCGACGGCAGCGGTGTGCGGCTCGAGGACATCGAAGCCCGCCTGGCCGGCGGACAGGTGACCGTCGGCGGGCGCATCGCGCTGAATGGGTTCGCTCCCGGCGCCCTGAGCCTGACCGCGGTCGGCGAGCAGATGCAGCTGCGATACCCCGAGGGGTTGAGGTCGCTCGTCGACGCGGACCTGTGGCTGCGCGGCGATGCGAGCGCGCCCGTGCTCGGGGGATCGGTGATCGTCCACGATGCGCGATGGACGAGGCGCTTCGAAGTCGACCCCAACATCTTCGAATTCGGCGGCGGCGGTCCCGTCCTGCCGGCGGCGGAAGCGGCGGCCACCGGGAGCGTGCCGATCCGCTTCGACATCCAGGTGACCGCGAACAACACGCTGCGCATCCAGAACAATCTCGCGGACGTGATGGCGAGCGCCGACCTCAAGCTCCAGGGCACCTATGATCGGCCAGCCATCTTCGGCCGCGCCGAAGTGGGGCGCGGCAGCATCGTGTTCGAAGGCAACCGCTACGTGGTGACCCGCGGTACCATCGACTTCCTGACGCCGCCCACCGGGAACATCGAGCCGCTGTTCGACATCGAGGCCGAAACGCGTGTCCGCGTGCCATCCCAGAGCTACGTGGTGACGCTCGGGGTGAGCGGCACGATGCGCAGTTTTTCGCTCACGCTCGGATCGGATCCGCCGCTGCCGGAGACCGACATCATTGCCTTGCTGCTCGGAACGACCACTGACGTCTCGAATGCGGAGCTGCGGCAGCTGAGCCCGACGGGAGCGACCCAGGCCGAGGAGGCGCTGCTGCGATCGGCCGGAGCAAGGCTGCTGACCGGCTCGATCTCTGCGCCGGTCCGCCGCGTGGTGGAAGAAACGCTGCGCCTCGATACCGCCCAGATCACCCCGAGTTTCGGCACGGAGTCCGACCCATTGACACCATCGGCACGGCTCATCCTGGGCAAGCGGCTCTCGCCGCGCGCCTACCTGACGTTCTCCCGCGCGCTCGGCGTCTCCGCCGGGCGCGACCAAATCATCGTGCTCGAATACGACCAGAGTGATCGGCTCGGCTTCGTGCTCACGCAGACGGGCGACCGGACCTTCGCGATCGACTTTCGTGTGCGTCGCAGCTTCTGATGTATTTTCGGCTGCTTATCGTCGCCCTCGTCTCGTGCGCGGCCACGCAGGCCTTCGCGCAGTCCGCCCCTGAATCGTATTCCGGCCGCCAGGTGACGGCCGTACGCGTCGCCATCGACGGGGCCCCGACCACTGAAGCCGCGCTGATCGATCTGATCGAAACGCGGCCAGGTCAGAATCTGACACTGGCGGCGGTGCGCGAATCGATCGCGCACCTTTACAGCCTGGCGCGCTTCCAGGACGTTCAGGTCGAGGCCATCGACGGGTCCGGCGGAGCGATAGAGCTGCGCTACAACCTGGTGGCGATCCGCGCCGTCGACAAGGTGGATTTCCGCGGCAGCCTGGGCCTCTCCGAGGGACTGCTGCGAGACACCGTCGCCGAGCGCTTCGGACGGGCACCTCAGCCCGGCCGCGCGCAGGAAGTCACGCGCGAGCTCGAACGCCTCTATCAGGACCGCGGCTACTTCCGCGCCTCGATTCGGCCGGGCTCCGCCGAACTGCACGATCCGGAACGCACCATTCTCACGTTCGACATCGAGGCGGGCCCGCAGGCGCGCGTCGGAGAGATCGCGGTCGTGGGCAACGCTCGCGCCAGCCGCGAGGAACTGCTCGGCCGTCTCGATCTTGCGCCCGGCCGGGCCTATCAGCGAGAGCAGTTGAACGCCCGCCTGACCGGCTACGCCAATCGGCTGAAAAAGCGCGGATACCTGCAGGCCGAGGCCAGTCAGACCGCGCGACTCTCGGAAGATGGCCGCGTCGCGGATCTCACCATCGACGTTCAGTCGGGCCCGACCGTCACGGTGACCTTCGAAGGCGATCCGCTACCTCTCGACCGCCGCAACGAGCTCGTGCCCTTCGAGCGGGAAGGCTCGGTCGACGAGGATCTGCGCGAGGACGCCGTCCAGCGGATTCGGGACTATCTGCACCAGCAGGGCTACTGGAAAGCCGAGGTCCCGATCCCGCACGAGCAGCGCTCCGACGACTCATTGGCGATTGTCTTCACCGTGAAGAAGGGCCCGATTTATCGGGTGGCGGCGGAGGGAGTGCAGATTACCGGGAACAACGGCATCTCTCTCGAGGAAATCAGACCCCTGCTCGTGCTCAGGCCGGGAGACCTCTACAACTCCGCGCATCTCGACGCGATCGCCGGCGCGCTGGAACGGCTCTACCGCACGCGCGGCTTCCGCTGGGTGGACATCAAGTCATCGGAAATCGACGCGGGGAGTGACGGCGGGAGTGCCCGGGTCCGTCCAGTGATCGCCATCATCGAAGGGCCTCGCGCGGTGCTCGGCGAAGTAGCGGTCACCGGTGCGAAGGCGCTCGGTGATTCCGAAATCCGCCGCGTGATGCAGCTTCAGACCGGCCAGCCCTACTACGAGCCGTCGATCACCAGCGCCCGCGACGCCATTCAACTCGAGTACCTGAATCTCGGCTACTCGACGGTGCAGGTTTCGATTACCCCGGCGTTGTCCGAGGATCGCACCCGCGTCGATCTCAGGTTCGACGTCGTCGAAGGCCCTCAGACGCTGGTCGATCACGTCATCATCGTCGGCAACACCAGGACGTCCGAGGAAATCATCCGGCGCGAAGTGCTGCTGCGCCCGGGCGCGCCGCTCGGCCTGACGGATCTCCTGGAGAGCCGTCGCAGGCTCAGTGCACTCGGATTGTTTCGGCGGATAGATGTCCGTCAGCTCGAGCACGGTCAGGCCAGCCGGCGGGACGTGCTCGTCACGGTCGAGGAAGCGCCGCCGACGGCAATCGGCTATGGCGGCGGCCTGGAGGCCTCGAGCGTCCTGCGTGCGGGTCTCGACGGGGGAGGCGCGGAAGAGCGTCTCGAGTTCGCGCCGCGCGGCTTCTTCGACATCGGCCGCCGGAACCTCGGTGGGAAGAATCGCTCGATCAGCCTCTTCACGCGTGTCGCCGTCCGCCCGCGGGACGAACCCGACGATCCTGCGCTCGACGGCCGCGGATTCGGTCTCAGTGAGTACAGGGTCGTGGGCACGTATCGGGAACCGTCGGCCCTCTTCTGGAATGCCGACTTGCTCCTGACCGCCGCCGCCGAGCAGGGCGTCCGATCGAGCTTCAATTTCCGGCGGAGAGGCGTGGGCGCAGAACTGACGCGGCGTGTGAGCAGGGCCATTCGCGTCAGCGGCCGGTACTCCTTCAGCACCACTCGCACGTTCGACGAGCGGCTCAGTGATCAGGAGCAGGCAACGATCGACCGCCTGTTTCCGCAGGTCCGATTGTCGGCGTTCTCGGGCGCAGTCAGCCGCGACACACGCAACGACGTCGTCGAACCGACGGGTGGCACGTTGGTGAGCGGCGAAGCCAGCGTCGCGGTTCGTTTCCTCGGCGGCGAGGTCGGCTTCGTGAAGACTTACCTGCAGGGATCCTGGTTCAAGCGCCTGCCTGGCGAGCGCGGCATTGTCTTCGCCACCCGGGCGACCGTCGGTCTCGCTGACGGTCTTCCGCGCGAAGCGCAACCCACCGACGACGAAGGCCGTCCGATCGACGGGCCTCCCATCGTGATCGAGGACCTCCCGGCGAGCGAGCGGTTCTTTGCCGGGGGCGATACCACGATTCGCGGCTTCGCCGTGGATTCCGTCGGTACGCCCGAAACGATCACGCCTCGAGGATTTCCGCGTGGCGGTAACGGCCTCTTGATCCTCAATGCCGAACTCCGGATCCCGGTGTGGAAGGACTTCGGAGCGGCCCTGTTCACGGATGGCGGCAACGTCTTCGAGCGAGTCACCGATTTCGATCCCGCCGAGCTGCGCGGCAGCGTGGGGTTCGGCGTCCGCTATCGATCGCCGATTGGACCGGTTCGCGTCGACCTCGGCTTCAAGATGGATCGGCGGCTGATTGCCGGCGAGCTCGAGAAGCGGACCGCGCTGCACTTCAGCATCGGGCAGGCATTCTGATGGCAGGCCTCCGCAGGCTCCTCGTCGCGCTGACGATCCTGGTGAGTGCGTCGTGGTCCACGCGCGGGGAAATCATCGACCGCATTCTCGCCGTCGTGGACACGCACATCATCACGCTCTCCGACGTTCGGGCGGCGCTCAGGTTCGGGCTGGTTCCCGAAGACGTCAGTACCGATCCGACGGGAGCGATTCTGCAGCGTCTGATCGATCGACGCCTGATGCTGATCGAGGTTGATCGCTACGCGCCCCCCGAGCCCAGCGAGCTGGCCGTCAACACAAGTCTGGCGGCGGTGGAGCGCCGCTTCAAGGATGCTCTCGGCCTCGAGATCGCGCTGAATCAGTCGGCGCTCACCCGCGAGGAACTGCGCCGTCAACTCCGGGACACGCTGCGCATCGAGTCCTACCTTCAACAGCGTTTTTCGACGTCGGTGCAGGTCTCCGACGATGAGGTGGTCCGCTACTACCGCGAGCACCCCGAGGAGTTCACGCGCGATGGACAGATACGGCCGTTCGAGGAGGTCCGCGAGACTGCCCGGACGCGCGTCATCGAAAACCAGCGCGCGACGTTTGTCACGCAGTGGGTCGAAGGGTTACGAAAGCGGGGGTCGGTTCAGCTGCTGTACCTGCCGGCGGCCGGGGTGGCTAAGTAGGGACTTACTCATTGCCAAAAGTGCCAAGATTGCCAAAATTAGGTTTTGCGCCAGGTGAGCGGCTGCGGCCTAGAGGCGATCGAGGCAGCTAGCAGGCCTGTCAATTTTGGCAATCCTGGCACTCTTGGCAATTTTGGCAATGCGTGGTGTTCACTTCACTAAGCTCACATACTTCACCAGCTGCAACAGGTTGAACCCGGCGTGGCTGACGATCGGCGCGATGATGCTCTGGCGGCGCCAGTAGACCATCCCCCAGGTCGCCCCAAGCGATCCGGTTGCGATCGCGGCCGCATATCCCTGTTCGATGTGTCCCAGCCCGAAGACGATGCTGTAGACCACGATCCCGACCACCGCACCGCCAAGGTACTGATTGAACCGCCGCACGATGAAGGCCCGCTGGACCTCTTCGCGCACGCCGCCGGCCAGCATCGCCACCACCGCAAAGATCGCCGCGTCGCGCGGCGTCTGCAGCATCCGTTCGAATGGATTGACCTCGACGTTGTGCAGCGATGGCCGGATCGCCAGGATCAGGGTAAGGACGACGATGACCTGGAAGAACGCGGCCGGAATCAACGCCAGGCCAAGCAGGACTTCCCGTCCGGGACGCCGCGGGCCGACGACGAACTCCGACAGCGGTTCGCCATGCGCGCGCAGGAAGACGCCGATGAGCAGCAGCACGAGCACCATGTCGATCAGCGCCATGCTGACGATGAAGGCGGGTGCCCAGCCTCCGTCGGCCGCCTGCGAGGTCATCCCGAAATAGGTGAGCAGCTGGAACACCAGGAGCTGGGTCGGAAGTCCCGAACAGAGGAACACCTCGATGAACGCGCCGAGCCGTTCGATGGGAAGCGTGGGTGTCGGCAGTTCGACCGGTGTTTCGGAAGGATCGAGCGGCGGATATGGCTGGATTTCTGGCGCCGGATCGGTCACCCGGCCACTCTAGCGGAAATCAGGGCGGGTCTGAAGACCCGCCCCCCGAACTTGTGGCACCTGACTACGCCGCAACTCGTACCCTGACGGTCAACGGCGCTGCCAGTCGCACTGAAACAGGCGTGCCCGGGGCCAGGCGGATTTCCTTCCCGCGTGTGGAGAGGACGACGCCGGTCCCTGCCGCGCCGCCGATGGCTGCGCCTTTGGCCGCGCCATCACCACCGCCGAGGATTCCGCCGACGATCGCGCCGCCGGCCGCACCGCCACCGATCTTGAACGCGTCCTGCTTCTTCGTGGCCTCCGCCAGACGCGATACCGTGTCAGTTCGCATCGACATCCGCTGGGCGTCTCCCGGCGGATCGATCGCGGTGAACCGGAACGCGACGCGCGCCCGCCCCTTGACCCGCGCCGAACGCTCGGCGGCGGTGACAACGCCGGTCACTGCCGTCCCGGCAGGAAGCGCCTGGACGCCCCCGACGGTGACCGCCCGGCGAAGCGTTCCGCGAACGGCGTCTTCGACGTGGCTCGTGTCCGACGCGACAGCGGTGGTGAGTTCAACCGGCAAAACGGTTCCCGCCGGGAGGATCACCTCCCGATATTCGACCGGTGCTGCTGCAGACGCCGCTGCCGAATCCGATGCTGGCTTCGTCGCTCCAGGCGACTCGGGTCGCTCGGCGGCCAGAGCCGTGCCGACGGGCTGCGCAGGCGTGCTGACCGCGCTCGCGTCCGCGCGGAACGTCGAGATGTCTGACCGTGCGATTTCCCTGCGCCCCGTTGACGTGTCCACGGTCACGTACTCAGGCTTCACCTCGACCAGCCTGCCGACGACGATCACTCCGTCCCTTTTCTCGACCGAGACGGTATTGCCAGGCTTGATCTCCAGGCTCGCGCTTTCCTTCGCACACGCCCCCGCCAGGATTGCGGCGGCGACGACCATTGCCAGTCTCTTCATGATTCCACCCCTCGACCACAGCCGGAGCAACCGCCGTACCGGCCCGATCCAGCCCGAGAAGCGTCCAAAAACGCTCTAAACCGTGTAAACCTTACCCTGACAGTGTTAATCTTGCAGGGTGGATGTAACCGAAGACGCAAAACTGCAAGTGCCCTCGACCCAGTCGGTCGGCGAGCGTGTCCTCATCGTCGAGGACGACCCGTCGACGCGCGAGGGATTGGCGGAACTCGTTCAGACTTGGGGCTTTCAGACCGAGGAGGCAGCAGACGGCGAAGAAGGTCTCCGGAAGGTGACCAGTTTCCGCCCCGCCATCATCGTCAGCGACATGGTGATGCCGCGGGTGGGCGGCATGGAGCTGCTGCGCGCGCTCAAGGATCAACTTTCGGATCTGACACTCATTCTTTTGACCGCGCAGGGCACCGTGGAGACCGCCGTCGAGGCGATCAAGGAAGGCGCCTACGACTACCTGAGCAAGCCCGTCGATCCGCAGCGATTACAGATTTTGCTGCAGAAGGCCGTCGAACGTCAGGACACGCTGCGCGAAGTGCGGCACTTGCGGCGCCAGCTCCGGGAAGCCGGCACGTTCGGGCGCATCGTTGGTAACAGCCCGACCATCCGGTCGGTGTACCGCGTCATCGAGCAAGCCGCACCGACCCTGGCGTCGGTGCTCATCTCCGGTGAGTCGGGTACGGGCAAGGAGCTCATCGCGCAGACGATTCATGAGCTGAGTCCGCGGTCGTCATTCCCGTTCGTCGCGATCAATTGCGCGGCGATTCCCGAGACGCTGCTGGAGAGCGAGATCTTCGGACACGAAAAGGGAGCCTTCACCGGCGCACACGACCGCCGGACCGGCGTGTTCGAGCTGGCGCATCGCGGCACGCTGTTCCTCGACGAAATTGCCGAGATGATGCCGGCCACGCAGGTCAAGCTGCTGCGCGTGCTGCAGGAACGGACGTTCCGGCGTCTGGGCGGCCGCCAGGAGCAGTCGGTGGACGTGCGGGTGATCGCGGCGACCAACGTGAACCCGATGGAGGCCGTCAAGTCCGGCAAACTCCGCGAGGATCTCTTCTACCGGCTGAACGTGTTCGCGATGGAGCTGCCCCCCCTCCGCGACCGGAAGGAGGACATCCCGCTCCTGGCGCAGCATTTCCTGAGCGAGTTCAACGAGCGGAACGGCAAGTCGGTGCGCGCGGTCGATCAGGAGTCGCTCTACCTGCTGGAGCAGTATCCCTGGCCGGGGAACATCCGCGAGCTGCGCAACGTGATGGAGCGGGCCACCATTCTCGCGGAAGGAGACTTCATCGAGCCGAAGCATCTTCCTCCGACGCTGGTGGCCAAGGGGGAGGAGACCTTGCCGACCGTGACCCTGGCTCCCGGGACGACCGTGGACGAGGCCGAGCGCCGGTTGATCCTGCTGACGCTCGATCACACGCGGAACAACAAGACCCGCGCCGCGGAAATTCTCGGGATCAGTCTCAAGACCCTGCACAACAAGCTGAACCGGATGAGAGATCAGGCCGCAGGCCGCCTTGGCGGCGGACTCAAACGCGAGTAGCGTGCGACGCGACGAAGGCAGACATTCGTCTTGAGCATCAAAGCAAAGCAGGTTGCAGGCGTCACTACGCTGGTGGTGGCCGTCGTGTTGGTGCTGAGCGCCTATCACCTCACCACCCTGTCCGCCTTCCTGATGGAGGAGACGGCGTCGCGCGCCGAGCTCCTGTCGCAGGCGCTGTTTCAGCGCACCAGCGAAGTCGCCCGCGAGCACCCCGTCGATCCGCACTCGGCTCTTCCGGGCGACGGCGGGATCCGATCGATTCTCGACTCGAGCATCGGCTATTCCGAGAACGTGACTTACGCAGCGATCGTGCGCCCGAATGGCGTGGCATCCGCTCACGCTTTCCCGGCGCGTGAAGGTCTGCCGGTACCGGAACAACCGGACTTCAACGAGATCGTCAATGCCCGCCCGCTGATGCAGCTCTGGGCGGTCTTCTCCAAGGACCAGACCTACGAGCTGCGCCAGCCCCTGCTGTCGGTTGGCCCCTCGCAGAACGGCGGCGAGCAGCAGTTCGGGTCGATCCGTATCGGCGTCTCCACGCTGCTGGTCCGGGCGGAGCTGCGCACGGCGATGCGGCGGGCGCTGATCGTCCTCGTGGTTGCGCTGGTGCTGTCGTCGCTCGTGGCGATGCTGCTGGCGCAGTGGCTGTTGCGCCCGATCCATGTGATCCAGAGCAGCCTGAGCCGGCTGGGACGCGGCGAGCTCGATGTCAGGCTCGACCTGCCGGAGCAGGAATTCAAGGACCTGGGGAACTCCTTCGAAGCCGTCAGCGCCCAGCTCGCCGCGATGGGCAAGGTCAGCCAGGCGTCCGAGGGCACGCTCCGCGCCGGGGGCGGCGCCGACTACGAGTCGGTGATGGAGAACCTCGAGGACGCCGTGGCGCTGTTCTCCCCGAAGGGAGAAGTGAACTTCACGAACGCGGCGATGCGAGCGCTGCGCTTCCAGGATCTGCCGGACTCGCACCCCGCGCGCCAGCTGGTCGCGCGAACGCTCTCGACGCACCGGTCGTCCGGGCCGGTTTCCGTGACGCTGCCGGCGCCGGGAAGCGGGGAGGGGGGGCTGGATGCGGCCACGGGATCCGTCGACGGAGCCGCAGGCGAGTCCGAGGCGGAAACCGAACGCTTGCTGGTCTGCCACGCGATCGAGGACACCACCCGGCGGTTCCTCGGCGCCATGCTCGTCGCACGAAACGTCGGCTATCTGAACCAGGTGCACTCGACGCTGAACTATTCGCGGAAGGCGGCGGCCATCGGCCGGCTGCTGGCCGGCGTGGCGCACGAGGTGAAGAATCCCCTCAACGCGATGACGATTCATCTCGAGCTCCTCAAGCAGAAGGTTGGCTCGATCAAGGAACCGATCGTCGTGCCGGCACCCGGCGGCGGACCCGGGCGTCCGCTCGATCTGGCCAAGCACGTCCACATCATTTCGAGCGAGATCAAGCGGCTGGATGAAGTCGTGGCCGGCTTCCTCAAGTTCGCACGACCCGACGAGCTGAAGCTGCAGCCGGTCTCCCTCGCAACCGTGGTAAAGGACGTGGTACTGACGATCTCGCCGGAGGCGCAGCGCCGGCGCGTGACCATCCGCCAGGAATCCCCGCCGCTGCTGCCCGAGATCAATGCCGACCAGGGGATGTTGATGCAGGCGGTGCTGAACCTGGCGATCAACGCGCTCCAGGCGATGCCCGAGGGTGGTTCGTTGCGGCTCGGGTGCCGCGTCGCCTCGCGGCGCCGTGTGGCACTCTCGGTGGAAGATACCGGCGTCGGGATTCCACCTGAAAATCTTCCCCGCATTTTCGATCTCTACTTCACGACCAAGGAAAAGGGCAGCGGTATCGGTCTCTCGATGGTCTTCCGCATCGTCCAGCTGCACGACGGCGAAGTCGAGGTGCAGTCGACCCCGGGCGGAGGGACCAAGTTCACACTGTTCTTCCCGCAGGCCATCTCTCAGGAGTTGAACGCGGAGCTGGGCCAGACGGTGGAGGCTGCCCGGTGACGCCGGTGTCGCGCCGCATGAGGGGAGATTCCCTGGAGGATCGAAGACGGGAGTGGCGGTAAGATTGAGGCTTCACATGAACATCCGGGGGGCCTGTCTTCTCGCAGCCACGCTGCTGGCGTCGGCGTGCGCCACGTCGCGCGCCGCCGCGCCCGTCGAACGGCCGGCACTCGAAGTGCCGCCCGTGCCGCCGCGCATTGTCGAACCGGCACCGCCGCCGGAAACCAGTGCTCCCGAGCCGGTAGGCGAACTCCCCCCCGAGAAGCCCGCGACGTCAACCACGCGCGCAAAGCCGCCTGTTTCGCGGGATCCGGTGCGGGACACGCAGAAGCCTCCCGAAGCGAAGCCGGCCGAGACACCGGCACCCGTCGAGCAGCCGCCCGCACCGCCTCAGAATACCGGGACGCAGATTCGGACTCCAGCCACTGCCGACGCCGCCGCGGCCGAGAAAGTGGTCCGGGAAACCATCTCCAGAGCCCGGGAGCGGCTGAAGAACATCGACTACCAGCGCCTCAAGGGGGGGGCGCAGAAGGCCTACAACGAGGCCAAGGACTTCATCGACCGGGCCGAAGTGGCCGTCAAAACCTCCAATCTGGACCTCGCCAAGGGCCTCGCGTCCCAGGCCGAGAAGCTGGCCAACGAACTTCCCAGCCGCTGACGCCGATTTCGTTCGTGTAACGGAATTGAAAATAGGGCAGTCAGAAGAACAGCCCGTCCTTACGTTCGAAATGGCAACATGTTGAGGCCGAGCTAGTTACGAGCCCCTATATCTAGTAGGATCGGCCTTGACAGGGCCAACATGGAGCGATATCGTTCCGGCCCGCGTCATTCGGACCTGTGAGCCTCCCAGCGCTCGCAGATGCCGGGCTCGGCGGTCCCTTCGAGGGGCTGACGGGGTGGGCTCACCGCTCTTCGACAACGGTCAGGGCGCGCCGTGAGCAAACTCGGAAGGCCACCGGAAGTCCGCGCCGGATTACGCAGTACCAGAAGATCACAATTGTTCGTTGGGGTCACGCCGTGGGGACGGGCGATGGCCGCGCGCGGAGGGGACTATGCAAAAAGGCGTTGCCGCAGGCCAGAGCCAGAGCTCGGCCGGGTCACTCGAGGTCACGACCTCGCAGGTCGTCGCCCGTACGCCGGGCGCGGCGCCGGCAGGGGCGCCAGGGCTCGAGTTCGAGCGCTTTTTCAGCCGCGAAGGCATCGATCCGTTCGACGAGGTCGAGTGGGAGATGCGGTCGGCGGTGATCGGCAACGAAAAAGGGGAGCTCGTTTTCGAACAGCGCGACGTCGAGATTCCACGATTCTGGTCGCAGCAGGCGACCAACATCGTGGTCTCGAAGTATTTCCGCGGCCAGATCGGCATGCCCGAGCGCGAGAAGAGCGTGAAGCAGCTGATCGGCCGTGTCGTGGACACGATCACGACGTGGGCGCGGGCGCAGCGGTACTTCGCGAGCGAAGACGATCTCCTGGCTTTCAGCGACGATCTGAAGCACCTCCTCGTCTACCAGAAGGCCGCCTTCAACAGTCCCGTCTGGTTCAACGTCGGCTTCGAGAAGCACCCGCAGTGCTCCGCCTGCTTCATCAACTCCGTGCAGGACACGATGGAGTCGATTCTCGGCCTGGCCAAGACCGAGGGCATGCTGTTCAAGTACGGCTCGGGCACGGGCTCGAACCTCTCGAACATCCGCTCATCGAAGGAGTTGCTGGCCGGTGGCGGCACCGCCTCGGGTCCGGTCTCGTTCATGAAGGGCTTCGACGCGTTCGCGGGCGTGATCAAGTCGGGCGGCAAGACCCGCCGCGCCGCGAAGATGGTGATCCTCAACGCGGATCATCCGGACGTCGAGGAGTTCATCAACTGCAAGGTCGAGGAAGAGAAGAAGGCATGGGCGCTGATCGACGCCGGCTACGACGGCTCGTTCACCGGCCCGGCCTACGCCTCGGTGTTCTTCCAGAACTCGAACAACAGCGTGCGCGTGACCGACGAGTTCATGCGCGCCGTCATGGACGACGGCGACTGGCAGACGCGGGCGGTGCTGCAGCCGCACGACGTGACCGGCACCTTCAAGGCGCGGACGCTGATGCGCCAGATCGCCGAGGCCACGCACATCTGCGGCGATCCCGGCCTGCAGTTCGACACCACCGTCAACGACTGGCACACCTGCCCGAATACGGCGCGCATCAACGCCAGCAACCCGTGCTCCGAGTACATGTTCCTGGACGACTCGGCCTGCAACCTGGCGTCGATCAACCTGATGAAGTTCGTGCGCGAGAGCGATGGCGAATTCGATGCGATCGCGTTCGAGGCGTCGTGCCGCACCTTGATCACCGCGCAGGAGATCCTGGTCGACAACTCCAGCTACCCGACGCCGGCGATCACCCGCAACAGCCACGACTTCCGTCCGCTCGGGCTGGGCTACGCCAATCTCGGCGCGCTGCTGATGTCGCGGGGCGTGCCCTACGACAGCGACGCCGGCCGTGACTACGCCGCCACCATCACCGCGATCATGCACGGTGCGGCCTACGCACAGTCGTCGAAGGTCGCGCGCGATCACGGCGGCCCGTTCGCCGGGTACGAGGCCAACCGCGAGCCGTTCCTGCGGGTCATGCGCAAGCACCGCGCGGCACTCAAGGACATCGACAAGACCCACGTCCCGAAGGAACTGATGCAGGCGGCGAAGACGGTGTGGGACGAGGTCATCGAGATCGGCGAGGAGCACGGCTTCCGCAATGCCCAGGCCACCGTGCTGGCGCCCACCGGGACCATCGGGTTCATGATGGACTGCGACACCACCGGCGTCGAGCCGGACATCGCGCTGGTGAAATACAAGAAGCTGGTCGGCGGCGGCCTGATGAAGATCGTCAACCAGACCGTGCCGATGGCGCTGCAGAAGCTCGGCTACAACGCGCAGCAGATCAAGGAGATCGTCGAGTACATCGACGAGAACGAGACCATCGAGGGGGCTCCGCACATCCGTGACTCCCACCTGCCGGTGTTCGACTGCGCCTTCAAGCCGGCGCGCGGTGTGCGCTCGATCCACTACATGGGCCACATCAAGATGATGGGGGCGACGCAGCCGTTCCTGTCGGGGGCGATCAGCAAGACCGTCAACGTGCCGAAGGAAGCGACGATCGAGGAAATCGAGCAGGCCTACATCGACTCCTGGCGCATTGGCGCCAAGGCGGTGTCGATCTATCGCGACGGCTCCAAGCGCACGCAGCCGCTGAACACGTCGCGCGACAAGGAGAAGGTCGCGGCGGTGGCAGTCGAGACCGGCCCGCGCCGGCGCCGGCTGCCGGACGAGCGGGCCGCGATCACCCACAAGTTCGATATCGCCGGGCACGAGGGCTACATCACCGTCGGCCTCTACGAAGACGGTCTGCCGGGCGAGCTCTTCATCGTCATGGCCAAGGAAGGATCGACGATCTCGGGCTTCGCCGACGCGTTCGCGCAGGCGATCAGCTACGCGCTGCAGTACGGCGTGCCGCTGCAGGACCTGGTCGACAAGTTCAGCCACGTCCGGTTCGAGCCGTCGGGCATGACCCGCAACCCGGACGTCCGCTTCGCGAAGTCGATCGTCGACTACATCTTCCGCTGGATGGCGTCGAAGTTCCTGTCGAAGGACGTGCAGTTCCGGGTCGGCGTCAACAACCGCGAGGAGTTCGTCAGCTCGCCGGAGCAGCTGCCGCTCGACGTCGCGGCCGCCGCCGGTGCGGCGCCGACCGGCGCGGTGTCGTCGAAGGCGATCTCGTCGTTCGCGGCGATCCAGAACCAGGAAGACGCCCCGCCGTGCTCGACCTGCGGCTCGATCATGGTGCGCTCGGGCGCGTGCTACAAGTGCTCGAACTGCGGCACCACGAGCGGGTGCGCATAGAGTCGCGGGTTCGCGGTTCGCGGGATCGCGGGTTCGAAGGGCGGGCTAAAGCCCGCCCTTTCTTTTTGTCTCCCGGACCCGCGAGCTCCCGAACCCGCGAGCCCGCGAACCCGCGGCTTGTGAAAATTGCTCACCAGGCAAGCATCCCGCACCGCGGCTGTCGGTCCGTGCGCCCGGTCCGCCGAGTGCGGATCAGAGCTCGATGAGTCCCTTGCGCAGCGCCTGCCTGACCGCATCGGTACGATTGGACGCACCCAGCTTTCCAAAGATCGCGCTCAGATGAAACTTCACCGTCTCGTCACTGATGCCGAGTCTGGAGGCGATGGCTTTGTTCGACAGCCCATCGGCCAGCTGCGCCAGCACCTCGAGCTCACGCGCAGTCAACGGATCGAGGGCCACATCGTCATCGTCAGCCGTTTGAGGGACGACGAGGTACGCGTCGACGTCGCGCAGTCTCCGTGCGTCGGCTATCGTCGTGACTTCGGCCACGACCTCCATGTCGTCGGAGAAGGAACCGCGGAGGGCGGCGCGCCGCGCTGAGGGGCCGACGAGGACTACTCGCACTTGATCAAGGACGCGGGGTCGCGGGGTGAGGTCCCCCGCGACGCAAACTGACAAATACTGACAGAGCCGCCGGAATCATCCCGACGTTCAATGTGTCACTGTCTGTCCCCAATCACGATCCGCGCCTCCCGCGCGGTCCCGCCTCGCAGCGTGTTCAGCACGACGGTCTGGCCGACGCCGTGTGCGGACAGCGCATCAAGCAGATCCTCGGCAGACGCCGCCGGCTTGCCGTCGACGTCGAGAATCAGGTCGCCCACGTTGACGCCCGCTGCGTCAGCGGGCCCGGCGGCGCTGACCCCGACGACCAGCAGGGCGCGGTCATGCCCTGCCGGGCGCTGCGATGCCGGGATCTCGACCGGCTGCACTGCGACACCGATGTAGCCGCGCCGCGGCGTGCCTGACACGAGAAGCTGGGAGGCCGCCGCCCACGCGATCGACGCGGGGATGACGACAGCGTAGCCGCGGATATGCGCCGCGGTCGCAATGCCGAGCAGGGCACCGCTGGCGTCGAGCACCGCTCCACCCGCGAAGCCGTCGTGAAGGGGGGCCGTGATGCGGATGACGCGCTCCAGCTGACGCCGCCGGCCGGTCCGGAGCGGGCCGCCGACCACCGCGACGACGCCGGTGCTGGCCGTGATCGCGTTGCTCCATGACCGGGCCAGGGCGATCGCCAACTCGCCGGTACGCGGTTGATCGTGCGACGGCATGGGGGCTGTCAGCCCGATCGGTGACTGGGTCCTCAGCAGAGCAACGCCGTTCGACGGATCCCAGCCGACGAGCTCTGCACTGACCGTGGTGTCATCGGGAAGGCGAACTTGGAGGCCGTCCTCCCGGCCAACCGCCCGCGCAGTCGTGATGATGGTGTCGGGGCCGTGAACGACCCCGCTCGCCGGCCGACGACCGGCGCCGACCTGCACGACCGACCCCGCACCCGCGGCGGTCAGTTCGGCGAGGTCGTTCGAAAGAGACGCAAGAGTTGAGGTAGCCATGCCCGGATTGTGGCGCTGATACTGACGCCAGGGATCACCCGGATGGGGAGGCCCGCCTTCGCGCTCCGCGCTCCGGCGCGGCAGGCTCCTTTGCGCTCCGCGCTCCGGCGCGGCAGGCTCCTTTGCGCTCCGCGCTCCGGCGCGGCAGGCTCCTTCGCGCTTCGCGCGCTATGGCGCGGCAGGCTCCGTCCGGCCGACGTCGGAGCGGATCCCGGACCGGGTCCGCGGTCGAGTGGACTCTCCGGTCGCCGACCAGCCGTGCTGGTATGGATGCTGGTATTGATGCTGGTATACTCGAGCCATGCGACCTGAACGCAAGATCACCCTCAACGTGCCCGAGGACCTCCTGAAGGCTGCCCAGCGGACTACGGGGCAAGGCGTAACCGAGACCATCCGTCAAGGTTTGCGCCTGGTGGCCGCGGGCGAGACGTTCCGGCGCGTTTCGAAGCTGCGCGGATCGGTGAAGTTCACCGTGGACCTCAAGCGGCTGCGGGAAGACCGGTGATCGCGGCCGATACGAGCTCGCTGGTCGCGTTTCTCGAAGGCGACGCCGGGGATGACGTGGAGATGATCCAGTCAGCGCTCGACGAGCATCAGCTCGTGCTGCCGCCGGTGGTGCTGACCGAACTGCTCAGCGATCCAGGGCTGGCGGCCCCCGTGCGCTCACTCCTGACGGCCCTTCCGCAGCTTCAGCTGGAGCCCGGCTACTGGGAACGAGCCGGGCTGCTCCGTGCCAAAGTGATCAAGCAGCGTCGCAAGGCCCGCACGGCGGATGCCCTGATCGCCCAGAGCTGCCTGGATCAGTCGGTCCCGCTGGTGACACGCGACCGGGACTTCCGTCACTTCGCCAAAGCCGCGGGATTGCCCCTCATGTGACCTCCCCCAACCTGGACCGCTAGAGTCCGGCCGTGCGCAGCGAACGCGACATCCGCGCATACTGAAACCAGAAGATCGCCGCACCCAGCAGGAACAGCGCGGACTGCGGTTGATCCCGCAGCATGAAGAACGTGACCTGCCCGTCCCGGAACCCGAAAGCGAAGGGCAGGAGCGTAAACAGGATCGCCATCGCCAGAATCCGGCTCCGCCGGCGGATGGCCGCTCGTGTCTGGCTGATCGTCCGGCGTTCGAGCTCGCTGGCTCCAGTCGCGGGAAGGATCGTCCCGAGATCCTGGCTCGCCATGTGCGCCAGCGACGGATCCTTCCGCAGGAATTCCTCGATCGCCGCGCGGCTATCCGCGCTCGCCTCGTTCGACTGATAGAGCGGCAGCAGGTCGATCACGATGTCCCGGGTGACTTCCATGATTGCTCCTCTCGAGCGCGCAGGACTCGCACCCGCGCGCGATGCACGCGGACTTTCGCCGCGGCAACAGTGATGTCCAGGCTCTGCGCGATCTCCGCGTAGGACATGTCCGCGGCGCGCATCAGCAACGCTTCACGATCGTCCGGCGACAGCGTCGCCAGGGCACGCAGCGCCGCCTCCGCCTGCGATCGCCGTTCGACGGGCGCCGCCACGCGATCGACGGGATCGGCGAGCGACTCATCCAGCGCGGTTGCCCGGCGGGCCTTTCGCAGATGCGACACGTAAAGGTTCCGGACGATGGTGCAGAGATAGGCCCGAACCGTGGGGAGCCGGATCTCATCAGGTGCCGTCCAGAGCCGGACGAAGGCGTCGGCCGTGAGGTCGTCGGCAAGCGCCCGATCGCCGGTCAGCCCGACCGCGAACCGATGCACCGCCGGCGCGTGCGCCTGATAGATCTGGTGGAAATCCACGGTCCTCTGGAGGGTTACGCGCGGAAGCCGCCGAAGTTACATGCGGCCCCCCGGATCCCGGCCCCCGGACCCCGGGCAATAATCAACGTCTATGAGCACCAGCGCCGTTCGTGATCTCCTGGGCCGGGCACTCGCCTGGCATGATGCGCACGCGAGCTTCGAAGACGCGGTGAAAGATATGCCAGCCAACCTGCGCGGCAAGCGGCCCGAAGGATTGCCGTACTCGGCCTGGGAGCTGCTCGAACACCTGCGTCTCGCCCAGCGGGACATCCTCGACTTCTGCGTCGACCCGAATTACAAGGAGGACAAGACGTGGCCAGACGACTATTGGCCGCCATCGCCGGCGCCGCCGTCAGATGCCGCCTGGCAGGACTCGATCCGCGCGTTCGTCGCCGATCGGAAGGCCATGCAGAAGCTCGCCGCCGACACCAGCGTCGATCTGGAGGCAAAGATTCCGCTCGGCAGCGGCCAGACCTATCTTCGTGAGCTGGTGCTGATCATCGATCACAACGCGTATCACGTCGGGCAGCTGGTGCTCGTCCGACGCCTCCTTGGGACCTGGAAAAGTTGAACCCGCCTTCGCGCTTCGCGCTACGGCGAGGCAGGCGCGCGACTGGTGAGATATATTGCTCCGACCATGCGCCGGCTCGTGTGTCTCGCGTTTCTGCTCGCATGCGTCGTCTCAGCGCAGACGCCGGCCTACGATCTCGTGCTTCGCAACGGCCGGATCGTCGATGGCACCGGCAGCCCCTGGTATCGCGCCGACATCGCCATCAAGGGAGACACGATCGCGCGCATCTCGCCGGCGATCGCCGAGCCGGCGTCGCGCGTGATCGACGTCGGTGGCCTGGTCGTCGCGCCCGGGTTCATCGACATCCACACCCATGCCCGCCGCGGCATCTTCGAGGTTCCCACCGCTGACAACTACGTGCGGCAGGGAGTGACGACGCTCGTCGAGGGGCCGGATGGAGGATCGGCGGTTCCACTGCGGCCGTTCCTCGAGAAGGTTGCCGCGACCCGGATCACGCCCAACTTCGCCAGCTTCATCGGCCAGGGGTCGATCCGCAGCGCGGTTGTCGGCGAGGGCAATCGAACCGCGACAGCCGACGAGCTCGAGCGCATGCGCGGCCTGGTCCGGCAGGGCATGGAGGATGGCGCGTTCGGCTTGAGTTCCGGGCTGTTCTACGTGCCCGGGACGTTCACGCCCACCGATGAAATCGTCGAGCTCGCGACAGTCGCCGGCCGCATGGGCGGCATCTACATCTCTCACATGCGCAACGAGGCCGACGGCATCGTCGACAGCGTGCGGGAGACCATCGCGATTGGCGAGCGCGGTGGCCTGCCCACGCAGGTGACGCACCACAAGGTGATCGGCAAGAAATACTGGGGTCGATCGAACGACACGTTGAAGCTGATCGACGAGGCGCGGGCCCGCGGCGTGGATGCGACGATCGATGCATATCCCTACACCGCGTCCTCCACGAGCATCCAGGCTGCGCTCCTGCCGACATGGGCGCAGGAGGGAGGACGTGAGGCGTTGATGAAGCGCCTGGACGACCCGGCCACGCGGGAGAAGATCAAAGCCGAGACCGCCAGGATCATTCGTGAAGAGCGCGGCGGCGGCGATCCCCGGAACGTCGTCGCATCGAGCTGCCGCTTCGACCCGTCTCTGGCCGGGAAGAATCTCGCGGAGATCACCGTCAAACACGGCCTTCAAGTCACGATCGAGAACGCGGCCGAGACGGCGATGTGGATCGTGATGGAAGGGGGCTGCCAGGGCATCTTCCACGCCATCAGCGAAGACGACCTGCAGCGCATCCTGGTGCACCCGGCAACGATGATCGCGTCGGACGGGGAGGTCCCGATTTTCGGCGAGGCGGTGCCTCACCCGCGCAGTTACGGAACGTTTGTGCGGGTCCTCGGTCTCTACGTTCGTGAGAAGAAGCTCCTGACGCTCGAAACCGCCGTGCAGAAGATGTCGTCGTTCCCGGCACAGCGGCTCGGGCTGGCGGACAGGGGCGTGCTCCGCACCGGCCTCAAGGCCGATCTCGCGGTGTTCGATCCGGCTCGGATCGCCGACACGGCCACGTTCGCAAAGCCGCACAGCTATGCGGCCGGCGTGTCCGCGGTGATCGTGAATGGCCAGATGGTGTTCGAGAACGGCGCGATGACCGCCGCGCGCCCTGGCCGCATCCTCTACGGACCCGCAACGCTCACGCATCCCTGATGTCGCTTCAACAGTCGCAGCGGCTTGCCGCGGTGCAGCCGCCCGTCATTCCCATCGTTGGCCGATGGACCGCTGAAACGCCCGGGACGATCTCGCTCGGCCAGGGGATCGTGTCATACGGGCCGCCGCCCGAAGTCATGGACGCGGTGCGCTCGTTCGGCGGCACCCTTGGCGATCATCGGTATGGACCGGTCGAGGGCCTGCCCGAGCTCGTCACCACGCTCGAAGCGAAGCTCGCGCGCGAGAACGGCATCACCGTGCGGCCGGCCAGCCGTCTCCTGGTCACGGCCGGGGGCAACCAGGCATTCGTCAATGCGATCCTGGCGGTGACCGATCCGGGCGACGAGGTGATCCTGCCGGCGCCCTACTATTTCAACCACGAGATGGCAATCGTGATCGCCGGTGCGGTGCCGATCGGCGTGCGTACCGATCGCGAGTATCAGCTCGACGTGGACGCCCTTGCGGCGGCGATCACGCCACGGACCCGTGCCATCGTCACCGTCTCGCCGAACAATCCGACCGGGGCGGTGTATCCGGAAGCGGCGCTTTGCGCCGTCAACGCCCTGTGCCGCGAGCGCGGGCTCTTTCATATACACGACGAGGCGTACGAGTACTTCACCTACGCGCCTGCCCGGCATTTCTCGCCGGGCTCGCTCCCGGGTGCGGCGGAGCACACCATGTCGCTCTACTCGCTGTCGAAAGCGTACGGCATGGCGAGCTGGCGAATCGGCTACATGGTGGTGCCAGGGGCGCTGGCCGAAGCGATTCACAAGATTCAGGACACGTTGCTGATATGCCCCCCGGCGGCCTCGCAACGGGCGGCCCTCGCCGCACTGGGCGTAGGCGCCATGTATCCACGCCGCTACCTGCCGCAGCTGGACGCCATGCGTCACACGATCTATGAAGCACTGCACGATCCCGCGGTGCCCTGCGATGTGCCCGCCGTCGCCGGCGCTTTCTACTACCTGATTCGAGTCCACTCCGCGCTGGACTCGATGACCCTGGTCGAACGCCTCATCCGCGAGCACAAGGTTGCGACCATCCCGGGATCCGCCTTTGCCGATTCGGCACCGTGCTCGATCCGGATCTCTTACGGGGCGCTCGAGCCGCAGGTGGTGGCGGAGGGGGTGGGGCGGCTGGTGGGGGGGCTGAAGGCGCTGGTTTAGATCCTTTCGCGGGCTCGCGGGCTCGCGGGCTCGCGGGCTCGCGGGTTCGCGGGTTCGCGGGTTCGCGGGTTCGG
>Ga0209382_10000205_pt1 | contig 96033 bp, 95 predicted proteins | sample SoiMetdeltSBSDD5_FD_187599 | JGI IMG/M metagenome (GOLD analysis project Ga0209382, IMG submission 187599) | Bulk soil microbial communities from a Populus tree surrounding site in Tennessee, USA - Soil MetaG P. deltoides SBSDD5 (SPAdes) (version 2) | ecosystem: Environmental > Terrestrial >...
CTTCTTCTGCCACTCGTTCCCATGGACGACGATGGTGGGCCCCACGATGCCGAGCCCCAGGCCGTTGGTGGGCGCGGGCGCGGCCGCGCGCGCCATCTCGTCGGCGACGATGGCCTGCTCCATGGGTCGCGCGCCCTGACCGCCGTACTCCTTGGGCCAGCCCATGCCGAGGAAGCCCCCGCCATAGAGCTTGCGATGCCAGATCTTGCGCTCGTCCAGCGTGCGCGGCGCCGTGGACGGCAGGTTGTCCTCCAGCCACGCGCGCACCTGCTTGCGGTAGGCGACGTCCTCGGGCGAGTAGTTGAGATCCATGGCGGGGCCTCCTGGGCCGGCGGGTACGCCCGTTTCTAGCACGCCCCCCAGGGTCGGTCAACACGGCGGGGAGGAGCTATACTGAGGGCCATGAAAGCTCTCATCGTCGTCCTCGTGATCCTGGCCGTCGTGGTGGGCGGTATCTTCATGTGGGGTGTGGGCGTGAACAACCGCCTGATCACCGCCGAGCAGGGGGTCAACGCCTCCTGGGCGCAGGTGCAGACGGTGTATCAGCGCCGTGCCGATCTGATCCCCAATCTGGTGGAGACGGTGAAGGGCTTCGCCGCCCAGGAGCGCACCGTGCTCGAAGAGGTGACGCGCGCGCGCGCGAGCGCCTCGCAGATGACCCTGAGCCCCGAAATGCTCAACGATCCCAACGCGCTTCGGAAGTTTCAGGAGGCCCAGAGCCAGCTCGGCGGCGCGCTCTCGCGGCTTCTCGTGACGGTGGAGCGCTATCCGGATCTCAAGTCGAACCAGAACTTCCTCGCTCTCCAGAGCCAGCTCGAGGGCACCGAGAATCGCATCGCCGTCGAGCGCCGTCGCTTCAACGAGACGGTCCAGGGCTACAACACGCAGCTCCGTCTCTTCCCCGGCAGTCTCGTGGCCGCCTTCCGCGGGTTCAAGGAGAAGGCCTACTTCGAGGCCGCGCCGGGCAGCGAGGCCGCGCCGAAGGTCAAGTTCTAGCCGCGGGCGGACGAGCGGAGCCCACGGTGCGGCCGGTTCGACTGACGCTCGCGCTCGCTCTGCTGCTGGTCGCGCTCGCCGCTGGCGCCGCCGCCCTCTCGATTCCGCCCGCGCCCAGCCTTCGCGTCAGCGACTTCGCGGCCGCGCTGTCGCCCGCCGACCGCGACCGCCTGGAAGCGAAGCTGATCGAGCGCGAGCGCGGCAGCCGGAACCAGGTGGTGGTGGCGATCTTCCGCTCGCTCGAGGGCGAGAGCCTCGAGGACTACTCGATCCGGCTCGCCGAGCAGTGGAAGGTCGGCCAGAAGGGTCTCGACAACGGCGTCATCTTCCTCGTCTTCCTTCAGGACCGAAAGATGCGTATCGAGGTCGGGTACGGGCTCGAGGGTGTGCTGACCGACGCCGTCTCCTCCTCGATCCTCAGCCAGGTGGTAGCCCCGCGCTTCCGCGAGGGGCGCATCGCCGATGGCATCGGAGCGGGGCTGGACGCCATCGATGCCGCCATCAAAGGGGAATATCGCGCGGAGGGCCGGCGCGAGTCGCGCGACCGCGGGGTGCCGATGCTGGTGCCCATCGCGTTCACCGTGCTCGTTATCATCGGCATCATGATCGCCGCGCAGCGGAACGCCGCCTACGCGCGCCGGAACGGGTGGACCGGCGGCGCCGGGGGCTGGGGCGGCGGCCCGTACGCAGGCGGCGGCTTCGGAGGCTTCGGCGGCGGCTCCTCCGGCTCCTCGGGCGGCGGCTTCAACGGCGGCGGCGGCTCGTTCGGCGGCGGCGGCTCGAGCGGAGACTGGTGATGGCGCGCCATCCACGCTGGATTCGGGGCTTCGCGTCCCCGGCCGATCTCGACGCGGTGGCGGCGGCGGTCGCCGCCGCCGAGGCGCGGACGGCCGCGGAGATCCGCGTCCACATCGACCACCGCTGCCCCGGCGAGCCGTTGGCGCACGCGGTGGCCGTCTTCGAGCGCCTCGGCATGCATCGCACCGCCCTTCGCGCGGGCGTCCTCGTCTACGTCGCGGTCGCCGACCACAAGCTCGCCGTGATCGGTGACGCGGGGATCCACGCCCGCGTGGGGCAGGAGTACTGGGACCGCATCGTCGGGCGGGTCCTCGCCTTCATGCGCGAGGGCCGGCCACGCGAAGGACTCGTGGAGGCCGTCGCTGCGATCGGCGCCGCCCTCGCCGAGCACTTCCCGCGCCGCCCGGACGATCGGAACGAGCTGTCCGACCGCGTGAGCGTCGATGAATAGGCGTGCTATGCTCCCTGCGCCATGACCAAGGCCGAGCTGCCCACGCCTGCGCTCCTCCTCGATCTCGACCGCTTCGAGCGCAACATCCAGAAGATGGCCGCTCACGTGAAGGCGGTCGGCAAGAAGCTCCGGCCCCACGCCAAGACCCACAAGTGCCCCGAGATCGCGCGGCGCCAGATCGCGGCGGGTGCGGTGGGCGTGTGCGTGGCCAAGGTGGGCGAAGCGGAGGTGATGGCGGCGGCCGGCGTCCGCAATCTCCTCATCACCACCGAGGTGGTGGGGGCCGAGAAGATCGGACGCCTCCTCCGCGTGCTCGAGCGGAATCCCGAGACGCTCGTGGTCATCGACAACGCCGACAACATCCGCGAGCTGGCCTCCGCGATGGGACGCGCGGGCAAGGTCCTCAACGTCCTCGTGGACGTCGAGGTCGGCGGCCGGCGCACCGGCGTCGAGCCGGGCGAGCCCGCGCTGCACCTCGGCAAGCTCGTGGCCAACGAGCGGGCCTTGAATCTCCGCGGGCTGCAGGGCTACGCCGGCCACTGCGCCCACATCATGGGCTGGGCCGCGCGGCGGAAGGCCTCCCACAAGTGGATGAAGCGGCTCATGAAGACGCGGGACCTCTTCGACAAGCATGGGCTGTCGGTCGAGATCGTGACGGGCGGCTCCACGGGCACCTTCGACATCGATCCCGAGCTGACGGGGCTCACCGAGCTGCAGTCCGGCTCCTACTGCGTGATGGACATCGATTATCGCCGCATCGGCGCCAAGGGCGGCAAGATCAACGATCAGTTCGAGATGGCGCTCACCGTGCTCACCACCGTGGTGAGCCGCCCGAACGCGGAGCTCGCCATCGTGGACGCCGGCTTCAAGGCCTTCTCCACCGACCGGCCGTTCCCGCCCGAGACGGTGGAGGCCCCGGGGCTGGAATACTCATGGGCGGGCGATGAGCACGGCCGCCTCACCATCGTGGACCAGGACCGCGCGCCACGCCTGGGCGACCGCATCGAGTTCTTCCCGCCGCACTGCGATCCCACCATCAACCTCTACGATCAGATCTACGCGATGCGGGGCGCCAAGGTGGAGGCGGTGTGGGACGTGGCCGGACGCGGTAAGGGCCAGTAGTCGCCGTCGAGGACGGCATGAGCCGGGTCGTCCTCATCAGCATCGACGGCTTCGCGGGGTTCTACTGGGACGACCCCGCCGTGCGCATTCCCACCCTGCGCCGCCTTGCCGAGCGCGGGGTGGTGGCGCCGCGCATGGAGGCGGTGTTCCCGACCACCACCTGGCCCACCCACGTGAGCCTCGTCACCGGCGTGCGGCCGCGCACGCACGGTGTGGTGGGCAACCACATCCTCGAGCGGACGACCGGGGTGAGCCAGGACCTCACCGGCGATCCCGTCTACGACGCCGGCGCCATCCTGCGCGCCCCCACCATCTACGACCGCGCCCGCGCCGCCGGGCGGACCACGGCGGCGGTGGACTGGCCCTGCACGCGCCACGCCGCCACGCTGGACTGGAACCTGCCGTTCTTCAAGGACCAGCGCGTCTTCGAGACGCACACCGCGCGTGAGGTCTGGGCCGAGCTGGCCGGGCTCGGCTACCCGATGGACCGCCAGGGCGAGTGGGCGCAGCTGCCCAAGCGCTTCCTCAAGGACGCGATGGTGGCGGACGTGGCCGCCCATCTGCTCCGCGCGCGCCGCCCCGATCTGCTCCTGCTGCACTTCCTCTGCGCGGACAGCCATCAGCACCTCTACGGCCCCCGCTCGCCGGAGGCCCGCTGGGCCATCGAGTACATCGACGGCCTGATCGGCCAGGTGCTCGCCGCCCTCCCCGGCGGCGCACTCGACCGCGACACCGCCGTCTTCGTGGTCTCCGACCACGGCTTCCTCGTCGCCGAGCGCGAGATCCGCGTCAACGTGCATCTCCGCCGACAGGGGCTCCTCGCGGTGGACGCCGAAGGCCGGGTGACGCGCGGGGACGCCCGGCTGGTCATGAACCACGGCGCGGGCTATGTCTACCTCGGCGGGGGCGGCGACCGCGCGCGCCTGGCGCGCGACCTCGCGCGCGAGCTGGCCGGGCTCGAGGGCGTGGCGGGGGCGTGGCCCGCCGAGCAGTACGAGGCCCTCGGGCTACCCGGGCCGGCCGAGAATGCCCTCGCCGGCGATCTGGTTCTGGACGCGGCGCCGGGCTACTGCTTCGGGGACGAGCCGCGCGGCGAGGACCTCCACGCGCCCCCGCGCTACCGGGGCACCCACGGCCAGCGGCCCGAGCACGCGGACAATGCCGCCTTCTTCCTCGCGGCGGGCGCGGGGGTGCGCAAGGGCGGTGTGCTTGGCCCGATCACAAGCCGCGACGTGGCTCCCAGTCTCGCGACAGTGCTCGGTGTGGAGATGGGGCCGGTCGAAGGCCGGCGCCTCGACGAAGCGCTGGCCTAGGCGGGGACGACCGCGGGCGCCATCGCCCCGGCGACGGTGGCTTCCCAGTGGCGATCCCAGTACTCGCGGAACGTCGCCCATACCTCGTCGTGGGTGCCACACTCGAAGAGGCGGCGGCGGCAGTCGGTGGCGTGCCCGAGGCCTTCCGTGTACCACGCCAGGTGCTTCTGCATCTGCACCAGCGCGTACTTCTCGCGGAAGTGCTCGCGGATGAGGGCACAGTGGCGAGCGATCACGCTCCACTTGTAGTCCCGGCGGCCCTCGGGCGTCAGCGCGTCGAACGTCTCGCTGAAGATCCAGGGACGGCCCAGCGCGCCGCGGCCGATCATGACCGAGCCGCATCCGGTCTCCGCCATCATCCGCCGCGCGTCCGCCATGGAGCGCACGTCGCCGTTGCCGGTGACGGGGATGCGCACCGCCGCCACCACCTCCGCGATGATCTCCCACGGGGCCTTGCCGGCGTGCCGCTGCGCGCGCGTGCGCGGATGCACCGTGATGGCGTCCACGCCCTCGGCCTCGGCCATCTGCGCGACTTCGACGGCATTGAGGTGCTCGTCGTCCCAGCCTCCGCGGATCTTGACGGTCAACGGCACCGAGAGCACGGCGCGCATCGCGCGCAGGATGCGCGCGGTCGCGGCCACGTCGCGCATGAGCGCGGCGCCCTTGCCCTTGCCGGTGATGCGCGGCATGGGGCAGCCCATGTTGAGGTCCACGATGTCGGCGCCGAGGCCCTGGAGCTTCTCGGCGGCGCGGCAGAGGAGGTCCGGGTCCTTGCCGAGCAGCTGCATGGCGAGGGGCCGCTCCTCGGGGAAGTAGGCGGCGATGTCGTTGGCGTGGGGATGGTTCATCAGGAGCGCGGCCGCATCCATCTCCTCGCTGGTGGTAAGCCCGCTCCCGCACTCGCGCACGATGAGCCGGAAGGGCGCGTTGGTGATGCCCGCCATGGGGGCCATGCGGGTGAGCGAGCGGACCTCGACGGGGCCGATCTTCATGACCGGTTCAGTATACCGGGGGAGCGACGCTCCCCCTACTCCCAGGCAGGGACGCTTGCCCCCTGCGCGTCGCGGCGGTAGGGCGCCCAGGCGAGAGCGAGCAGCTTCACGGAGACGTTGGATTTGGTTGGCTTGAGCGAGACGGTCTCGAGCGTCTCGTGGCCGGCGTCGATCTTCGCTGCGAGGGCGTCGCTCTCCCGCGTGAACTCGGCCTCCAGGTCCGCCAGCTGCTGCTGCAGGCTCTCCACGCTTTCCTTCGCGCGCGACACGTCCTGCGCCTCCTTCATGGTACGGCCGGCGCCGCGGGCCGCGGTGGTCGCGCGTCCGAGCGTGGTCGCGCTCACCGCCTTGCGGCCCAGGAAGGCGCCGAGCAGCGTCGCGCCCACCGAGATGGCCACTTGCAGGCCGTGCTGGGTGGCCTGACCCTGCTCGCGCTCCACCGCCTGCTGGGCCCGGCGGATTCGCTCCTGCAGGGCGGCCAGCTTCGGCGCGTATTTCTGACGGAGACGCTCGACGGCGGCATCGCGCCCCTCGCGCGCGGCGTGCTGGATGCGCGCCCGGAAATCGCCCTCGGACTCGCCGGGACGCGAGAGCTGCTTGAGCGCGGGGCTCGATTGGAGCTCGAGCGTCCGGGTGCGGAAGAGCCAGCCGGCGAGGTCGCGCGTCCAGTCCGCATAGCTCTTCTTCTTGCCCGCGATGGCGGGAAGGTCCGCGAACGCCGCGCCGGCGGCGGGCTCGGTTTCGAGGTCACCGACCGTCACCGCCGCCTCGCGCGCCGCGTCCCAGTCCACCGGGACCGGCCCGTCGGTGACGGGCACCAGGACGGCGAGATCCTGCGAGACGTCGACGCCCCGCTTGGCATCCGCGAAGCGGACCTCGGCCACTCCGAGCAGCATCGGCTGATACACGAGGCCGGCGGTGGCGCCGCGTGCGGGCAAGAAGTGCTGCGGGATGTCCGGCGGCAGCATTGGGCGGGCGGCGTAGGGGGCGGCGGCAGACGGCGCGAGGGACGTTGACGCGGGCGCTTGCGGCGTCGCCGCCGGCGGCCGGGGCGCGGCGGCCGCCACTTCCCCGCGCCGGCCGTCCATCAGTGTCTTGATCTGGGCGCGGGTGAGCGGTCCGCGCAGATAGGACATGACCCAGCGCGTCTCGAACACCACCGCGCCGTCGTCGTGCACGTTGTTCATGAGGAAGACGCGGTTGCCCAGCCCGGCGATGGTCTCCTCCATCTTGCCGCGATCGAAGCGCCCTGCCGTGCCCGCCGCCGCGCCCTCCAGACCGTCGAGCACGCGCGCCTTGTCGCGCTCGGTCTGCAGCCGGCCGATGAACCAGGTCCCCGCGTTGGACAGGCCCTTGTAGTCGAGGTCCACCGGGTTCTGGGTCGCCAGCACCACGCCCACCCCGAAGGCCCGCGCCTGCTTGAGCAGGGTGAGCATCGGCTGCTTGGACGGCGGATTCGCGACCGGCGGGAAGTAGCCGAAGATCTCGTCCATGTAGACGAGCGCGCGGAGGCTCGTGGTGCCGGACTGAGTGCGCATCCAGCCGACCGTCTGGTTGAGGAGCAAGGAGACGAAGAACATCCGCTCCGCGTCGCCGAGGTGGGCGATGGAGAAGATCGACACCCGCGGCTTTCCTTGATGCGTGAAAAGTAGCGTCTGGACGTCGAGGGGCTCCCCCTCCATCCACCCCGCGAAGCTGAGTGCGGTGAGGAGGTTGTTCAGCGTCATGCCGAGCGCGAAGCGGTCCTTCGATGGGAAGAAGGCCTCCACGTCGAGCACGCCCACACGCTTCACGGGCGGCGTCTGGATGTGCTGGATGAGGGCGGCGAGATCGACGTCGCGGCCGGCCGCCCAGGCCTCGCGCAGGATGGTCGAGACGAGGATGTGCTCGCGGCTCTTCACCGGATCCGCGTCCACGCCGACCAGGCCGAGCAGGCTGGTCACGGTGGTGCTGACGCGCTCGCCGAGGGCCTCGGCGTCCTCCCGCACCGCGGGGGGCGGCGCGGCGAAGGACTTGAGGATGGACACGGGCAGGCCCGCCTGGCTGCCCGGAGTGTAGATCGCGAAGTCCGCGGCCTCGCGGAGCCGGCGGATGCGGGCGCCGTCCTCACCCCAGCCGGCGAGGCCCTTCGTCCACGTCTCCGCCTGCTGTTCGGCGAAGGCGTCGGGGGACACGCCCTTGCGCCGCGCGTCGTCCTCGTTGATCCAGGGCCGGAAGTCCGCCGCGCGCAGCTCCGGGAAGGTCAGGAGGAGATTGCCGAGGTCGCCCTTGGGATCGATCACGAGCGCGGGGATGCCGTCGAGCGCCGCTTCCTCGAGCAGGGCCAAGCAGAGCCCGGTCTTGCCGCTGCCCGTCATGCCCACGCAGACCGCGTGGGTCACGAGATCCTTGGCGTCGTAGAGGAGGAGCCCGCCGGCGGACTGCTTGGCGCCCAGATCGTACGGGCGGCCGAGATAGAAGACACCGAGCTTCTCGAAGTCGCCCGGGGCGCTGGGCGGGCGGGGCGGGGCGGTGGCCGCGGGCGGTCCCGGCGCGGCCGCGGGGGTCCGCTTGGCGCTTCGCGCGCGCTTGCCCGCCGCGCTCATGCCGTCTGCTTGTAGGCGACGCCACCCTTCATGATCAGGAGCAGATTGTCCTGCTTCTGGAAGAGGCGGAGGTCCTTCAGCGGATTGCCCTTGAGGACGAGCAGGTCGGCGTACTTGCCGGGCTCCACGCTGCCGATGTCGGACTCCATGCGGAAGATCTCGGCGTTCGTCCGCGTGGCCGAGAGGAGCACCTCCATGGGCTTCATCACCTGGGCCTTGAGCTCGAACTCGACGCAGCGCTGGGACTGCATGTCGCCGAGCAGATCGGAGCCCGAGCCGATCTTGCACCCGGCCCGGTACGCGTGGGTGAGGCCCTCCACGCTCTTCTCGCGCGCCATGTTGATCTTCTGGATCTGATGGTCGCCGATGCCGTAGTTCTTGCCCTCGCGCCAGATGGCCTCGTAGGTGACCATGGTGGGGACGAGGTACGCGCCCGCCTTCTTGATGGCCTGCGCTCCCGCCGCGTCGAGCAGATTGCCGTGCTCGATGCACCGGACGCCGGCGCCGACCGCGTTGCGGATGGCAGTGCCGGAATAGGCGTGCGCGAGGACGTACTTGCCGACGGCGTTCGCCTCCTCGACGACGGCGCGCATCTCCTCCACCGTGTACTGCGTGGTGTCCAGCTCGTCACCCGGTGACATCGCGCCGCCCGACGCCATGATCTTGATCTGGTCGACGTCGTGGCGGATCTGCTCGCGGGCGGCCTTGCGCACCTCGTCCGGCCCGTCGGCGATCACGCCCACCATGCCCACGCAGCACCCAACCGGATCGATCCACTCCGCGCGGCGCCGCTTGTCGGCGTGGCCGCCGGTCTGCGACAGGGGACGCCCCGAGACGAGCAGGCGGGGACCGGGATAGAGGCCGGAGGCGACCGCTTCGCGGAAGCCGTAGTCGGCGCCGCCCGCGTCGCGCACGGTGGTGAAGCCCTGCATCAGCGCCTGCTCGATGCGGCGCATGGCCTTGGCGGCGATGAGGCTCGGTGGGTTGTTCCGGTGCTGCTCGGGAATGTTCGCGTCCACCGCGCACACGTGAACATGCGCGTCGGTGAGCCCCGGCATCAGCGTCTTGCCCTTGCAATTGATGGTCTCGACGCGCCCCTTCAGGGGACCGACCTTCCCCGAGCGGATGACGTCCTTGATGCGCTCGCCTTCCACCACGACGGCGGCGCCGTCCACAGGCTCCTTGCCGGTGCAATCGATCAGGAAGGCATTGGTGAACACGGTGATCGGCATGGGGCCTCCTCGGGGGCTGAGCGTGTGATATCGGCGGGCGAATTCTAGCAGTTTGGCGGGGCTCCGTCTCAGGCGTCCTGCCCTTGCCCGGGCAAGAGGCCGGGCGCGGACGGGGGCCGCCGATCCACAACCGAGAGATTTTAAATAAGTTTTGGTCTGGCACGCCCGATGCTCTGTTAGCCACCGACCGGAGGCGCCGGACAGAGCGCCGGGGAGGCGGAGATGCAGATCGATACGTGGTACGACCTGGCGGTGCGGGAGCTGAGCGAGCTGACGGATCACGCGAAGGAGATGATCAACGAGGCCGAGAAGATCGCGATGGGCGTGCGGCCCCCGACCCCAGAGGACCTGACCGCCCAGGCAGAAACCCCCGCGCAGGCTGACCGTTAGTCCGGCTGCCGTTGTTGGGCGGCGAGCGCCGGTACGACCCGGCGCCCGCCGCCCATGGTCTTTGCAGCGCTACCTACCGCGCGACGACCTTCGCTTCGTAGAGCCAGACCTTTTCGTCCGCCCGGGGCGTCCACTCGATCCACGCCGCGACGCCGTAGAGATCGTGCTGCTGCCACAGGAACACCCACGGCACCTCGTCGTGCACCAGCTGCTGGAGCTCGGCCCACGCTTCCAGGCGCTTCTTGGGGTCCACGATGGTCACCGCGGTGGCGATCTTGGCGTCGATGGCGGTGTTCCCGCCGAAAGACGAGTAGGTGGGCTTGGCCTGGAACAGCTGCTCGATGGTGCCCTGGGCCTCGAGGGCCGGGCCCCAGCCGAGGAAGAACATGTCGCCGGTGGTGCGGTTCTTGATCTTGTCCAGGTGGGTGCCCCACTCGTTCACCACCACGTTGGTCTTGATGCCGAGGCGCCCGAGCTGCGAGGCGATGGCGAGGGACACGTCCTTGTCCAGCGGATAGCGCCCCGACGGAGTGTCCAGCGTGAGCTGGAGCTTGGTCGGGTCGACGCCCGCCTCCTTGAAGAGCGCCTGCGCGCGCGCCGGGTCGTACTTGAGACATTCGCCCTTGGGGGAGTAGTCCACGTTGAGCGGGGACAGCGGCCCGCACATCTTGGTGGCACGGCCGCGCAGCACCTGGGTGATCAGCTCGTCCACGTTGACGGCATGGTGCACGGCTTTGCGCACGCGGAGGTCCTGCATGGGCCCGGGCTTGAGGTTGACGAGGGCCAGGTAGTTGATCCGCGAGGACACGGTCGCGCGCACCTTGGCCTTGCCGCTCCGGTCCACCTGCTCGACGTTGAGCGGGGGGACGTCTTTCATGATGTCGATCTCGCCGGCGAGGAGCGCGGCGAGGCGGGCGCTGAACTCGGGGATGTACCGGAAGGTAACGCGGCTCAGATCGGCCGGCCCCTGCCAGTAGTCAGGGTTGCGCTCCAGCACCAGCTTCTCGTCGCGCACCCATTGGACGAACCGGAACGGCCCGGTACCGATGGGCTTGGCGGCGAGCGCGGCCACCCCGCCCTCCTTGAGGGCCTTGGGCGGCATCGGGAGGAAGTCGGTGGCGGCCATGCGGTCGATGAGGCCCGGCCAGGGCTTCTCGGTGATGAACCGCACGGTGTAGTCGTTGACGATCTGGACGTCCTTCACTTGGGCCCAGCGCGGCGCGTAGTGGCTCTTGCTCGCGGGGTCCTTGATGTAGTCCATGGTCGCCTTCACGGACTGGGCGTTGAACGGCTCACCGTTGTGGAACTTCACGCCCTGCTTGAGCGCGAACTCCCAGGTGGTGTCGTTGATGATCTTCCAGCCGGTAGCGAGCATGGGCGAGGGCTTGTACGTCTTGGCGTCGCGGTCGACCAGCCGGTCGTACATGTGCTCGAGCTGGTTGTTGGTGGTCCAGTCCACGATGGTGTTGGGCAGGAGCGACCGGGGCTCCGCCGCGAGCGCCAGCACCACTTCCTTGGTGCGGGCGCGGTCCTGCGCGGGCGCCGACGCCGCGGGCAGGAGCACGGCGGCGGCGAAGGCCACGAGGGCCAGCAGGTGAAGACGGCGAGTCAGCATGAATGCCTCCTGTGGAGTCGCGCCGTCAGGCGCGGAATTTCGGGTCGAGCAGGTCGCGCAGCCAATCTCCGACAAGGTTGATGCCGAGCGCGGTGAGCGCGAGCGCCGCCCCGGGGAAGGCGGCCAGCCACCACGCCACGTACAGGAAGTCGCGGCTCTCCGACAGCATGCTCCCCCATGCCGGGGTGGGGGGCTGCACGCCGAACCCCAGGAACGAGATGGCCGCCTCCGCCACGATGAACTGGGAGAACTGGAGGCTCGCCACGATGATGATGGACGGTAGCACGTTCGGGAGGACGTGGCGGAAGAGGATGCGCCCCCGCCCCAGGCCGAGCGCCGCCGCCGCGTGCACGTATTCACGCTGCTTCACCGACAGAACCTCCCCCCGGACCACGCGAGCATACACGACCCATCCCGCCGCGGCCAAACTGATGATGATGTTCCGCAGCCCCAGCCCGACGATGGCGTTGATGGTGAGGGCGAGGAGGATGAAGGGAAAGGACAGCTGCACGTCGGCCAGGCGCATGACCGCCGTTCCCGGCCAGCCGCCGAAGTAGCCGGCGAGGAGACCGAGCAGCCCGCCCACCACTGCGGTGAGGAGCACCGTGCAGAAGCCGATGAAGAGGGCGATCCGTGCGCCGTAGACGACGCGCGAGAAGAGGTCGCGGCCGAGCTGATCCGTGCCCCAGGGGTGCCCGGCGGTGCCGGGGGGCTTGAGGCTCTGGGCGAAATCGGCGTGAAGGGGATCGTGCGGCGCGACCAGGGGCGCGGCGATGGCGGCGACAATAGCCGCGCTGGCGAGGACGATCCCGACGATGCCGAGCGCATTGCGCCTCGCCTTCTCAAAGGTGGAACGCGCGCTCATGCCCTACGCGTTCGCGGGTCGATCCACCCGTAGAGGAGGTCGACGGCGAGATTGGTCAGCGTGTAGGTGAGGGAGATGACGAAGACCGCGGCGAGGACAAGCGGGAAGTCGCGGTTGAGGAGGGCCTGCACGGTGAGCCGGCCCACGCCGGGCCAGGCGAAGATGGTCTCGGTGATGACGGCGCCGCCGAGGAGCTGGCCCGTCTCCAGCCCGGCCAGCGTCACGATGGGGATGGCCGCGTTCCGGAGCGTGTGCTTGGCCACCACCACGAGCTCGGCCAGGCCCTTCGCGCGCGCGGTCAGGATGAAGTCCTCGCCGAGGACGTCGAGCATTGCGGAGCGCGTGAGGCGCGCGATGCGCGCGGCGTAGAAGCTGGCGAGGACGAGGACGGGCATCACGTAGTGGACGACGCCTCCGGTCCCGCCGGTGGGAAGCCAGCCCAGCTGCACGGAGAAGAGATAGATCAGCATGAGGCCCAGCCAGAACCCCGGGATGGCCTGCCCGAGCACGGCCCCGCCCATGCCCACGAAGTCCCAGACGGAGCCCCGCCGCATGGCGGAGATCACGCCCACCGGGATGGCGAGGAGGAAGGTGAGGAGGAGCGCGGAGCCGCCCAGCTTGAGCGTGGCGGGCAGGCGCTCGAGCACGAGGCCGAGGGCGTCCTGCTTGTAGCGGAGCGACTCGCCGAAGTCGCCCCGCACCGCGCCCGCCATGAAGCGCCCGTACTGCACGGGCAATGGGTCGTTGAAGCCGAGGCGCTCGCGGAACTCGTTGATGTCCTTGGCCTGGATGTCCATGGGGAGGAAGAGCAGCACGGGGTCGCCACCGAGCCGGGCGAGGAAGAAGACGGCGGTGAGGGAGAGGAAGACGACGAGGAGCGTCTGCGCGAGGCGCGAGAGGAAGTACGCGCGCACTTCAGCGGTCGGCGCTGGGCGGCGGGGCGCGCATGGGGCCGGTCAGGGCGACCGGAACTCCTGGTCGAGGATCTCGGTGATGAAGCGGTCCAGGGAGACGGGGTAGAAGCGCACGTTGGGCGCGAGGATGACCCCGGTGTTGATGACCTCGCGCTGGGCCAGCTCGTCGAGGGCGCGCTCGATCTGGGCCTGGGGGTCGCGATCCATCTTCTGGATGGAGAGGTCTTCGCTCTCCAGCGTCACCTGATGCTTGGACGAGTACATGAAGGAGAAGACCCGCGCGACGAGAGTCTGGTCCATCAGCTCGGAGTCCTTGAAGAGATCGCCGTAGGTCTGGCCGGCGCGGCCCGGGGCGAGCACCAGGCGGGGCGAAACCTTGATCTTGCCGCGGATCTCCACCGCGCGCGCCGGCTTGTCCTGCTGCGGCCCCACCAGGATGTAGGGCAGCACGTGATAGCCGGCGATGATGCCGGCCACCGGCTTGCGGAGGATCTCGGTGCGGTCGAAGAGGTGCTTGAGAAACTCGGGATCGTGGCGCTCGTCGAACACGGGGCTGGGCCTACCCGCGGAAGACCGAGGCTTCCATGCAGTCGAAGCCGAAGTCGTGCTCGCGGCTCTGGTAGCGCCCGCTCTCGCGCACGTGGTCGAGATAGGGCTTCACGTCGCGGCGGAACATGCCGGTGTTGTCGGCGATGACGAGCGCGCCCTTGACGAGCCGCGGCTCCACCGCGCGGAGGTAGTCGAGGTAGTCCTCCTTCTTGGCGTCGATGAGGAGGAAGTCCACCGGTCCCCGCAGCATGGGCAGGACCCGCAGGGCGTCGCCCACCACCACCCGCACCCGGCCCTTGAGCCCCGCCGCCGCCGCGTTGAACTCGGTGAACTTCGCGAGATAGGCGTTCTGCTCAACGCAGGTCAGCCGGCCGCCGCGGGGCATGCTGCCGGCGATCAAGATCGCGGAGTAGCCGAAGAGCGATCCCACCTCGATGCCACGGGTCGGCGCGTGTCGCGCGAGCAGCCGCCGCAGCACGCGGCCCTTGTCCACGCCGATCACGGGAATGGTCCACTCCGTCACCGCGCGGTCCATGAGCCGCAGCATGCGCGCGGCCTTCTTGGACAGGGGCTTGGGACGGCTCACGCGCGGCTCCCGGCCAGGCGAGCCTGGACGCCGTCGGGCAGAGGATAGCGCCGGTCCCACTTGCCCGCCTTGACGATCTGGCCGGGGAGGGCGTGACCCACGACGTCCTGGACGCGTCGCGAGGTCTCGACGTAGGCGTCGAGGTCGATGCCCGTCTCGATCCCCATCGCATGCAGGCAGTGGATGAGGTCTTCGGTGCACACGTTGCCGGACGCGCCCGGCGCGAACGGGCAGCCGCCCAGGCCGCCGATGGAGGCGTCGAAGCACGTCACCCCGTGCTCCATCGCGGCCAGGATGTTCGGGATGGCCATGGCGCGCGTGTCGTGGGTGTGGAGCGTCCACTCCACGCCGGGGAAGCGCGGGACGAGCCGCTCGAGCACGCGGCTCACCTGGGCCGGGTTCGCCATGCCGGTGGTGTCGGCGAGCCCGATGCCCCGCGCGCCCATGTCGACGAGGGCCTTCACGATCTCCTCGAGCCGCGCCACCGGCACGTCGGTCTCGAACGGGCAGCCGAAGGAGCAGGACACGCCCGAATTCACCGGCACGCCCGCGCGGTGGGCCACCTCCATGGTGGCCCGCAGCTTGCCGAGCGACTCCGCGATCGACATGTTCACGTTGGCGACGTTGTGGCTCTCGCTGGCCGAGAGCACGGTGTGGATGGCGTCGACGCGGGCGTCCACCGCGCGCACCGCGCCCTTGTCGTTGGGCACCAGCGCGGCGTAGCGCGTGCCGGGCCGGCGGGCGATCGACGCCATGACGGCCTCGGCGTCGCGGAGGGCCGGCACCGCCTTGGGCGAGACGAACGACGTCACCTCGATCCGCGGCACGCCCGTCGCGGAGAGGCGGTTCACCACGTCCACCTTGTCCTCGGTGGCGATCCACACCGGCTCGATCTGGAACCCATCCCGCGTGCCTACCTCGCAGAGCGTCACCCGCGGCGGCAGTTTCATGCCTTCTTCCCCTCCTGGGCTTCCCAGTCCGGTTTGAAGATCTCGCCGATCCAGACGTCGTGCCACTGCCCGTCCACCAGGAAGTGCTGCCGGTACGTTCCGCACTGGCGGTAGCCCGCGGCCTCCAGGGCCCGCCGGCTCGCGTCGTTGGGGCCGATGACGGTGGTGATCAGCTTTCGCAGCCCGAGCTCCCGGAAGGCATAGCGCGTCCGGAGCCGCATCGCTTCGCCGGCATAGCCCTTGCCCCACTCGTCCTTCTCGCCGATCACGATGCCGGTCATCCCGTAGCCGCTCCGCCAGTTGATGTCGTGTATCCCCGTGTTGCCCACGAGCCGACCGCTCGTCCTCGCGACGATGGCCCACATCACGATCTTTTCGTCCGCGGCCGTTCGCTCGAGCCACTCCACCTCGCCCTTGTCGGACAGGGGGTGGCGATAGAGCAAGTAGCGTGTCACGTCCGTGTCCGAGAACCAGCGGAAATACGTGGGCAGGAACTCGGCGCGAGGCGGCTCGAGCCGGACGCGCTCTCCCTCGATGATCGGACCCAGCATCCCGTCAGGCCTCGAAGGTGAAGGTGCTGCCCGCCGAGGACACGACCATTTGGGCGGGCAGGTGGCGCCCGATCGCGATGAAGGCTTCCATGCCCGTGCAGTGCTGGGGAACGAGCCAGTCCACCCCGAGGCGCCGGAACTCGTCCACCACCAGGGTGATGCGATCCTCGCCGAGCCCGCTGAGGTGAAAGCCGCCCACGATCGCGTGGATCTTGGGCACCCCGCTCACCCGCGCGGCATGGCGGCAGATGCCGACGATGCCCCGGTGCGAGCAGGAGGTGACCACCACGAGGCCGCGGCCGCGCACGTGGGCGATCAGGCTCTGCTCGCCGATGAACGTGTCCTGCACCACCTCGCCGTCGCGCTCTACCCGGAGTGAGGCCGGGATGGTTTCTCCGGGCACCGTCTCGTGCATCTCGCCGGAGAGCATGACCCCCTCGGCAAGCACGAGCGGCTTGGCGACGACCCGGACGTCCAGGTCCTGCCGCTCCAGCTCCGCGCGGTCGAGGCGGCCGATGTAGATCTGCTCGCCGCTCCGCTCGGTGTAGCGCGGGAGGAAGTGGTCCACGCCCGCGTAAAAGGGGATGGCGCGCTTCATGACGCGCCGGCTGTCGCGGAGGAAGCCGGGGAGCCCCCCCCAGTGGTCCTGATGGCCGTGGCTCAGGGCGAGCGCGTCCAGGGTGGCCGGATCGAGCCCCAACTCGCGCAGGTTGTTGAGGTAGGACTCGCCGGTCAGCCCCCAGTCGAAAGAGAGCCGCCGCGTCTCGCGCCCGCGGGTGACCTCGACCCAGTGGGCGAGACCGTGCTCGGCGCGGAGAGTCGGCATCTTCCGCGCGCGGGCGTGCGTCCACCGCCGCGCCACCTTCTCGTCGGCGCGGAGGCTGTCGACGGAGTTGTCCACCACGGTGGTGACGCTGATGCGATCGACGGCCTCGAGCGTCATGTCCCTCAGTACGAGCGGGGCATGCCGAGGACGTGCTCGCCCACGTACGCGGCCACGAGGTTGTTGTTGATGGGCGCCGTGCGGTAGAGCCGCGACTCTCGGAACTTACGCTCGATGTCGTACTCCTCGGCGAAGCCGTAGCCGCCGTGGCAGTCGATGCACGCGTCGCCGGCCTGGATGGCCGCTTCCGAGGCGAGATACTTGGCCATGTTCGCCTCGGGCCCGCAGGGGATGCCCGCGTCGAACATCTTGGCCGCCTTCGTGCGCATCAGGTCGGCGGCCTCGATGGCCATGTGGGCCTTGGCAATGGGGAACTGCACGCCCTGGTTGGCGCCGATGGGCCTGCCGAAGATCACGCGGTGGCTCGCGTAGGCGACCGCCTTGTCGATGAACCAGCGCGCGTCGCCGAGCGAGTCGGAGGCGACCAGGATGCGCTCGGCGTTCATGCCGTCGAGGATGTAGGAGAAGCCCTTGCCCTCCTGCCCGATGAGGCTGTCGGCGGGAATCTCCATGTTGTCGAAGAAGAGCGCGTTGGTGGAGTGGTTCATCATCATGCGGAGCGGCCGCACCTCGAGACCCTTGCCCTTGAGGGGACGGATGTCGATGAGGAAGACGCTGAGCCCGTCCGTCTTCTTCTTCACCTGGTCCACCGGAGTGGTCCGCGCGAGCAGCAGCATCAGATCGGACTGGAGCACGCGCGAGATGAACATCTTCTGCCCGTTCACAATGTAACTGTTGTTCTTTCGCACTGCCGTCGTTTGGAGCTTGGTGGTGTCGGAGCCGGCATTGGGCTCGGTGACGCCGAAGGCCTGAAGGCGCAGCTCGCCGGTGGCGATCTTCGGCAGGTAGGTCTTCTTCTGCGCGTCGGAGCCGTGCCGCAGCACCGTGCCCATGATGTACATCTGGGCGTGGCAGGCGCCGCCGTTGCCGCCGGAGCGGTTGATCTCCTCGAGGATGATGGCGCCTTCCATGATGCCGAGCCCCGGCCCGCCGAATTCCTGGGGGATCAGGGCGGCCAGATAGCCGGCCTTGGTGAGATCGTTGATGAAGCGCTCCGGATACTCGCGCTTCACGTCGAGCTCGCGCCAGTACTCGGGCGGGTACTGCTTGCACAGATCGGCCACCGCCGCCTTCAGGGCCCGCTGCTCGTCGCTGAGCGTGAACGTCATGTCCTTGGTCATGGCTGCCTCCGCCGGATGGCCACTCAAGTCCGGGCCGCGGTCAGGATGATCTCCACCACGCAGCCGTCGGCGAGGGGCGCGCCCACGCAGGCCCGCTGCGGCCAGTGCTCCGGATTGACGCCGATCCAGGCGTTCCACACCGCGTCCATCTCCGCCTTGGTGGCCATGTCGGCGAGGAAGATCTGGGCGGAGAGGATGCGGCTCTTGTCCGTGCCCGCCTCGGCCAGGCTCTTGTCGAGCGCGGCGAGGCACTGCTCGGTCTGGCCGCGGATGCCCTGCTGGCGGTCGGCCGCGGTGGCCACCGTCCACACGAGGTCGCGATAGACGGAGCCGCGGTTCCGGCCGGTGGCGGTGCCGCGAAGACGGCGGATGGGTTCGACCATGTCAGCGCCCCTTGAAGCGCGGCTTCCGCTTCTCGTTGAAAGCCCGGACCCCTTCCAGGCGGTCCTCGGTGGTGACGGTGTTGTTGTAAGCCTCGATGGCGAGGCGCAGCGCCGTCTCGAGATCGGTCTCGCCGCCCCAGGCGATGGCCTGCTTCGCCTTGCGCACCGCGATGGGCCCATTGTCGGCAATGGTGGCGGCGATCTCCAGCGCCTTCGCGCGGGCCTGTCCGGCGGGCACGAGATGGTTCACGAGCCCGATGGCCTTGGCCTCGCGCGCGTCCACCCGCCGGCCCGTGAAGATCATCTCCTTGGCGAGGGGACCGCCCACGATGCGCGGCAGGAGCTGGGTGCCGCCGATGCCGGGGAAGATGCCGCGCGTCACCTCGGGCACCGCGAAGACCGCGGTCTCGCTGGCCACCACGAAGTCCGACAGCACGGCGAGCTCGCACCCGCCGCCCATGGCGAAGCCCTCCACCGCCGCGATGACCGGGACCGGGCAGTGGAGCACGAGGAACGCGCCCTCCTCGAAGATGACGTGCTGGGCGCGCCACGCCTCGTCGGTCATCCCCTCGCGCTCCTTGAGGTCGCCGCCCACGCAGAAGGCCTTGGCGCCGGCGCCGGTGAAGACGACGGCGCGGGCGGTCGCGTCCCACTTGAGCGCCTCGAAGCAGTGCAGGAGGTCGCGGCCCATCGCCGTGTTCATGGCGTTGAGAGCCTCGGGGCGATTGAGCTCCACGGTCACGACGAAGTCGTCCGCGGAGCGCGTCACATTGAGGGTCTTATAGTCCGACGACATGGCGCCTCGCCAGCTCGTTGATGGTGGCGGCATCGTACCCGAGCTCGCCCATGACCTCCGCGGTGTGCTCGCCGAGCAAGGGCGGCACCCGGCTGACGCCCGGCCGCTCGCCGTTCCAGCGGATGGGCAGGCCGAGAGCTTTGTAGTCGGACAGCCGCGGATGCTTGACGGGCACCAGCATGCCGCTCGCTTCCGTCTGCGGCTCGGCGAGGATGCGGTCGATGGTGTTGATGGGCGCGCACGGCACCCCCGCGCGCTGCAGGCGCGCGAGCACATCCGCGGACTCGAGGGGGGCCGTCACGGCGGAGAGCGCCTCGACGAGCGCCTTGCGGTTCTCGACTCGCGCGGGATTGTCGCGGAAGCGCGGATCGGCCGCGAGCCCTGGCACGGCGAGGGCCTCACACGCCTTCACGAATAGCGCGTCGGAGCCGGCCGCGATCATGACCCAGGCGTCCCGGGCCGGGAAGGCCTCGTAGGGGCAGATCATGGCGGTGCCCGAGCCCTGAGGCTGCGGCACTTCCCCGGTGCCCAGGTACTGGTTGGCCTGGAACGCCGTCCACGCCAGCGCGGTGTCGAAGAGCGCGGTGGTGACGTGGACGCCGCGGCCGGTACGATCGCGCTCGCGCAGCCCCCCGAGGATAGCGGTGACCGCCCACATCCCGGTGCCCATGTCGACGAGCGACACCGGCACCCGCGCGGGGGCCGCGCCGGGGTGGCCGGTGATCGACATGATGCCGCCGTACGCCTGCATAAGCGGGTCGTAGCCGGGCCGGTCGCGCAGCGGCCCCTCGGTGCCGAAGGCGGTGACGGAGCAATAGATCAGGCGCGGGTTGATCTCCCGCGCCCGCTCCCAGCCGAGGCCCAGCTCGTTCACCGCGCCCGCGCGGAGCGACTGCACGAACACGTCCGCGCGGGCGAGCAGGCGCTCCACCAGCGCGCGCCCCTCGGGGGCCTTGAGATCGACGGCGAGGCTCCGCTTGTTGCGGTTGACCGCCATGAAGGTGGCGCTCTCGTCGCCCCAGTAGGGCGGGGCCCACGCCCGCGCGTCGTCGCCGCGGCCGGTGCGCTCGATCTTCACCACGTCCGCGCCGAGGTCGCCGAGGATCTGCGCGCAGAACGGCCCCGCCACGTTCTGGGTGAGGTCGGCGACGAGGACGTCGGCGAGGGGCGCGTCCATGGGCCCATCATTATAGCCCGGCGCGCGCCCTCCTACCGTGCCACGGCACTCCGTTGACCCTCTCGGGGCCGTGTGATAGTCAGGGGGCGTCCATCGGCTCCGCCCCTCACGCGAAAGGAGATGTCCCGATGAAGATGACCCGCATCGTCGCCGGCCTGGCCGCGGTCCTGTTGCTGGGATGCCTGGCAGGGGAGGCGGCCGCGCAGAAGCGGGGCGGCACCCTCACCATCGTGCGCCCCACCGACCCCGTCTCGCTCGAGCCCAACCTCGAAACCACCGCGCCCGGCGCCTGGGTGTACTTCAACATGTTGGAAGGCCTCCTCACCCTCGACGAGAAGATGCAGGTCAAGCCGTCCCTGGCGACCTCGTACGAGGTGATGTCGCCGACCAAGGTGCGCTTCAAGCTGCGGCCGAACGTGAAGTTCCACGACGGCACCCCGTTCAACGCGGAGGCGGTGCGGTTCACCTACGACCGGGCCCTCAACGGCAAGCCGCCCGCGCGCTGGGCCAGCCTCGCCGGCTCGCTCGCCGGCGCCGAGGTGGTGGACAACCTCACCGTTGACATCGTCACCAAGGAGCCGTACGGGCCCATTTTGCGCACGCTCGCCATGTACTGCATGGGGATCGTGTCGCCCACCGCGGTGGGGAAGCTGGGCGCGGACTTCAGCCGGGCCCCCGTGGGCACGGGGCCGTTCAAGTTCGTCGAGTGGAAGACCAACACCCACGTCATCATCGAGCGCCACAACGACTACTGGGGTGACAAGGCGTTGCTCGACCGGGTGATCTTCAAGGTGGTGCCGGAGGAGGGCGCGCGGATGCTCGCGCTCCAGACCGGCGACGCCGACATGGTGCTATTCCCGTCGCCCGCCCAGCTTCCCGCGCTCCGGAAGGACCCCAAGTTCGCGGTGCACGAGACCACCGGCATCCGGGTGGTGTTCGCCGGCCTCCATGCCGGCCTCGCGCCGCTGGACGACGTGCGCGTGCGGCAGGCGCTGCTCCACGCCGTCGACCGCAAGGCGATTCTCGACAACATCATGGAAGGCTCGGCGGGGCCGGCCCTCGGCGTGCTGGCACCCGGCGTGTTCGGCTACAAGGACATGCAGCTCGAACGCCTCTACCCCTTCGACAAGGCCAAGGCCAAGGCGCTCCTCGCCCAGGCGGGCTGGACTCCGGGGCCCGACGGCGTCATGCAGAAGGGCGGCCAGCGGCTGTCGCTCTCGTGGCTGACCGCCCGCGGCCGCTATCCCAAGGACGGCGAGATCACCGAGGCCATCCAGGCCATGTTCAAGGATGTGGGGGTGGAGGCCAAGGTGCAGGTGCTCGAGTGGGCGGCGGTGTTCCAGCAGGTGCGCGGCAATCCTCTGAACCATCACATGTTCACCCTCGGCTGGGTCACCTCGAACGCCGATGCCGACTACTCGCTCTACGCGCTGTTCCACAGCAAGCAGACCCCGCCCACCGGCTGGAACACCTCGCGCTACGCCAACCCGCGCATCGACACGCTGGTGGAGCAGGCGCGCCGCAGCTTGAACCAGTCGGAGCGCGAGAAGCTCTACGCCGAGGTGCAGGACATCCTCGCCAAGGAGATGGTGTGGATCCCCGTCTACACCACCAAGGAGATCATCGCCACGCGGGCCAGCGTGAAGGGGTTCCAGATCCACCCCGTCGAGTACAACCTGGCCCTCTGGAAGACCTGGCTGGACAAGTAGTCGGGATCGGGGGAGGCGGCGGATGCTGACCTTCATCGTCCGCCGCCTCCTCCTCGCGGTGCCGGTGCTGCTGGGCGTGGTCTTCGTGGTCATGCTCACCGTCGATCTCCTGCCCGGCGACGCGGTGTCTCTGATGCTGGGCGAGCACTCCACCCCCCAGGCGGTGGCGGCGCTCCGCGACTATCTCGGCCTCGACAAGCCCCTCGCCACGCGCTACGTGCAGTATGTCGGCCGGCTCCTCACCGGGGACCTGGGTCGGTCCATCCAGCAGAACCGCCCGGTGACGGCGGAGCTGGCCGAGGCATGGCCGGCCACGCTCGAGCTGACGCTCGCCGCCCTCGTCCTCGCCACCGTCTTCGGGGTGACTGCGGGCGTGGTGTCCGCGGTGTGGCCGTCGTCGCTCTTCGACGCCGTCGCGCGGCTCGGCTCGCTCTTCGGCCTCTCCCTCCCGGTGTTCTGGACCGGTCTCGTGCTCATCGTGATCTTCGCGTGGTGGCTGCCCTGGTTGCCGGTGGGCGGCACCGGCTCGCTCGCCCACCTCGTGCTGCCCGCGGTCGCCCTCGCGCTGCCGTCCACCGCGATGGTGGCGCGCATGACGCGCTCGAGCGTGCTGGAGGTGCTGCGGGAGGACTATGTGCGCACGGCGCGCGCCAAGGGCGTGCGCGAGCGCTGGGTGGTCGCCAAGCACGCCCTGCGCAACGCCGCCATTCCCGTGCTCACCCTGCTCGGGCTCCAGGCGGGCCAGCTCATGGGCGGGGCCGTCCTCACCGAGACGGTGTTCGCCTGGCCGGGGCTGGGCCGGCTCATGGTCAAGGCGATCTTCGCCCGCGACTACGTGCTGCTCCAGGGCGCGGTGCTGGTGTTCTCGCTGGCCTTCGTGCTCATCAACCTCCTCGTGGATCTTTCATACGGCGCGCTTGATCCGCGCGTGTCGAAGCAGGGCTGACGTGGAGACTCCCGGCCGCCTCGCCTGGCGCCGCTTCAAGCGGAACCGGCTCGCCGTCGTGGGGCTGGTGCTGGTGGCGGCGCTGCTGGGCTCGGCGCTCCTCGCGCCCTGGGTCGCTCCGCGTGATCCCGCCAAGCAGAGCCTCATCGAGAAGCGGGCCCGGCCCGGCGCCAAGTTCGTGCTCGGCGCCGACGAGTTCGGGCGCGACATCCTCTCCCGCGTCATCTACGGTACCCGGGTGGCGCTGCTGGTGGGCACGCTGTCCGTCGTCATCGCGCTCGCCATCGGCGTCGCCCTCGGAAGCGTGGCCGGGTTCACGGGCGGCTGGACGGACACGCTCATCATGCGGGCGACGGAGGTGCTACTGGCGTTCCCCTATCTGCTGCTCGCCATCGCGGTGGTTTCCGCGCTGGGCCCGGGCGTGCTCAACACCACCATCGCGGTAGGCATCTGGGGCGCCCCCACCGTGGTGCGGCTGGTGCGCGGCTCGGTGCTGGCGCTACGCGAGTCCGAGTACGTGGGCGCGGCGCGCGCTCTCGGGGCGAGCGGGCCGGGACTGGTCGCCCGGCACGTGCTGCCGAACCTTCTCCCCACCGTGATCGTCTACGCCACCCTCTTCATGGCCAACGCGATCCTCGTGGAGGCGGCGCTGTCCTTCCTGGGGCTGGGTGTGCAGCCGCCCACCGCCTCGTGGGGGCTGATGGTCTCGACCGGGCGCGATCTGCTCCTCGTCGCCCCGCACGTCGCCACGATCCCGGGCGTGGCGATCATGGTCGCGGTGCTCGGGTTCAACCTGCTGGGCGACGGCCTCCGCGACGCCCTCGACCCCCGCCTCCGCGGCGACGGCCGGTAGGCCGCCGCTCAGAGGTCGCGGAACTTCTTCCCCTCCCGCGCGAGGCGTTCCAGCAGCGGGGCGGGCTGCCACAGCTCGCCGTGCTGCTTCTGGAGCTTGCAGACGTCGTCGTAGACGGCAGCCGGGCCCATGGTGTCCGCGTAGAACATGGGGCCCCCGCGGTGAATCGGGAAGCCATAGCCGTAGATGTAGATGATGTCGATGTCGCTCGACCGCAGCGCGAACCCTTCCTCGAGGATGCGCGCCCCCTCGTTGATGAGGGCGTACACGCAGCGCTTGAGGATCTCCTCGTCGCTCACCGCCCGGCGCTCGATCCCCTGCTCCTTCGCGGTCTTGGCGATCAGCGCCTCGATCTCGGGATCGGGGACGGGGGCGCGGCTGCCCTTCTCGTAGCGGTACCAGCCCGCGCCGGTCTTCTGGCCGAAGCGCCCCATCTCGCAGATGCGATCCGCGACGGGCGAGTAGCGCAGGCGGCGGTTGCGGGCGGCCTCCTTGCCCTTGCGGATGCGCCAGCCCACGTCGAGGCCCGCCATGTCACCCATGGCGAAGGGGCCCATGGGGAGGCCGAAGTCGTAGATCACCTTGTCCACCTGCTGCGGCGTGGCGCCTTCCTCCACGAGGAACTCCGCCTCGCGCAGATAGGGCGCCAGCATGCGGTTGCCCACGAATCCGTCGCAGTTGCCCACGAGCACGCCCACCTTCCGGATGCGGCGGGCGAGCTCCATGGTAGTGGCGATGGTTTCCTTGGAGGTCGCCTTGCCGCGCACGATCTCCAGCAAGCGCATCACGTTGGCGGGGCTGAAGAAGTGCGTGCCGATGACCTGGCCCGGCCGTGAGGTCGCGTTCGCCATCTGGTCGATGTCGAGGGTAGAGGTGTTACTGGCGAGGATGGCGTCGGGCCGCGCCGCCTTGTCGAGGGCGGCGAACACCTTCTTCTTGACGTCCATCTCCTCGAACACCGCCTCGATCACGATGTCCGCCTCGGCGACGGCGTCATAGCCGAGCGTGCCCTGGATGAGGCCCAGGCGCGTGTCCATGTCCTTCTGGCTGAGGCGCCCCTTCTCCACGGTCGCCGCGTAGTTCTTCCGCACCACCGCGAGGCCGCGGTCGAGCGCCTCCTGGCTCATCTCGATGACGCGCACCGGGATGCCGGCGTTGGCGAAGTTCATGGCGATGCCGCCGCCCATGGTGCCGGCGCCGATGACCACCGCCTTGCCGATGGCCTTGGCCGGGGTCTCCTTGGGCACGTCGGGGATCTTCGACACCTCACGCTCGGAGAAGAAGACGTGGATCTGCGCCTTTGACTGCGTGGACTGCATGCACTGGGCGAACAGCTCCCGCTCGCGCTTGAGCCCTTCGTCGAAGGGCAGCGTGGCGGCGGCCTCCACCGCGTCCACGCAGCGGAACGGCGCGAAGGAGCCGCGCGCGCTCCGCTCCAGGCCCTTGCGGAACTCCACGAAGACGGCGGGATTGGTCCCGCGCACCTTGTCCTGCATGTCGCGGATCTTGTGCAGCGGCTTGCCCTCGGCGGCAAGGCGCTCCGCGTAGGCGCAGGCGCCCTCGAGCAGATCGCCGGGGACGACCTCGTCGATGATGCCGAGGGCCTGGGCCTTGGCGGCGGGGATGGGATCGCCGGCCACGATGAGGGGCAGCGCGGCCTCCACGCCGGTGAGGCGCGGGAGGCGCTGAGTGCCGCCCGCGCCGGGAAGGAGGCCCAGCTTCACCTCGGGGAATCCCACCTGGCCCGCGGCGACGGCGCAGCGGTAGTGGCATCCGAACGCGACCTCGAGGCCGCCGCCGAGGGCCGTGCCGTGGATGGCCGCCACCACCAGCTTCGGGCTCGACTCGTACTGGGCGATCACCCCGTTGAGGTCGGGCGGCATCGGAGGCTTGCCGAACTCGCGGATGTCGGCGCCGGCGATGAAGGTGCGGCCGCCCCCGATCAGGACCAGCGCCTTGGCGCCCGCGTCCGCGATGCCCTTGGCGAGGGCGTCCGCGAGGCCCTGTCGCACGCCCTGACTGAGCGCGTTGACGGGCGGATTGTTGACGGTGATGACGCCGACGGCGCCGCGCCGCTCGTACTGGACCAGATCTGCCATGGTGTCTCCTTCGGTCTCTACGCGCGTCTCAGCCGAGCCGTTCGACAAGGGCCCAGCCCACGTCGGCCATAGGGCGGGCTCGCGCTCCCCGGTCGCGCGCGTGCGGATCGTTCGCGGTGCCGGCGAGGAACCGGCCCATGATGCCCTGGGCGATGGCGGAGAGCCGGAACATGGAGAACGCCACGTAGAAGTCCCAGTCCTTGATCCCGTCGCGTCCCGTGCGGCGACAATACGCGGCCAGGTATTCCCGCTCGGACGGCATGCCGAACGCGGCGAGATCGGCGCCCTCGAAGCCTTCCATGCTGTCGGCAGGCAGCCGGTAGGGCATGCAGTTGTAGGCGAGATCGCTCAGCGGATGTCCCAGCGTCGACAGCTCCCAGTCCAGCACTGCGATGATGCGCGGCTCGGTGGGGTGCACCACGCTGTTGCCGAGACGGAAATCGCCGTGGACCAGCGTGGTGGAGTCCTCCGCGGGAATGTGCTCGGGCAGCCACGCGATGAGCCGCTCCATCGACTCGATGCGCTCGGTCTCGGAGGCTCGGTACTGCTGGGTCCAGCGGTGGATCTGGCGCTGGATGTACTGGCCGGTACGCCCGAAGTCGCCGAGGCCGATCGCCTTGTAGTCCACGGTGTGCAGGCGCGCCAGCACCTCGTTCATCGAGTCGTAGAGCTTCGCGCGCTCGGCGGGCGGGACGCCGGGCAGGCGGGGATCGGTCAGGACCCGGCCGGCCACGCACTCCATCACGTAGAACCAGGTGCCGATCACTTCATCGTCCTGACAGAGGAGATACGTCTTCGGCACCGGCACCCCCGAGCCCGCCAGCGCGGTGATCACGCGGTACTCCCGATCCACCGCGTGGGCGGACGGCAGGAGCTTGCCCGGTGGCTTGCGTCGCAGCACGTACTGCGTGCCCGGCGTAGCGAGGTAGTAGGTGGGGTTCGACTGCCCACCCATGAACTGCCGCACGGTGAGCGGGCCCTTGAATCCGTCAATGCGCTCGGCGAGATATCGCTCGAGCCGCCCCACGTCGAAGCGGTGCGATTCGCGCACCTCCTCGGTGGCGGCGACGTTCGTGGTCGGGGCCGTCATGCCGGCTTTTATAGCACGGGTGCGGGCGGCGGGGGAGGCGGCTGGCCGGGTCCGCGTCCAGCCTACCGGACCGCCTGGGCGCGGAAGGCGAATTGGATGCGGACGCGCTGGCCGATCGGGTTCAGGGACGAGTCGTAGTTGATGCCGTAGTCGCCCCGGTTGATGTCGATCCCGCCGCGTGCTTCCAGCCGATCCCCCGTCACGTTCACCTCGATCGGAACCGCGATCTCCTTGGTCACGCCACGGAGGGTGAGCCGGCCCACCAGGACCAGGCGCCGCTCGCTCCTCTCCACGCGCGTGCTCGCGAACGTGATGGCGGGAAAGCGGTCGACGTGGAGGAAGTCCTCGCTGCGCAGGTGATCGTCTCGGCGCCGGATGCCGGTATCGATCGACGCGGCCTCGATTTTCATCGAGACGCGGGCGGTGCTGAGATCAGCGGGGTCGGCCAGCACCTCGCCGCCGAAGCGGGCGAAGCGGCCGTCGGCGTTGGCGAGCCGCGAGGTGGCGTGAAAGCCCAGCTCGCTAGCCTCGGGCAACACCCGGAAGCGGAGCGATGCCGCCTCCGCGGACGCGGGCGCCGCCGCGAGCGCCAGGGTCAGCAGCGCGAGGAAGAAACGCACGGCAGGCGCGAGGTGATCTGCTAGGGTCGGCGGCCGGTGAGCTCGCTGCGGGCGAGGACGGCGCCCGCGGCGAGCGCGCCGATCTTCTGATTGCACATGTAGCGCGGCGACCACCCGAAGCCGCAGTCCGGGTTCACGTAGAGCTTCTCGGCCGGGCACACCTGGAGGACCCGGCGGATGCGCTTGGCCACGTCCTCGGCGGAGTCCGTGTAGAAGCCCTTGACGTCGATCACGCCCGCCCCCAGCTCGCGGCCCGCGCCGAACTCCTTCCACACGTCCAGCTCCGCGAGCTCGCGCCCCGCGAACTCCAGCACGAACTGGTCGGCACGCGCCTTGAGCAACCCGGGGAAGTACGGGCGGTAGGAGCGGTCGAAGCGCGAGCGCCCGAAGCGGTTGCCGAAGCACACGTGGAAGGCCAGCTTGGCCTTCACGCCCTCGGTGGCCATGTTGTAGAGGCGCGCCATCTCCTCGCCGGACACGTTGCCGCGCGCAGGCTCGTCGAGCTGGATGAAGTCGGCGCCCGCCGCCACCAGGCCGCGCAGCTCCTCGTTGATGACCTCCGCGAATCGCTCGGCCACGTCGACCACGCCCTTGTAGAGCTTGCCGGGATGGATGCGCGAGCCGAAGGTGAGCGGGCCCGCGCAGGTGGCCTTGGTGCGCTTGCCGGTGTGGGCCTTCAGGTACGCGAACTCCTTCACGATGCCGAGCCCGCCCGGCGGGGTCTCGATGCGTCCCGTCGCCTCGTAGCGCGTCTGCTGGTCGTAGCCCCAGGGGCCCGCCTTGCGGCGCACCTCGATCGGCTCGATGCCCTTGATGATGGCGTAGTAGGAGTCCACGTACCCGTCGAGCCGCCGCACCTCCCCATCGGTGATGACGTCTAGCCCCGCGCGCTCCATGTCGCGGATGGCGGTGTCGGCGGCGTCGTCGAACATCTCCTCGAGATCGGCGGGCCCGAACTGGCCGCCCTCGTGCGCCTTCACGGCGGCGTACCACCAGCCGCCCTTGCCGTGGGAGCCGACGACGGTGGAGGGAATCAGGGGCAGCTCAGCCATCACGTCCGTCCTTTCGGTGTAGAATCGGCGCCGTGACCGACGACGCGGTTCACGCGCGCATTCTCTCGATCGCCGAGCTCGTCAACGGCGATGCCGGCCTCGTCCGGCGCGGTCGCCACTGCTCGACCACCTTCCTGCTCGAGGCCGGCGAGACATCCTACCTCGTTCGCGTGCTCGAGGGGCGGGTGGCTTCCATCGAGCGCGGCCCGTTCCTCATGCGTCCCTGGACCTTCGCCCTCCGCGCCCCCGTGGAGGCCTGGCGCCGCTTCTGGGAGCCGACTCCCGCCCCCGGCTACCATGATCTCTTTGCCATGAAGAAGCTGGGCCTGGCAAGCGTCGAGGGCGACATCATCCTCCTCATGACGCATCTGCGCTACCTGAAGGATCTGCTCGCCGCGCCCCGGCGCGCGACCGCAGCCTAGCCGTGGCCGAGTTCGAGCCCATCACTGGCCGCTACCTGCACCTCACGCTGGGTGGGAGGCCGTGCCGTGTCTACTTCGAGGAGGCGGGGCAGGGGATCCCGCTCGTGTGCCTGCACACCGCCGGCGCCGACAACCGCCAGTACCGGCATCTCCTGAACGATGCCGCCGTCACGCGGCACTTCCGCGTGCTCGCGTTCGACATGCCGTGGCATGGGAAGTCACTACCTCCCGCCGGCTGGCAGGACGAGGAGTATCGCCTCTCCACTGCCGGCTATATCGAGATGATCCTCGCATTCTGCGATGCCCTCGCGCTCGAACGGCCCGTCGTCCTCGGCTGCTCCATCGGCGGCAAGATCGTGCTCGAGCTGGCGCGCCTGCACCCCGATCGCTTCCGCGCCCTGATCGGTGTGGAGTCCGCCGCCTATCAACCGCCGTGGTACGACGACACGGGCTTCCTCCACCGCCCCGATCTCCACGGCGGCGAGGTCGCCGGGGCGCTCATGTCCGGCCTCATCGCGCCGCAAAGCCCGTCGGAGACGCGCTGGGACACGCTGTGGGGCTACATGCAGGGCGGCCCCGGCGTGTTCAAGGGCGACCTCTGGTTCTACAGGGTCGACGGTGACTTCCGCGATCGCGTGGGCGAGATTGACACGTCGCGCTGCCCCCTCTATCTCCTCACCGGCGAATACGACTTCTCCTGCACCCCCGACGACACGCGCGCCACCGCGGAGAAGATCCCCGGCGCGCGGTTCACGGTGATGAAGGAGATCGGCCACTTCCCGATGAGCGAGAATCCCGCGCAGTTCCGGAAGTACCTCGCGCCCGTGCTCGACGAGATCCTCCGCCGCTGACGCCCGCCCGTCAGGCCGCGCCGCCGATCACCCGCAGCACGGCGGCGTCCCGGTGCACCTCGTCCGGCCGCCCCGCGAAGATGATCTCGCCGCGCTCGATGACGTAGAGGCGGGTGGCGAAGTCCGGCACGTGGTGGATGTTGGACTCGGCGAGGAGGATGCCGTGGCCCCGCCGCGTGATGGAGCCGATGCCCTCCGCCACCGCGGGGATGATCGCGGGCGAGAGCCCCTCGAAGGGCTCGTCGAGCAGCAGTAGCTCGGGATCCAGCGCCAGCGCGCGGGCGATCGAGAGCATCTTGCGCTCGCCGCCGCTCAGCTGGGGCCCCTTCCGCGCGGCATAGGTCCGGAGCACCGGAAACACCGCGTAGGCCGCCTCGATCCGTTCCGGTGCCGGTCGGCCCTCGGGCCGCGTCCAGGTCGAGATCTCGATGTTCTCGGCCACCGTCAGGTCGCCGAAGATGCCGCTGTCCTCCGGCGCGAAACCGATGCCGGCACGCGCGATCTCGTGCGTGGGACGGCCGGCGATGGGCGCGCCCTGGAAGGCGATGCTTCCCGCCCGCGGGGCGAGGTAGCCCATGATGGCGCGGAGGAGGGTCGTCTTGCCCGCGCCGTTCCGGCCCACCAGGCAGACCACCTCGCGTTCCGCGACGTCCACGGCGACCCGGCGCAGGATATGGCTCGACTGGATGAAGACGTCGAGGTCACGGACGGCGAGCATGGTCACCGCTTCGCTCGGCCGACCATGGTGTCCACCACCAGCGTGTTCGCCTTGATGGCGGCCGGCGTCGCGTCCGCGAGCACACGCCCTTGATGAAGGGCAATGATGCGGTGGGAGTAGCCGAACACGATGTCCATGTCGTGCTCGACCTGGATGATGGCCCGGCAGCCGATGCGCCGCGCCGCCGTCACCAGGATTTCCATGACCACGTGCTTGTCCGCGGTGCTCACGCCGCTGGTGGGCTCGTCGAGCAGGATGATCTCCGGGCGCAGCGCGAAGGCGGAAGCCACGTCGAGGAGCTTCTTGTCGCCCTGGGGGAGGGCGCGCGCGAGCACATGCCGCTTGTCGGCGAGGCGGAAGAGCTCCGCCGCCTCCAGCGCGCCGTCTTGCACGGCCCGGTCGCCGGCCAGGCTGCGCCAGAGGCGGGTGCCGTGCCCGAGCCGCGAGGCCACCGCCGCCTGCAGCGTCTCCAGCACGGTGAGCTCGGGGAAGATCTGAATCAGCTGGAAGCTCCGGGCCATGCCGAGCCCAGCCAGCGCCACCGGGCCGATGCCGGCGATCTCCCGGCCCTTGAAGCGCACCGTGCCCGCGCTGGGACTCGTCGTTCCCGTGAGAACGTTGACCAAGGTGGACTTTCCCGCGCCGTTCGGCCCGATGATGGAGACGAACTCTCCCTCCCCCACCGCCAGGCTCACGCCGTCGAGCGCGCAGAACTCGCCGTAGAGCTTGCGAACGCCGCGCGCCTCGAGGATCACGCGCGCGCGCCCTCGGCGGGCCGCCGTCGCGCGAGGAGCCCCATCAGCCCGCCCGGCGCGGCGATGACGATGAGGGCGAGGAGGGCACCGAAGACCAGCCGCCAGTAGGGCACCAGCGACATCACCAGGTCTTGGAGGTAGATGAAGGCAAAGGCGCCGAGCACGGGCCCCCAGAAGTGGCCGAAGCCGCCGAGGAGGATCATGAAGACGAGGTTCCCGGAGTGCGTCCAGTAGGCGAGCGTCGGATCCACGTTGCCGGTGGGCGTCGCGAGGAGGGCGCCCCCGACCCCCGCGTACACCGCGGAGATCATGAAGGCGTACCAGCGATAGCGCGGCACGCTGACGCCCAGGCTCTCCGCCTTCACCGGATTGTCACGGATGGTCTTGAGGCAGAGGCCGAAGGGCGAGCCCACGATCCGCCACATGAGCAGGGTCGCGAGGACCAGCACCGCCAGCGAGAAGTAGTAGTAGGGGCCGACGAGGTAGGCGGTCTTGGAGAGACCCTCCCAGCCGCTGCCGAGCAGGTAGGGGCGGAGCATCCGCATGCCCTCGTCGCCTCCCGTGAGCCGGTAGAACTTGAGCAGAAAGGTGTAGAAGACCATGCCGAAGGCGAGCGTCAGCATGCCGAAGTAGATCTTGACGTAGCGGACACAGAGAGCGCCCACCGGCGCTGCCACGATCGCGGCGGCGAGGGCGGCCGTGGGCAAGATGACCTCCAGGTGGCGGACGTGGAGGTGGGTGGTCAGCACGGCGGCGGTGTAGGCGCCGACGCCGACGAAGAGCGCGTGCCCGAAGGAGACGAGGCCCGTGTAGCCGAAGAGCAGGTTCATTCCCAGCAGGACCACCCCGTAGGCCATGAAGGGCAGCATGAGGGTGACCTGGTAGGTCGGCGCCAGCGCCGGCAGCGTCGCGATGGCGAGCGCCACGAGGACGAGGACCCCGGCCCGCCTCACGCGGCCGCCGCTCCGAAGAGGCCCCGCGGGCGCCAGAGGAGCACGGCGATCACGATGAGATAGATCAGCAGCATCTCGACCTCGGGGTACACGGAGATCGCGACGGCGCGGAGGATACCGACGACGAGCGCGCCCACGAGGGCGCCGCGCATGCTGCCGAGGCCCCCGATCACGACGACCGCGAAGGCCTCCACGATCAGCTCCACGCCCATCTCGCTCATGGCCGCCGTCGCCGGGATGACGAGCGCGCCCCCCAGCGTGCCCAGCATGGTCCCGAGCGTGAAGACCCGCACGTACATCCGCCGCATGTCCACGCCGAGGGCCTCCGCCATCTCGCGATTGTCGGCGGACGCGCGCATGATCCGGCCGAACGCGGTGCGGGTGAGGAGCCAGCCGATGCCGGCCGCGATGCCCAGGCTCGCCCCGATGACGATCAGGTTGTAGACGGGCACGGTCGCGCCCAGGATCCGCGCCTGGCCGTAGCTCAGGTAGAGCCCTCCGGTGGAGACGGGCGCGGTGCCCCACGTCATGCGGATCAGGTCCTCGAGCATGAGGACCAGCGCGAACGTCAGGAGGAGCTGGAAGGTCTCGTCGCGGTCATAGACGAAACGGAGAAGCCCCCGCTCGACCACGATGCCGACCAGGCCCACCGCGAGGCCCCCCAGGGCGAGCGGCACGATGAAGAGCGCGGGCGGACCGCCGTGGCCGGTGAAGTACCCGACCGCGGTCACCCCGGTGTACGCCCCCAGCGCGTAGAACGAGCCGCACGCCAGGTTGAAGATCTTCTGGACGCCGAAGACCACCTGCAGCCCCGCCGCGACTAGGAAGAGGATGGCGGCGTGGAACACCCCGCCCATCAGGATACTGACGAGGTTCGCCGTCACCGCAGAGGAGTCTACTCGATCACGCGGTCGGCGCGCTGCAGGATCGCCTGCGGGAGCGTGAGGCCGATGGCCTTGGCCGTCTTGGCGTTGATGACGAGCTCGAACTTCGAGGGCTGCTCGACGGGTAGATCGCTGGCCTTCGCGCCCTTGAGGAGCCTATCGACGTAACTCGCCACGAGTCGGGGAGCGTCCGCGATGTTCGGCGCCATCGCCATGAGGCCCCCGGCATCCATGAAACGGACTGCGGCGTACGCGCTGGGCAGCCGCTGCTTTTCTGCGAAGGCGGCGATGCGGTGCCGCTGCGAGAAGATCAGCTGCTCCGGGGCCACCAGGATGCCGTCGGCCCTCTCTCGGACGATCGTGGCGAACGCGCGCTCGAAATCCTCCGGCGTCAGGACTTCCACCTGTATCACACTGATTCCCAGCGCCGGCGCCGCCCGCTTGAGGTCGGCCATGGTGGGAGCGGTGCCGGGGTTAGAGGGATTGGACAGGAACGCCACTCGAGCGGTGCGGGGCGCAATTTCCTTCAGAAGCTCGAGGTTCTTGAGCATCATCTCACTGATCTGGAAGGACAGGCCCGTGACGTTGCCGCCGGGCTTGGCGAGACTGGCGATGAGCCCGTAGCGGACCGGATCGCCCACGCCCGCCATGACGATGGGAATGGTGCTGGTCGCCTGCATGGTTGCCCGGGTCGCGGAAGCATTCTCGGCGACGATGACGCTCACGCCGCCGCGGACGAGGTCGGCGGCAAGCTCGGGCAGGCGGTCGTTCTGGCTCTCGGCGGAGCGATACTCGATGACGAGATTGCGGCCCTGGACCCAGCCCAGGTCCGCAAGCGCCTGCCGATGCTCCGCCAAGCGCGGGGAATAGGCGGCGGCCGAAGAGTACGACAGCAAGCCGATTCGGCTCGTCGTTGCCTGCTGCCCGGCCGCCCAGGAGGAAAAGTAGTGCATGAGGGCGAGCGTGAGCACGAGGCCAATGGCCCTACGGCTCACCACTCGCCCCCACGCCGCCCGATACTGAGCCTCAAACCTTCCAGCCGTTGATCCAGTCGAGCAGCTTGGCCCCCGCCGGCTTCATCGCCTGCTTGGTGGACATGACCTCGATGGGGTCGATGGTGACGAAGTCGTAGCTGTTCTTGTGGGTGGTCATGCCCTGGTAGAAATTGCACATCTGCACGTGGTCTGTCCGCCACGAGCGCGTGCCCGACAGCGACTGGGCTTCGATCCCCTCGAGCGCCTTGACCACCTGCCCCTTGCTGGGCCACTGCTTCGTCTGCGCGTACGCTTTCTCGACGGCCACCTTGTAGGACTCGATATTGAAGTAGGCGTGGTCGCACTCGTAGGGCGGGTACTCGTTGTATTTCGCCTTGTACTCGCGCACGAACTGCTTGAGGAGCGGCGAGCCCTTGGGGTCGTCGAAGTACATGGTGTTGTAGCCGAGCAGGAGCCCCTCGGGCGTGAACTCCTTCTTGAGCGAGTCGTGCACGCCGCCCGCGGTGGTGAAGACGCCCTTCATGGTCTTGAAGAGGCCCACCGCGGCGGCCTGCTTCATGAGGATGGTGGCATCCCCCGACCAGAACGAGGTCATCAGCAGATCGGGCTTGGCCTGCTGAATGGTGGCGATATGCGAGGTAAAGTCGGTGACGCCGAGCTTCGGAAACAGCTCCAGCACCGGCTTGACCTCGACGCCGAGCTTCTTGAGCACGGCCTGGTAGGTCTGCCAGCAATCGTGGCCGTAGGAGTAGTCGTTGTTGATGCCGGCGATGGTCTTGATGCCCTTGAAGTACTTGGGCGTGAGGATGCCGGCCACGATGGCCTCGACCTCGTTGTCCACGCTCTTGAACGCCCACTTGGGATTGGGCATGGTTTCCTCCACGCCCTTTTGCGTGGTGCCGTCCCAGGACAGCCACGGCGTCTCCATCTCCTCGGCGACCGCGCCCAGCGCCAGGGTCACGCCCGTCGAGATGCCGCCGATGACGACCTCCACCTTGTCCTGGAGGATGAGCTTACGGTAGCGCTCCACGGTGTCCTTGGGGTTCGACTCTTCCTCGACGACCAGCTGCACCTGACGGCCGAGGATGCCGCCTGCCTTGTTCACGCGCTCGGCCCACCACTCGGTGCCGCGGAGGCCGGCGGCGCCCACGGGGGCGGCAATGCCCGCCCGGATGGCGAGGACGCCGATCTTCACGGGGTCGGACGGCACGCCCGGCCGCGCCTGCGCTCCCGCGACCGCGGGGAAGCCGACCGCTCCGGCCGCCGCCGCCGCACCGGCCACTTTCAGAAAATCGCGTCTGGTCGTCGCCATCCTGACCTCCCTCGTTGGTTGTTAGCGGCGTAGCGCAGCGCGCGCCAGCCGAGCGCCCGCGGTCAGCCGCTTGAGCTTCTCGAACGCCACCCAGCGCGGCACCGCAAAGAAGCCGCAGTCGGGTACCAGCGACAGCCGCTCGGCCGGGATGTGCTCGAGGCAGACCCGGATCCGCTCCGCGACGTCCTCGGGAGTCTCCATGTAGAACGACTTCACGTCAACCACCCCGCAGGCCACCTCGCGATCGACCCCAATCTCCTTCCACATCTCGATCTCCGCCATCTCGCGGTTGGCGTACTCGAAGACGAACTGGTCGCACTTGGTGTCGAGGAGCGCCGGGAACATCCACCGGTAGCTGCGCTTGCCGCGCGGGCGCGAGAGGAGGTTCCCGAAGCACACGTGATAGCCGATCTTCGCCTTCACGCCGGCCACGCAGGCGTTGAACATCTTCACGTACTCGGGGGCCTGGCCGGGCACGATGGCGGCGGAGGGCTCGTCGATCTGTATCCACTCCGCGCCCGCGGCGGCCAGCGCCTTGAGCTCGGCGTTGACCGCGGGCACTAGGTCCCAGCAGAGCGCGAGGCGGTCGTTGTTGTAGGCGTCGCCCGGGCGTGTCTGGACGTGGATGGAGAGCGTGACCGGCCCCGGACACGTGGCCTTTACCGGCCGGTCGGTCTGGGACTTGAGGTACGTGAACTCCTCCACGGTGCCGAGGCCCTTGGGCACGGTGATCTTCCCGGTAGGACGGTAACGCGGCACGCTGTCGTAGGCGTAGAGACCGGTCTTGCGGAGCGGCTCCAGGGGCTCGAGGCCCTCCATCTTCCCGTAGAAGGTCTGGACGAAGAAGAAGCGGCGCATCTCGCCGTCGCAGATGACGTCGATCCCGGCGCGCTCCTGATCGCGGATGGCCAGCTGGGTCGCGTCGTCGAAGCTCTCCTTGACGTCCGTCTGCCCGTACTCGCCCGCCTTGATCTTGTCGAGCGCCGTCCAGAACCAGCCGGGGAAGCCGTGGCTACCCATCACGTGCGTGTAGAGCAGCGGGAGCGGTGTGGTCATAGGAGCCTCTTGGCGATGATCTCTTTCATGATCTCGGACGTCCCCGAGGCGATGGTCCAGAGCCGCACGTCGCGGAAGAAGCCCTCGACGGGGAACTCGCGCATGTAGCCGTACCCGCCGTGGAGCTGGACGGCCTGGTAGGCGACGCGGTTCGCGACCTCCGTGGCGAAGAGCTTGGCCATGGAGACCTGGGTCGTGGAGTCCTCGCCGGCGAGATAGCGCGTCACCGCGTGGTAGACGAGCTGGCGCGCCGCCTCGATCTCGGTCGCCATGTCGGCGACCCGGTGCCGCAGCGCCTGCTTCTGGCTGAGGGCCTCGCCGAAGGCCTGCCGCTCGCGCAGATAGGCCAGCGTGTCCTCGAGGGCCTGGGCGGCGCCGGAGAGCGCCAGCACCGCGGCCATGATGCGCTCGCGCTGCAGCCCGGTCGCGAGCTGCTGGAAGCCCCGCCCCTCCACGCCCAGCAGGTTCTCCGCGGGCACCGGGCACTCGTGGAAGGTGAGCTCGGCGGTATCGGACGCGCGCATGCCGAGCTTGTCGAGCTTGCGGCTCACCGTGAAGCCGGGCCACCCGCGCTCCACGAGGAACATGGAGAGGCCGTCGTGACGCCGCGTGGGGCTCCCCGGTGCCGTCCGCGCGGCCACGAAGTAGAGATCGCCGTATACCCCGTTGGTGATGAAGATCTTGCCGCCGGTGAGCCGATAGTGGCGGCCGTCCTTGACCGCGCGGGTGGACAGCGCCGCCATGTCCGAGCCGATCTCCGGTTCGGTGATCCCGAGGGCGCACACGGTGTTCCCGGTGATGATGCCGGGCAGGTACTTCGCCTTCTGGGCCTCCGTCCCGTAGCGCGTGAGCCAGGGCGAGGACATGTCGGTGTGCACCAGCACGCTGAAGGCCACGCCGCCCGAGCGACAGCGCGCCATCTCCTCACCCAGCACCACGCTCGAGAGGAAGTCTCCGCCCGCCCCGCCGTACTCCGTCGGGAACTCGAGTCCCAGGAAGCCCAGCTCGCCCAGCCGCGTCCAGAAGTCGCGGGGGATCTGCCCCGCGTCCTCCCAGGCGCCGACGCGGGGCACCACCTCTTTCTCGACGAAGGCGCGGATGCTCTTCCGCAGCATCTCGTGCTCGGGCGTGAAGATGCTCACGGGATGCGGATCCAGCCCTCCATGAGGCGCCGCGCCGTCCGGTACACCGTCACCCGCTCGGCGTGATAGTCGCCGCCCGGCCGGGTCACCGCCGCATCCAGGGGCAGGACGCCGGACGGGTGGCCGAGCCGCACGTCCGCGCCCGGCTTCGCCGTCGACACTTCGTGCACGAGGCTGCCCTCGATGCGCGCGGCGACGGCGAGGCACATCGAGGAGGTGAGGGGAAACGCGCGGTGGCAATTGCCCATGGAGATGGCCCGGCCGACCACGTCCGCCGCGCCGGCCTCGTAGGCCACGCCATCCAGCGCGGTGAAGGCGACGGGGGCGGTGACCACGGCGATCTTCGGCGTGGCCGCGCTGCCGGGAATTCCCATGAGCTTGGCGGCGGCCACGCGAATGGTCTCGAGGCGCGCGCAGAGGGCGGCGTCGCCATCCATCGCGGTGGGGGACTCGGTGCTGCTGAGGCCGAGGTCGCGCGCGCGCACGAACACCATGGGAATGGAGGCGTCCACCAGCGAGGCGTCCACGCCCTCCACCCGGTCGCGCGGCCGGCCGGTGGGGAGCAGGCGCCCGGTGCCCGCGCCGCCGGGCTCGACGAAGTCGAGCGCGATTCGGGCGCCGCGTCCGGCCACGCCGGGGAGGTCGAAATCACCCCGGGCCATCGGCTCGCCCTCCCGCACCGGCACGCGCGCCACGATGAGCTTCTTGGTGTTGGTGTTGTGGATGCGCACCACCGTCTCGCCCTCGCGCGCGGGCACCAGGCGCTCCTCGATGGCGAAGGGGCCCACCGCGGACGAGCAATTGCCGCAGTTCCCGGTGTAGTCCACCTCGGGCTTGCGCACCTCCACCTGGGCGAAGGTGTAATCCACGTCGGCGCCGGGCATGGTGGAGGGCCCGATGATCACCGCCTTGGACAGCGACGAGATGCCGCCGCCGAGCCCGTCGAGCTGCCGCCCGCTCGGGTCGGGGCTGCCAAGCGCGGCGAGCAGGATAACGTCGCGGTCACCGCCAGGGGGTGGAAGATCACGTTGGTGGAAAACTAGGCAGCGGCTGGTGCCGCCGCGCATGTAGACGGCGGGGATGCGGCGCTGGGTCATGGGCCGCCTCTCGCGGTCTGGGCGAGGAGGCCGCCGGCGAGGAGGATGTCCCGCTCCCGCGGCGTGAGCACACAGCGGGCGTGGAACGTCTTGCCGGTACGCTCGTTCGTCACCACGATCTTGCCGCCCGCCTGGAGGGTGTCGCGGAGGTCGGTGAAGCGCAGCACGTCACCGCTTTCGATGGTCTCGTAGTCGAGGGAATCGTCGAACTCGAGGGGGACCAGCCCCCAGTTGACGAGGTTCGCCCGGTGTATGCGCGCGAAGCTCTTGGCGAGGACGGCGCGCACGCCGAGATGGAGGGGGGAGAGCACCGCCGCTTCCCGTGAGGAGCCCTGGCCGTAGATCTCGCCGCCCACCAGCACGCCGTCGCCGGCGGCACGCGCCCGCGCCACGAACTCCGCGTCCACGTTCCGGAACGTGAACTCCGCGATGGCCGGCACATTGGACCGGAACACCAGCGCGGCGGTCCCGGAGGGCGAGATGTCGTCGGTGGAGACCTTGTCGCCGAGCTTGAGCAGGACGGTGGCGCGCAGCGACGCGTCGACGGGCCGGCCGCGGGGCACCGGCTTGATGTTGGGCCCCTTGAGCACCTCGGTCGCGGCCGCCTCGCTCGCGGAGGCGGGCGGCAGGAGGCCGGCGTCGGACGCGGTGAGCGACGCCGGGTACTGGCGGGTGGGCGCGGCGCCGCGGGTCCGGGGGTCGGTGATCACGCCGGTCAGCGCGGAGGCGGCGGCGGTGAGGGGCGAGCAGAGATAGATCTGGTCGTCCTTGACCCCGCTGCGGCCGGGGAAATTGCGGTTGAACGCGCGCAGGCTCTTGCCGCCTGCCGCCGGCACGTGCCCGATACCGGCGCACGAGCCGCAGGTGGGCTCGGACACGGTGGCGCCGGCGGCGAGAAGATCGGTGAGGAGCCCCTCCCGCGCCATGATCTCGAGGATGCGGCTCGAGCCGGGGAACACCACGAACGACACCGACGGCGCCACCCGCTCGCCGGAAACCGTGCGGGCGACCGCCCACATGTCCTCCCAGGAGGAGTTCGTGCACGAGCCCACCATCACCTGCTCGAGGGCGGTGCCCGCGACCTCGCGCACCGGCACCACCTTGTCGGGGGAGGCGGGCAACGCCACCAGCGGCTCGAGGCCGGACAGATCGACCTCGATCTGCTCGTCGTACTCGGCGTCCGGGTCGGCGGCGAGGGGCTGCCACTGGCGCTCGCGGCCGAGGAGGGCGAAGTAGCGGCGCGTCTCCTCATCCGAGGGAAACACGCTGGTGGTCAGGGTGAGCTCCGCGCCCATGTTGCAGATAGTGGCGCGCTGGGGGAGGGAGAGCGCGGCCGCCCCCGGGCCCGCGTACTCGAAGATCTTCCCGCTCCCGCCGCGCACCGAGTAGCGACGGAGCAGCTCGAGGATCACGTCCTTGGCGTGCACCCACGGGGCGAGGTGGCCGGTGAGCCACACGCGCACCACCTTGGGCATGGGCAGATGATAGGCCCCGCCGCCCATGGCGACCGCGACGTCGAGCCCGCCGGCACCGATGGCGAGCATGCCCGTCGAGCCGCACAGCGGCGTGTGGCTATCGGTGCCGAGCACGAATTGTCCCGGCACGCTGAACGTCTCGAAGTGCACCTGATGGCAGATGCCGTTGCCGGGCTTGGAGAACCACGAGCCGTAGCGCCGCGCCGCCGTCTGGAGATAGCGATGGTCGTCGGTGTTGCGCGAGTCCGTCTGGTAGACGTTGTGGTCGATGTAGGTGACGACGCACGGCGGCTTCACGCGGGGAACGCCCATCGCCTCGAACTGGAGCCACGCCATGCTCCCGTTGGTGTCGGTGAGCAGGCACTGATCGACGCGAAGCCCGATTTCCTCGCCGGCAACCGCCTTGCCGGACACCAGATGTGACGCGATGAGCTTCTGGGTGAGGCTAGCGCTTTTCAACCGGCTGATAGGCCCGCCGGGCGTGACCCTTGTAGTCCGCCCGGGGTCGGATGAGGCGATTGTCGTCGTACTGCTCGAGGAGATTGGCCGTCCAGCCCACGATGCGGGCGGCCGCGATCACGGGGGTGAAGAGGTCCACGGGGATGCCGATCGAGTAGAACAGCGGCGCCGAGTAGAAGTCCACGTTGGGGATGAGCTTCTTGTCGCCGTGGATCTTCGCGTGGAGGCGCACCGCCATGTCGTACCACATGCCCTGCCCGGACTGGCGGCACGCCTCCTCCGCCATCCCCCGCAGGATGGCCGCGCGCGGATCGCCGGCGGTGTAGACGCGGTGGCCGAAGCCCATGAGACGCCGCTTCTCGGCGAGCGCCTTGTCCGACCACGTCTCCACGTTGTCCACGCGGCCGATCTCGATGAGCGTGCGCATCACCGCCTCGCCGGCGCCGCCGTGGAGGGTGCCCTTGAGCGCGCCCACCCCGCCCGCCACCGCCGAGTGCATGTCGGAGAGGGTGGCCGCGATCACCCGGGTGGTGAAGGTGGACGCGTTCAGCTCGTGCTCGGCGTAGAGGATGAGGCTCGCGTCCAGCGCGCGCGCCACCACGTCGGAGGGCCGCTTGCCGGTGAGCATGTAGAGGAAGTTGGCGGCGAGAGGCAGATCGGAGCTCGGCGGCACCGGGGGCTCGCCGCTCCGCACCCGGTGATGCGCGCAGATGGCGGTCGCGAACTGGCTGGTGAGCCGCGCCGCCTTGCGGAGGTTGGCCTCGCGCGAGTTGTCGGTCGCGTCGGGGTCGTGCATGCCGAGCACCGCCACCGCCGCCTGGAGGACCCGCATGGGATCGGTGTCGCGGGGCATGAGGCGGAAGGCCTCGATGAGCGCGGGCGGGATGGGACGGACCGCGGACAGCCCGACCCCGAACCGGTCGAGCTCGGCCTTCTTGGGGAGCTCGTCGTGCCACAGGAGATAGGCGACCTCCTCGAAGCTCGACTGCCGGGCCAGCTCGTCGATGTCGTAGCCGCCGTACGCGAGGCGGCCGTTACGCCCGTCGAGATCGCACAGGCGGGTCTCGGCGGCGACCACCCCCTCGAGCCCGCGGATCAGCGCGCTGCCTTCCGTCATGGATCGCGTCCCTCCCGCGGCCTCGGACCGCGCGTTAAACGGTATACCTCACGGCCGCGGAAGCGCAATAGCGGGATACAATGGAGTCATGACAAGCGGGCCGGGAGCGGGGCGAACGATCCTCCTCGTGGAAGACGAAGAAGGGGTTCGATCCGTCCTCTCCGAGCTGCTCAGCGGCCTCGGCTACAGCGTGCTGCAGGCGCCCAACGGCGTGGAGGCCGTCCGGCTCGCCACCGATCATGCCGGCACCATCGACCTCGTCGTCACCGACATGGTGATGCCGGAGATGAGCGGCCAGGAGCTGGGCCGCAGCCTCGCCAAGCTCAAGCCCGACCTCCGCATCCTCTACATGTCGGCCTTCGCGAGCAACATCTACTCCCCGAGCGCGCTCGCCGATGCCCTCGCCGACTTCATCCCCAAGCCCTTCGACCTGGAAGACTTCGTCGTCAAGGTGCGGGAGCTGATGGACGCGCCTCCCCGCGCGGCCTCCTAGCCGCCCCGCGCGGCCCCTCCGGCCGGCTCTCCCGCAGCAGCGCCTCGAGACGCTCCAGGCGCTCTTGCGCGTCCTCGATGGCCTCCAGCAGCCGGTGATGCGGGTTGCGCCGGTCCGCTTCCGCCTGATGCTCCCCCTTGGCCGCCTCGAGATTGTTGATCACCACCGCGATGAACAGGTTCACCACCACGAAGACCGCGAAGAACACGAAGCTCAGGAAGTACACCCACGCGAGCGGGTAGTCGTCGAGGACGGCGGCCTGCACCTCGACCCAGCCCTCGAGCGTCAGCATCTGGGCCAGGGTGAGGAGCGCCGCGCCGAGCGTGCCCCAGCGATCGGGATCCTGCTCGCGGAACAGGTGAAAGCCCAGCACGCCGTACACGTAGAGGAGGAGGCTCAACATCATCAGGACGTGCCCCATCGACGGGATGGACCGCAGCATGGTGGTGACGATGAGACGCAGCTCGGGAAAGATGGACACGAGCCGGGTGACCCGCATGAGCCGCGCGAGCCGCGCCACCATCGCGAAGGCGCCCGCCTGAGGCAGGAGCGACGCGGCCACCACGATGAAGTCGAACACGTTCCACCCGTCGAGGAAGAATCGGTTCACGCGCGGCCAGTAGGCCAGCAGGCGAATGGCGATCTCGGCGACGAAGATCACCTGGATGATCAGGTCCGCCGCCTCGAACACGGGCCCGTAGCGCTCGGCGAGCGCGCTCGACGTCTCCAGGCCGAGGAGCGCCGCGGTGAGGAGGATGACGCCGAGGACGATGTTCTGGAAGACCGCGCTGTCCGCCACCCGCCGCGCGGCCGCGCTCATCGACGCGCGCCGAACGCGGGCAGCACCTCCTCCGCGAAGGCCTGCAGCGCGGCCCAGTCGTACGGGCCCTCGCGCAGCGCGATGTTCAGACGGTGCACGCCCGCCTTTTGGTAGGCCTCGCACATCGCCATCACGTCCTTGGGGGTGCCGCGGAAGAAGCCGCCGCGCGGGTTGTTCGGCCCCCAGTGCTTGAGGTAGTGGGCCTCGCCCCGGGCGGCGCCGGCGGCGTCGGCGCCGAGGTAGAACCCGACGTTCACGCTGCGGAGCACGGCCTTGGGATCGCGCCCCTCCTTCGCGCACCACTCGTCCAGCACGGCGTTCTTGGCCGCCCAGACCTTCGGATCGATGTAGGGGGCGTTCCAGCCGTCCGCGTACTTCGCGGCGGCGCGGAGCGTGCGCTTCTCCCCCTGGCCGCCGATCCAGATGCGCAGCCGCTTCTGCAGGGGCTTGGGGTTGCAGCGCGCGTCGACCAGCTTGAAGTGCCGGCCGTCGAAATTCGAGACCGGCTCGTCGAAGAGCAGGCGGAGGATCTGCACGGCCTCCTCGAGCTGATCCTCGCGCACGCCGATGCGCTCGAAGGGGATGCCGAAGCCGCGGTATTCCGCCTCGTGCCAGCCCGCGCCGATCCCGCACTCCACCCGCCCGCCGGAGATGTGATCGATGGTGCACAGCGACTTGGCGAGGAGGCCGGGGTTGCGGTAGTTGACGCAGAAGACGAGGGCGCCGAGGCGCACGCGCCGGGTCTCCATGGCCATGGCGGTGTACGACGCGATGGCCTCGAAGCAGTCGCCGTCGCCGCCCTGCGGTGGACTTTCCTGGAAGTGGTCGGCGACCGACGTCCAGTCGAAGCCGGCGCCGTCGGCAAAACGCCAGAGCTTGCGCAGCTCGTCCATGGGCCCTCCGAGATGTCCCACGTGGATGCCGAAGGTCATGGTCATGGCGATGCTCTCCTCAGCGCCGGGCGCACGCCGGGCGCACGGTGGGTTTGGCGACGATCGATCAGTAGGCGGTGGTCAAGGTCACGCCGCCGTCCACCACCAGGGTCTGGCCGGTGATCCAGCGGGACTCGTCGGAGGCGAGGAACACGGCGGCCCAGCCCACGTCCCAGCCGGTGCCCTCGGTGCCGAGCGGGCTCGCCTTGCGGCGGCGCTCGCGCGCCTCCGCCCCGAGGTCCTCTACCATGGGCGTCCACACCATGCCGGGGGCGATGGCGTTCACGCGGATGCCCTGGCGGCCGACCTGGGCGGCGGTGCTGCGCATGAAGCCGATGACGCCGGCCTTGGCGGCGGCGTAGGCGGTGCGGCCGTGGCCCCGCATCGCGGCCACGGACGACACGCAGATGATGGAGCCGCCCCCGCCCTCGCGCATCGCGGGGATGGCGGCCTGGGTCGCGAGCAGCATGGACTTGAGGTCGACCGCCATCACCCGATCCCAGTCCTCCTCGGTGGTCTCGAGCACGTTCTTGCGCGACTCGATGCCCACGTTGTTGTGGAGGACGTGGAGCCCGCCGTAGCGCTCGCGCGCCGCCGCCACCATCGCCCGGCAATCGGCGGCCCGCGTCACGTCGGCGGCGAAGGCGGAGGCGCGCCCGCCCTCGCCGGCGATGGCCGTGACCGTCTCCTCCGCGCGGTCCATCTGCGCGTCCACGCAGAGCACGGCGGCGCCCTCGCGGGCAAAGAGGATGGCGGCGGCCTTGCCGTTGCCGAGGCCGGGCCCGCGCGAGCCCGATCCCGCCACGATGGCGACCTTGCCGGCGAGGCGGCCGCTCACCGCTCAGTTCTTGAAGTTGCCGTCGATGTGCACGTCCACGAGGTACGGGCCGCCGGAGGCGAGCCCGCGCTTGACCGCGGACCCGATATCCATGCCCTTCTCCACCAGCTCCCCCGGCACGCCGAGGGCCTTCGCCATCCCCACGTAGTCGATGCGCGGGTTGACGAGATCCATGCCGACGTACTGGTCGTCCTCGGCGGAGAAGCCCTTGAGCGCCAGCGTCCGCTGCTTGAGGATGCGGTAGGACGCGTTGTTGAAGATCACGTAGACGCACGGGATGGAGTCGTGCGAGGCCGTCCACAGCGCCTGAATGGTGTACATGGCGCTGCCGTCGCCGATGAGCCCCACCACCGGCCGCCCCGGCTGGGCGAGCTTCACGCCGAGGGTGGCGGGCAGGCCCCAGCCGATGCCGCCGCCGCGCAGGCCGTAGAAGCTCCGGTGGTCCTGGGCGCGGAAGAGGTTCCGCACCCCGTGGCTCGAGGAGATCGACTCGTCCACGATGATGGCGTCGTCGGGCACCGCGTCGGCGACCGCGCCCACCAGCGCGAGGGGCGAGATGGGCAAGCCCTGCGCCTCCGCGCGGGCTTTGGCGCGGAGCTTTTCGGTGGCGGCGGTGTGGGCGGCGGACAGCTCCGCCACCTTGGCCGCGCGCTCCTTCAGCGCGCCCGCCCCCAGCCGCTTGCGCAGGGCCTCCGCCAGATCGGGCAGGGTGGCCTTGGGATCACCCAGGATGGCCACCTTGGCCGGGTAGTTCTTGCCGAGCTGCCAGGGATCCGTATCCATATGGACGACGGTGAGCCCTTCCGGCATCGGTTCCACGTCCGAGGGGAGCGACAGCGTGAAGAGATCGCCGCCGACCGAGAAGAGGACGTCGTGCCCCATCAGCATGTTGCGGATGGGCGGGCCCAGGCGCGGGAAGGGGCCGGCGTAGAGCGGATGCGTGAAGGGGAACGCGCAGGTGGACGGCACGCATTCGCCGTACACGGGCGCGCCCAGGAGCTCCGCCACCTCGGCCATCTCGGCGAGGGCGTCACCCTGCGTGACCGCGTCGCCCGCCACGATGACGGGGCGCTTGGCGCGCACGAGCAGATCGGCGGCGGCCTCGATAGCGGCGGCGTCTCCACGGATACGAGGAGCCACTCTGGTCGACGCGAGGAGGTCCAAGTCGCGCTCGGCGTTGAGCACATCCACGGGCAGCGAGATGAACACCGGCCCGCTGGGATGGGCGTGCGCGGTTTTCACGGCACGGCGCACCGCGCGCGGCAGATCCTCGAGGCGCGTGATCTCGTGCGACCACTTGACGTACGGCCGCGCCACCGGCGGCAGGTCCGACCAGAGAATCGGCTCGGTGAGGTTCATGGCCTGGTCGTGCTGCCCGGCGGTGAGGAGCATGGGCGCGCCGGACATGCGCGCGTCGTAGAGCATGCCCATGGCGTTGCCGAGGCCCGGGGAGGTGTGCACGTTGACGGCGGCGAGCTTGCCGCTGGCATGCGCGTAGCCGTCGGCCATCGCGATGGCGACCGACTCCTGCAGCGCCAGGATGTAGCGGACGCCGGGCTCGCGGGCGAGCCCGTCCATCAACGGCAGCTCGGTCGTTCCCGGGTTGCCGAACATGCACTCCACGCCTTCCTGCTTGAGGATCTGGAGAAACGCCTGCTTGCCGGAGAGAAAGGGCATCGGGGAAATCCTCCTCGCGGGGGATGATACCGTCCCTTCCTTGACTCCGCCAGGGGCGCTCGCTACGCTGCATTCGCGATGACGATCGCGGACGCGCCGTTCCTGCGTGCCTGTCGGCGCGAGAAGACCGCGTTCACGCCGGTGTGGCTCATGCGCCAGGCCGGGCGCTACATGCCGGAGTATCGCGCGCTGCGCGCGCGGCACGCCTTCCTGGATCTGTGCAAGACGCCTGCGGCGGCGGCGGAGGTGACGCTGCAGCCGGTGGAGCGCATCGGCGTGGACGCGGCCATCCTCTTCGCCGACATCCTGCTCGTGCTCGAGCCCCTCGGCGTGGGCCTCGAGTTCACGCGCGGCGAGGGGCCGCACATTCCTCGGCCGATCCGGAGCGCGGCCGACGTCGCGCGGCTGCCCGCGGTGGACGTGCCCTCTGCGGTCGGCTTCGTGTTCGAGACGGTGCGGCTCGCCCGCAAGGCGCTCGCCGGTCGCCTGCCCCTGATCGGCTTCGCCGGCGCGCCGTTCACGCTGGCGTCGTACCTCATCGAAGGCGGGGCTTCGCGCGACTTCCTCCACACCAAGCGCTTCATGCGCGCGGAGCCCGCGGCCTGGCGCGCGCTCATGGAGCGCCTGGCCGCGATCACCGCCGACTATCTCAACGGCCAGATCGCCGCCGGCGTCCAGGCCGTGCAGCTCTTCGACTCGTGGGTGGGCGCCCTCTCCCTCGCCGACTACCGCGAGTTCGTGCAGCCGCACAGCGCCGCCGTGTTCCGGCGCCTGGCCGGGAGCGTCCCCGCCATCCACTTCGGCACCGGCACCGCCGCCCTCCTCGAGGCGATGCGGGAAGCCGGCGGCGACGTGATCGGCCTGGACTGGCGCGTGGATCTGGGCGCCGCCTGGGACCGGCTCGGCGACGTGGCGGTGCAGGGGAATCTCGACCCCGCCATCCTCCTCGCCGCGCCCGACGAGATTCGCCGCGCGACGCGCGCGATTCTCGACGGCGCCGCCGGTCGCCCCGGCCACGTCTTCAACCTGGGCCACGGCGTCCACGCGGAGACCCCCGTAGACCACGTCCGCGCGCTCGTCGACATGGTCCACGAGATGTCTTCCCGTTGATTGGCGAGCCGCAGCCGAAGGCGAGGCGAGCGGATACATGATGGGTCCGAGCGGAGCGAGGATGCGTCTCGCCATAGTCGGGGGAGGCATTTCGGGGCTCGCGGCGGCGCATCGCGCCGTCGAGCTGGCGGGCGAGCGCGGCCGCGCGCTGGACCTCACGCTGCTCGAGGGCGCCGACCGCCTCGGCGGCGCCATCCGCACCGAGCGGCGCGACGGCTTCATCGTGGAAGCCGGCGCGGACTCCTTCATCTCCGAGAAACCCTGGGCGCTGGCGCTCTGCCGACGGCTCGGCCTGGAGCCGCGGCTGCTCCGCACCGACGACCGCTACCGCAGCGCCTTCGTCGTGCACCGCGGACGCCTCCACGCGCTGCCCGAGGGGTTCCAGATGATGGCGCCCACGCGCCTCGGGCCGCTGCTCGCCTCGCCCCTCTTTTCCTGGCGCGGTAAGGCGCGAATGGCCCTCGACCTTGTCCTCCCGCGGGGGGGCGACGCCGACGAGAGCCTGGGCGCCTTCGTCCAGCGGCGGCTCGGCCGCGAGGCCCTCGAGCGCGTGGCCCAGCCCCTGATCGGCGGCATCTACACCGCGGATCCCGACTCGCTGTCGCTCGCCGCCACCATGCCGCGCTTTCTCGAGATGGAGCGCCGCGATCGGAGCGTGATCCTCGGGATGCGCCGCGCGGGCCGCGCCGCCCCCGCCGCCGTCCAAGGGGTGAGCGGGGCGCGGTGGTCGCTCTTCGTCACCCTGGCCGACGGCATGGAGACGCTCGTCCACGCGCTGGCGGAGCGGCTGCCCAACGGCGCCGCGCGCCTCAAGGAGCGCGTGACGGCGGTGGAGCGTCACGGCGCGGGCTGGCGTCTCGTCGCCGCCGAGGGCGGCGGGGTGGAGGCGGACGCGCTGATCCTCGCCACGGAGTCGTATCAGGCGGCCCGGCTGCTCCGCCCGCTGGACCCCGGGCTGGGCCATTTGCTCGAGGGCATCGCGTACGCGTCGTCCGCCACCGTAAGCCTCGCCTACCGTCGCGCCGATATCGGCCACCCGCTCAATGGCTTCGGCTTCGTGGTGCCGCACGCGGAGGGCCGCCCCATCATCGCCTGCACGTTCTCGAGCGTGAAGTACCCGGGCCGCGCGCCGGATGGCGCCGCCCTCGTGCGCGTGTTCCTGGGCGGCGCCATGAACGAGGCGGCGCTCGGGGCCGAGGACGAAGTCCTCGCCGCCACGGCGCGGGGCCAGCTCGCCGAGCTGATCGCCGCCCGGGGGGAGCCCCTCTTCACCCAGGTGAGCCGGCATATCAAGGCGATGCCGCAGTATCAGGTCGGGCACCTCGCGCGGGTCGACGCGATCGAGTCGGCCGCCCGCCGGCACCCCCCCTTGGCCCTGGCGGGGGCTGCGTACCGAGGGGTGGGTATTTCCGACTGCGTGCGGTCGGGGGAGGCTGCCGCTGAGGCGCTGATGGGGTAGCCCCCCCATCCCCGGGGGGATGGGAAAACGGTTGCCGTCTTGTAGAGGCTTGACGGGTGATGTAGAGTCCGCCCAATCGCTGGGTCCTGTCCCGTTCGCTCCCTAGGTCCGGTCCGCTCCCCATAGGCCCGATCGCCGAATCGATATGTAGGGAGGACACTATGCGCCCACGGTCCCTGTCAGTCGTCATCGTCGTCCTGACGGTCTTCACCTGGCTCGTGTCCATGCCGGCGCTCGCCGACGCGCAGACGCCCAAGAAGGGCGGCACGCTTCGCGTCTCCTACGGCAACGACATCGCCAACCTGGATTTCCACACGGCGTCGGGCTACGAGATGATGTGGGTCGCCATGAACGTCGGGTGCGGGCTGGTCAACATCACGCCCGACGGCAAGTTCGTGGGTGACGCCGCCGAATCGTGGCAGATGTCGCCGGACGGCCTCCTCTACACCTTCAAGCTGCGGAAGAACGTCCTCTTCCACGATGGCACCCCGGTGGATGCCGCCGCCGTGAAGTTCAGCATCGAGCGCCTCATGAACCCCGAGACGCGGTCGGCGATGCGGCCCTTCTACGAGCCGGTCCACAGCGTGGAAGTGATGGACCCCCACACCTTGCAGGTGCGCCTGAAGCATCCCTACGCGTTCTTCCTGCACATGCTCGCTGGGTATCGCACCGGTCTCGTGATCTACCACCCCGGCGCCACCCAGAAGTACACCCTCGACGATCGCCGCCAGGGCAAGCCCGAAGCCCTGCCGGGCTGCGGGCCCTTCCGGCTGGTCGAGTGGGTGAAGGGCGCGCACCTGGTGATGGACCGCTTCGACAAGTACTTCATCCCCGGGCAGCCTCTCCTCGACCGCGTCATCATCCGCGTGATCAAGGATCCGGTGACGGAGATGGCCGCCTTCAAGGCCGGCGAGATCGACTTCATCGCGTCGTTCTCGCCCGAGCACGTCGATACCCTCCGGGGCCAGGTGCCCAAGGCCCAATTCATGACGGGGAAGGAAACGACCCCGATGATCTTCAAGATGAAGGTGACGAATCCGAAAGACGGCAAGCCGCACGCCGTCGAGCGTGTGCCACACCCGATCTTCCACGACATCCGGGTGCGCAAGGCGGTGGGCTGCTTTGGCGTCGACCGCAAGGAGATCGTGAAGATCGCGTTCAAGGGACAGGCCACGCCGTGGGTCGGCATCATTCCGCCGGGGACCATGGAGACGGTGGACGTCAACCACATGTGCCCCTACGACCAGGCCAAGGCCAAGGCCCTGCTCACCGAGGCCGGGTACGGCCCCGGCAAGCCGCTCACCTTCGAGCTCTTGACCAGCACCGAGAAGTCCGTGTTCAACGTCATCGCGACCGTCATCAAGGAGCAGCTGGCCCGGATCGGCGTGACCGCTAACATCAAGCTCGTGGACAAGGTCACCTGGATGAACACCGCGCTCGAGGACGGCCCCTGGGATGCGGAAGTGGAGGACCTGCTCTCGCTTCTGACCCTCGACAGTAACGGCTATCTGTCGATGGTAGGCGCCCGCTGGAATCAGTCGCGCCATCAGGACATGAAGATCAACGAGTACTACACGCGGTACGCGCGCGAGCTGGATCCGGCCAAGCGCAAGGTGATCGCGAAGGAGTTCGTCGAGTACAGCGCCGACAAGCTCTACTGGAACACGATCTCCGGCTCGCCGTTCTTCATGGTGGCGCAGCCGTACGTGAAGGGCTACACGTACAACGCCGAGTTCGAGGTGCACTGGGACACGGTCTGGCTGGACAAGTAGCCGGTCGGACGGCCCATGCGGGTCTACTTGCTGAAGCGGCTGCTCCAGGTCATCCCGACCATCATCATGATCACCCTCGTGGTGTTCGTGATGATGCAGTCGATTCCGGGTGACCCGGTGGTGGCCGTGCTCGGGGAAGGCTACACCGAGGAAACCGCGCAGAAGGTCCGCCAAGAGTACGGGCTGGACAAGCCGGTCCTCGTGCAGTACTTCATCTGGCTCGGCAAGCTGGTCCAGGGGGACTGGGGCCGGTCCATTCTGAGCGGCCGCCCCGTTCTCACGGACGTGTTGCTCCGCTTGCCCGTCACCCTCGAGCTGATCGTGCTATCCATGGGCGTGGCGCTCCTCATCGCCCTTCCCGCCGCCATCATCGGGGCGCTGCGCCAGAACACCTGGGCCGACTACACGGCGACGACGGTCGCCATGATCGGCGTCTCCATTCCGGAATTCTTCATCGGCGTCCTGCTGCTGCTGCTGTTCTCCTTCGGCCTCGGGGGACTCCTCCCCAGCTCGGGTTGGGTATACCTGCCCGGCACCTGTCCCACCATCGTCTGCAGCGCGGGCCTGTGGGGGAACGCGCAGCACGTCCTGATGCCCGCCATCGCCCTCGGAGTTGGCCGGGCGGCCATCCTGACCCGGCTCCTGCGGGCGAGCATGCTCGAGGTCATCCGGACCGAGTACGTCACCACCGCTCGGGCCAAGGGACTTTCCGAGCGACCGGTCGTGTTCAAGCACGCGCTGAAGAACGCGCTCATCCCCACGGTGACGGTGATGGGGCTGCAGATCGGCTTCCTGATCGGCGGCGCCATCGTGGTGGAGACGCTCTTCGCCATGCCCGGTCTCGGCACCTTCGGGATCGACGCCATCATCGCCCGCGACTATCAGCAGGTGCAGGGGTTCGCCCTCATCACCGCGATCGCGTTCGTGGTGATGAACCTGCTCGTCGACTTCACCTACACCTTCCTGGATCCCCGGATCCGGTATGCCTGAGGACCTGAAGCCGCGGCCTATCAGCGGCGGCAGCGTGCGCGAGGCCGACATCCCGGCCGACGCCGGGGTCTGGCCGGCGCCGCGGGCCCGGTCGGAATCGCCCCTCGTCCAGGGGGTGCGCCGGATCCGGCGCAGCACGACCGCGCTCATCGGGGTCGCGATCGTGGCGCTGCTCATCGTGGTCGCCCTGTTCGCGGACGTGCTCGCTCCGCGGAGCCCCATCACGAGCGATCAGACGCGCACTTTCGCCCCTCCGAGCTGGGATTATCCCCTGGGGACGGATCAGCTCGGCCGCGACATGCTCAGTCGCGTCATCCACGGCACGCGCATCTCCCTGCTCGTGGGCGTGTCGTCGGTGCTGCTGGCGCTGTTCGTGGGCGTGCCCTTCGGGATGATCGCGGGGTTCTACGGCGGCCGGGTGGACACCGTCATCATGCGGCTGATGGACGTGATCCTGGCCTTCCCCATCTACCTGCTCGCCATCATCCTCATGATCATCTTCACCCCCACCGCCGGGCTCATCGGCACCATGAAGGTGACCGGCGCCATCGCCATTGTCCGCATCCCCATCTACGCGCGGCTGGTGCGGGGGAGCGTGCTCTCGATCAAGGAGAAGGAGTACGTGGAGGCCTGCCGGGCCCTGGGCGTGCGCGACGGGTGGATCCTCTTTCGCCACGTGCTGCCGAACTGCCTGGCCCCCATCATCGTGACGACGACGCTCGGCATCGCCACCTCCATCATCGTGGAGGCGACGCTGTCCTTCCTGGGTCTGGGCACCCAGCCGCCCACGCCGAGCTGGGGCTGGGATCTCAAGGCCAACGTCGCCTTCATTCAGGCCAACGCGTGGCTGTCGCTGTTCCCGGGAATCGCGATCTTCGTGACCGTGCTGGGCTTCAACCTCTTCGGCGACGGTCTCCGCGACGCCTTGGATCCCCGCCTGAAATAGCGGACCGCCCCTCAGCGCCGCGGGGCCAGCTGCTCCATCACCTCGAGGGCGCGCCCGATGGGCGCGTCGGCGAGGGTGAAGTTACCCTCCAGGAACAGTTCGGTGAGGCCGGCTTCGGCGTAGCGCTCGATGTCCTCGCGGATCTCGTCGAGGGTGCCCCACAGGGCGCGGCGGCTCGGGCCCTGGGGCGTGTCGTGGATGCGGAAGGCACCGCGGCAGACCACGTGGAGGCCGGCGGGGTCGCGCCCGACCTTCTCCGCCGCCTGCCGGATGCGCGCGATCAGCGGGCGCACGTCCGAGAGCGGCATGTTGCCGCCGTTGAACCCGTCGCCGAGCGTGACCGCGCGCTGCACCACCACGTCGCTGTAGCCGCCCACCGTGATGGGCGGGTGCGGCGTCTGCCGCGGCTTGGGCAGCACCTTCGAGCGCGGCACGTGATAGAAGTCGCCGTGGAACTCCACCTCGTCCTGAGTCCAGATGGCCTTGAGGCAGCGGAGGAACTCGTCCCCGCGCCGCCCGCGCTGCTTGAAGGGCACCCCGGACGCGTCGAACTCGTCCTCGGACCAGCCGAGCCCCAGGCCCACGTCGAGCCGGCCGCCCGACACCTGATCCAGGGTGGCCAGCTGCTTGGCGAGGAGGATGGGCGAGTAGTACGGCATGATCAGCACACTCGTGCCGAGGCGGATGCGCGAGGTCTGCCCGGCCACGAAGGCCAGCGTCACGATGGGATCGACCACCGCCTCGAAGATCTTGGGCCACGGCTGATTGGGCATGGGCGGGTAGGAGCCCTTCGGCTCGAGCGCGTAGAGGAGGCGCTGCAGCACCCAGAGGCCGGAGTAGCCGAGGGCCTCCGCGCGCTGGGCCACCCGCACCTGGTTCTCCGGCGTGGCCCAGGCCCCCGCGACGTTGAGCGCCCAGCCGAGCTTCATTCGCGGCGCAGGGTCTCGATGTCGTTCAGGACGACGTCGGGGAAGAGGTAGGACGTGGTGTAGATCTCGCGGATCGTGCCGCGCGAATCGATCAGGAACACCTTGAGCACGTGCCCGAGGCGCGGGGCGTGCCCGTTGCGTGCCACGCGCTCCACCTGCACATCCTGGCCGAAGCCGTCGAGCAGGGGAAGCAGGTCTCGCGACGACGCGGTGGTGAGAAACGTCCACTCCACCCCCGACGGCGCCTCGCCGAGCACGCCGTTGGCGTAGCGGCGCATAGCCTTCGGGGTGTCGTGCACGGGATCGAAGGAGAGCGTCACGAGCCGCACGTGCTCACGCAGGGCGGGCGACGCGCGCAGCCGGTCGTGCACCGTGTGGAACACCTGATAGGCGAGGGGGCACCCGCGCGCGTCCGCGCACCCGGTGTAGATGAACGACAGCACGGTGATCTTGTCGCGGGTGAAGCGGGCCAGGGGCTGCCGCCGGCCCTGGAGATCGAGGACCGTCCCCGCGGGGGCCGCCATGATGGGAGGAAGCCGATACGTGCCGGGCGCCGGCGGGACGAAGTCCATGACCGCCGGTGGGTCGGGCGCAGTCGGCGTATCGTGCGCCGCCGCGGTGCCGGGGCCCAGCAGGGCGCAGGCCGCCCCGAGGGCCCCGAGAGCGCGGCGAAGCGTCACCGCGTGGCTCCGGCGCTCGCCACCCGCTGCGGCGAGTACACCGACTTCAGCGCCTTGGTGCCGAACTTCATGTGATGCGCGCGCCCGAGCTTCTCCTTGTTGAAGTCCACCTCGAAGGCCTGCGTCAGCTCCTTGCCGTCCCACTTGAAGAGCCGCACGAACTGCTCGTTGTCGGCGCCCCCCTTATCCCAGTTGGCGAGGAGCGAGGAGGAGATGTACACGCGCTTGCCGTCCCAGCTCTGCGAGATCATGTTGACCTGCTTGCCCGTCACCTTCTCGTAGGTCTGCTTGGGCTGCTCCGGGTTGCTCAGGTCGAAGTAGCGGGTCTTGCCGTCCATGAAGGTGTTGACCCAGAGCCCCGAGCCGTCGCGGCTGATCGAGATGTCCACGGGGAGGGGGATCTTGGCAGGGTCGCCGATGGTCGCGACCTCCTTGGCCCCCCACTCGCCGGCGGCGTCCTGCTTGATGAGCCAGAGCTTCGAGGTGAGGGCAGCGGCGGTCACGGCCCAGTTGTCGCCGTCGCGGAGCGACCAGCGGATCTCGAGCGGCGCCCCCGGCACCGCCAGGACCTTCCGGGGCTGGAGCGCCTTCAGGTCCCACACCACCATGGTGTTGCCGAACTTCTTCATGGCCTCGCCATCGGCCACCAGCTTGCCGAGCTCGCGCATGTAGTTGCCGTGGCCGGTGAAGCTTGACGAGAGCATCACGTTCTTCTGGGGGTTGATGGCGAGGTCGTAGCCGTAGCCGTCGCCGCCCTTGTCGGTGGGCATGCTCACCACGTTGATCAGCTCGCCGCGGTTCGAGTAGACGGCGAAGCCGGTGACGCCGCCCTTGTCCTTGGTGTTGGACAGCCCCTGCACGAGCATCCGGCCGGGCATGGCGTAGAAGGTGTGGGGTCCCACGAAGCCCGTCTTGGCCGCGAAGTCGGTGATGCGGCGCACGATCTTGGGCTTGGCCGGATCGGTGCCCACGTCGAAGACGAAGATCTTGCTGTCGTCGAGACCGCCCGCCCAGAGGAAGCGTCGATCGTCGGTGAAGCCCATGTGATGGGCCTCGCCGCGCCCGCCCACCGATACCTTGTGAATGACCTTGCCGTACTGGGGCGAGGACGGGTTGGCGTCGATGGTGACGAGCTTGTCGAAGCCGTCGCCCATGCCCTGGACCCCGAGCGTCCAGACGTAGAGGTAGTCCTCCTGTCCCTTGATGAGGTTGCCCATGTACGGGGAGTTACACGTCTCGTCCGCGAAGGCGGGAGCGACCGCGGCGAGGATGCCGAAGGCGATGAGAAGCCGGAGTGTGCGCGCACGCTTCATGGGGAAGCCTCCTTGCCGGGGGTGTGGGAGCCGGTCGGCGGGGGGAGTATAGCAGACACGTTCGTCACGCCGATGACGGGCCGGGTCGCGGGCGTCAGGGTCAACTCGCGTCGCGGAGCGGACGGAAAAACGCGCGGATCTCGTTCGCGAGCGCTTCCGGCTCCTCCATGGCGGCAAAGTGGCCGCCCGCCGGCATCACCGTCCATCGCTGGATGTTGAAGATCTTCTCGGCCCACGCGCGCGGCGGGCGGACGATCTCCCGGGGGAACGCGGCGTAGCCCGAGGGCACCTCGATGCGCGCGCCGTCGGGCAGCGGCCACCGGCCGTGCAGGCGCGCGTAGTACGGCCAGAACGAGGAGCCGATGGCGCCGGTGGCCCAGTAGATCGTGATGTTGGTGAGCAGCTCGTCCTTGGTGAAGCGCCGCTCCACGTCGCCCCCGCAGTCGCTCCACGTGCGGAACTTCTCCACGATCCAGGCGGCGAGGCCGACGGGCGAGTCGGTGAGGCCGTAGGCCAGGGTCTGCGGCTTGGTACCCTGGATCATCTGGTAGCCGGTCTCTTCCCTGAGAAAGTGCCCCAGCTCGTCGAGATACTTCTTCTCCTCGTCGGTGGGCGCGTCGGGCCGGGCCACGTCGCGGCGCAGCGGCAAGAGGTTCATGTGGATGCCGATGAGCGACTTCGCCTGGCGAAAGCCCAGCACCGCGGTGATGAAGCCGCCCCAGTCGCCGCCCTGGGCGCCATAGCGCTGATAGCCGAGCACGTCCGACATGAGAGTGGCGAAGACGTCGGCCATCTCCGGCACGCCGAAGCGCGGCTGGCCGGGCGCGAAGGAAAAGCCGTAGCCCGGCAGCGACGGCGCCACCACCGTGAACGAGTCCGCGGGATCCCCGCCGAAGCGGGCGGGGTCGGTGAGCATGGGCAGGATCTTCCGGAACTCCCACACCGAGCCCGGCCAGCCGTGCGAGAGCAGCAGCGGCATCGGCCGCGGCCCCCGCCCGATTTCGTGGACGTAGTGGAGCTCGATGCCAGACAGCTGGACGGTGAACTGGCGAAACTGGTTGAGCTCGGCCTCCCACTTGCGCCAGTCGTACGTGTGCCGCCAGTAGTCGGCGAGCGTCTTCACGTAGGCGAGGTCGGAGCCGTACTGCCAGCCCGCGCCGGGCGGCTCGTCGGGGAAGCGCGCGCGGGCGAGCCGATCACGCAGGTCCGTGAGGGTGGCTTCGGGGACGGCCACGGTGAAGGGACGGGGCGGGGTCATGGTGATCTCCTCAGAACACCGGATGCTCGACGTAGACGCCCCACACCTCGCGGAGGCGCGCCACGATCTCGCCCAGGGTGGCCCGCGCCTTCACCGCCTCGATGGTGACGGGCATCAGGTTGGCGGCGGGGTCGCGCGCGGTGTCGGCGAGTCGCTCGAGGAGGGCCTGCACGCGCGCGTTGTCGCGGCGCGCCCGTACCGCCTTCACCCGCGCGACCTGGCGCTCTTCCACGTCGGCGGCCACCTTGTGGATGGGCACGGGAACGGGCGCGGGCGGCTCCGCGAACATGTTGACCCCGATGAGGGGCTGCTCACCGGAGGCGCGGCGCCGCGCCGTCTCGTACGCGGAATCGGCGATCTCGCGCTGGAACCAGCCGGTTTCGATGGCCTTGATGGTGCCGCCCATGGCGTCTACCTTGGCGAGGATCTCGAACACCTTGGCCTCGATCTGATTGGTGAGGGCTTCCACGTACCAGGAGCCACCGAGCGGATCGATCACCTGTGGCACCCGGGTCTCGTGGGCGATCACCTGCTGGGTGCGCAGCGCCAGCTTCATCGCCTCCTCGGATGGGATGGCGTACGCCTCATCGAGCCCGTTGGTGTGCAGCGACTGGGCCCCGCCGAGCACCGCGGACAGCGCCTGGTACGCGGTGCGGACCACGTTCACCATGGGCTGGGCCTTGGTCAGCGTGGCCGCCGCCGTCTGGCAATGGAAGCGCAGGCGCATGGACTCCGCGCGCGCTGCCCCGAAGCGCGTCTTCATGAGCTTGGCCCACACGCGGCGGGCCGCCCGGTACTTCGCGACCTCCTCGAAGAAGTCGGCCTGGGCCACGAAGTAGAAGGCCAGCCGGGGCGCGAACTCATCCACGGGGACGCCCGCGCGCGTCACCTCCTCCACGTAGGCCACGGCGTTGGCCATGGTGAAGGCGACCTCCTGCACCGACGTCGCCCCCGCCTCGCTGATGTGGTAGCCGCTGATGTTGATGGGGTTGTAGCGGGCGAGATTGCGCGCGGAGTAGACGATCATGTCGCGCATGATCCGCATGGACGGTCGGATGGGGAAGATCCACTCCTTCTGGGCGATGTACTCCTTGAGGATGTCGGCCTGCACGGTGCCGGACAGGCGGTTGAGGTCGAGGCCGCGGCTCTCCGCGAGCGCGACGTACATGGCGAGCAGGATCCACGCCGACGGGTTGATGGTCATGGACACGGAGATCGTCTCCAGGTCCACGCCGGCGAAGAGCGCCTCCGCGTCGTCGAGGGTGTCCACCGCCACGCCCTCGCGCCCCACCTCACCGATGGACTTGGGATCGTCCGAGTCGTAGCCCATGAGGGTCGGCATGTCGAAGTCCACGCTGAGCCCCGTCTGGCCCTGGGCGATCAGGTAGCGGAAGCGGCCGTTGGTGTCCTCGCCGGTGCCGAAGCCGGCGATCTGCCGCATGGTCCAGTGCCGCCCGCGATACATAGTGGGATAGGGGCCGCGCGTGAACGGATACTGGCCTGGGAGCCCAATCTCCTCGAAGGGCGTGTCCGCGACGTCGGCGGGGGTGTAGACACGCTGCACGGGCAGCCCGGACAGCGTGCGCGCCTCGCCCACGGCTTCGGGCTGTCGCGCGAGGAAGGCGTGGAGCTCATTGGCTTCCCACGCGGCCTGGAGCCGCCGGGCCCGCTCGATCGCGTCACGGTCGAACATGGCGTGCATCTCCTCTCAGGGGGTCTCGCGGAGCGAGGCAAGGAGCGCGCGCGCCGCCGCGTGGGGCGAGAGCTCGCGCCGGCCCACGCGCGCGAGCAGCGGGGTCAGATCGCCCCGCGCGGGATCCGCCACCGCGCGGGCGAGCGCCTCGTGGGCGATCCGGAGCACGCGCTGCTGCGCCCGGCGCCCCCGCCGCTGCTCGAGCGCGTCGGAGGCCTTCATCTCGTCCAGGTGTGCGCCGATGGCGTCCAGCAGCATCTCCACGCCTTCCTCGCGGGCGGCCACGCAGGCCATCACCGGCGGCACCCGCACGCCCTCGCGCGCGGGGAGGAGCGTGAGCATGGCCCGCAGCTCGGCCATCGTGCGGTCGGCGCCCTCCCGGTCAGCTTTGTTCACTACGTGGATGTCGGCGATCTCGAGCACGCCCGCCTTGATCGCCTGCACGTCGTCGCCCAGGCCCGGCACGCTGACCACCACCACGGTGTCGGCGGCGCCGGCGATCTCGACCTCGTCCTGCCCTACGCCCACCGTCTCCACGAAGATGGGATCGCGCCCCGCCGCGTCCATGAGGTCGATCGCGTCGGAGGCGGCGCGGGCTAGTCCGCCGAGGGCGCCGCGCGTCGCCATGCTGCGGATGAAGACGCCGGGGTCGAGGGCGAGATCGTTCATGCGAATGCGGTCACCCAGGATGGCGCCGCCGGAGTAGGGCGACGACGGATCCACGGCGAGAATGCCAATGGTGCGCCCGCGCTGGCGCGCGGCACGGGCGAGCGCGCGGACCAGCGTGCTCTTGCCGCTGCCCGGCGAGCCCGTGATACCCACCACGTGGGCGCGCCCGGTCTGCGGATAGAGCCGCTCGGACAGCGCCTCGGCGCGCTCGCCGCCGGCCTCCACCCAGGTGAGGCCCCGCGCCAGCGCGCGCGGGGAGCCCGCGGCGATGTCGCGCGCGAGGGATTCGAGGGTGTTCATGCCGGGCGGGTCGCCTGGTCGCCGAGGGTGTGCTGGTAGAGGTCGCGGTCGTCGATCACGCGGCGGGCCTTGAACTCGGTGCGGGGCAGGGTGCCCTCGGGCACGAGGTCTACCACCGGATGCACGCCGATCCTCGCGCGCAGCCGGGCGCGCATGTCGCCGCGGAGGGCCGTCTGGGCGTCCGGCGCGGCGTGGCTCGGCGCGTACTCGGCCCGCACCAGCAGCTCGTCCATGGCCTCGCGCCGCGACACGATGACGCGGAACTCGCCGCCGAAGCCGGGCACCGCGCGGAGGACGTCCTCGATCGCGCTCGGGTAGATGTTCTCGCCGCGGACGATGATCATGTCGTCGAAGCGTCCGTAGAGGCCGGCGGGCAGCCGGGGATAGGTGCGGCCGCACGGGCAGGGGTCGTCCGTCCAGCGCGCGCGATCGCCGGAGACGAGGCGGATCATCGGCTGCGAGGTGCGCTCGAGGTGCGTGTACACGGGCGTGCCTTCGGCCCCGTAGGGCAGGGGCGCGAACGTCTCGGGATCGCAGACCTGCGTGTAGACCAGATCCTGCCAGAGGTGCATGCCGGTGCGGTAGCGGCACTCGCCGTTCGTCATCCACGGCGTCATTTCCGCCATGCTGCCCATGTCCACGCAGATGCCGCCGAACGTGGACTCGATGAGGGCCTTGGTGGCGGGGATGCCCGCGCCCGGCTCGCCGGAGAAGAGCAGGATGCGAATGCCGAGCGCCCGCGGGTCGATCCCTTCCTGGCGGGCCGTGTCCGCGAAGTGCAGCGCGTAGGACGGCGTGCCGTAGAAGGCCGTCGGGCGGAGATCGCGCGCCCACTGCACGGCGGCCAGGGTCTGGCCGGCCACACCGGCGCCGAAGGGGAACACGGCGGCGCCCAGGCGCTCGCCCCCGGCCAGCGTCCCCCACGAGCCGAGGTAGAGGCTGAAGAAGGAGCAGATCATCAGGGTGTCGCCGGGCCGGAGCCCGGCGCCCCACAACACCCGCGCCTGGGCCTCGCCGATCCGCTCCCAGTCCTCCGCGCCGATGCCGAACACGGTGGGGCGCCCGGTGGTGCCGCTGGTGCCGTGGACGCGCGCCACCTCGGCGGGCTCGATGCAGAGGTAGTCGCCGAAGGGCGGGTGCGCGGACTGCGCGGCGCGGAGATCCGACTTCTGGATGACGGGGAAGCGCCCGAGGTCGTCGAGGCTCTTCAGCGTGTCGGGCGACACGCCGGCCGCCTCCCAGCGTCGCCGATAGAACGGGCTCTTCGCCCACGCGTAGCGCACCTGATGCTGGAGCTTGGCGAGGATGAGTCGATCGCGCTCGGCGGGCTCGACGCATTCGAGCTCGGGGCGCCAGTACTCCACCTCCGCCGGCGGGCGATAGTCGCGGGCGTAGCGCGGAGGCCAGGCGGGAGGATGCGGGCTCACGGTCAGCGGGGGGCGCGCCCGGCCACCAGCTCGCGCAGGCGCTCGACGATGGCATCGGGGGGCGTGTCCTGGAGAATGACGTCGGCGACGCCGAGGGCCTTGAGCGCGTCCACGTCCTCGTCGGGAATGACGCCGCCGCCGACCAGGATGATGTCCTCCGCGCCCGCCTCGCGCATGAGGGCGCGCACCCGCGGGAACAGCGTCATGTGCGCGCCGGACAGGATGCTGATGCCGAGCACGTCCACGTCCTCCTGGACGGCGGCGGCCACCACCTCTTCCGGCGAACGGTGCAGTCCCGTGTAGATCACGTCCATGCCCGCGTCGCGCAGGGCGCGCGCGACCACCTTGGCCCCGCGATCGTGGCCGTCGAGGCCGACCTTGGCGACGAGCACGCGGATGGGCTTCATCGGGGGGTGAGGCGCCGGCCGGGCAGCGGCGCGTCGAGTACCTCGCGCACCTTGGCGGCGAGGGCATCGGGGGTGAAGGGCTTGGAGAGAAAAGCCGTCCCCGCCTCCAGCTCGCCGTGACGCACGATGGCGCTGTCCGTGTAGCCCGACATGAAGAGCACGCGCATGGCGGGACGGACACGGGCGAAGTGCTGGGCAAGCTCGCGGCCGCTCATCTGCGGCATCACCACATCGGTGACCATTAGCTGGATCGGACCCTTGTGCTGCTGACTCAGCTCGATGGCCTCCTGGCCGTGCCGGGCCTCGATCACGCGGTAGCCGTTCATCTCGAGGATCTCCCGCACCACCTCACGCACGCGGGGCGCGTCCTCCACGAGCAGCACGGTCTCGGCGCCCCGCGCGCCGCCGCCCGCCGCCTCCACGGGCGCGGCGACGTGGCCGGCCTCGTCCGCCACCGAGGGCAGGCAGATCTTGAAGGTCGTGCCCCGGCCCAGCTCCGAGTACACCCAGATGTGCCCGCCGCTCTGGCGCACGATGCCGTACACCGTGGAGAGGCCGAGCCCGGTGCCGCGCCCCGGCTCCTTGGTGGTGAAGAAGGGCTCGAAGAGCCGCGCCCGGGTGGCATCGTCCATGCCGGTGCCGGTGTCGGTGACGGCGAGGACCACGTAGCGGCCGGGGGTGGCTTCCCCGTGGCCGAGGGCGCTGGCGTCGTCCAGGTCGAGGTGGTCCGTCTCCATGGTGAGCCGGCCGCCCTCGGGCATGGCGTCGCGCGCGTTGACGGTGAGGTTCATGATGACCTGCTCGAGCTGGCTCGGGTCCGCCTTCACGTACTCGAGGTCGGGCTGCGGCACGAAGACGAGCTGTATGGTCTCACCGAGCAGACGCTGGAGCATGGCCTGCATGCCGCCCACGATGCCGTTGAGATCGAGCACCTTCGGGGCCAGCACCTGCTTGCGGCTGAAGGCGAGGAGCTGGCGGGTGAGCGCGGCCGCCTGCTGGGAGGCCTCGCGGATGCCGTCCACGTTCCGGCGCATCGGGTGATCCTCGGGGATCTTGCGGCGGATGAGATCGCTGTCGCCCTGGATCACCATGAGGAGGTTGTTGAAGTCGTGGGCGATGCCACCGGCGAGCTGGCCCACCGCTTCCATCTTCTGGGCTTGGCGCAGCTGATCCTCGCTCTCCCGCAAAGCAACCTCGGCGCGCTTACGTTCTGTCAGGTCCACGGTGAGGCCGCGCAGCTGCCGGGGGCGGCCGCCGCTGTCCCGGAGGACGTGGATGATGTCGCGCAGCCAGAGCACGCGGCCGTCCGCGGCCACCGCGCGGTACTCGAACTCGTGGTCGGTGGCGGTGGCCACCGCGGCGCGACACTGCGCGATGGCGCGGTCGCGATCCTCCTTGTGGATGCGGACGGCGAAGAAGTCCGCGTCGCGCAGCCACTGGTCGGTGGGAAAGCCCAGCAGGCCTTCGGCCCGCTGGCTCACGAAGGTGAAGCGTAGCGTGACGGCGTCGGCCTCCCACACGATGGCGTCCAGGCCCTGCACGAGATCGCGGAAGCGCTGCTCGGAGGCGCGGCGCGCGGCGTGGAGGCGCTCCTCCTCGGAGAGGTCGTGGATGGTGAGAAGGAGGCGCGCCTCCTCCTCTTCGGCGATGCGGAAGCCGGTGATGGTGATGCGCACGGGCCGGGCCTCGCGCCGGGAGGCCAGGTGCAGGTCGACGGTCACCTCGTGCTGGGCCACGCCCGTCTGGAGCACCTCGCGGATGCGGCCCTGGAGGCCGTCGGCATGGGCCACCTCGTCGAGACGACAGCCGATCACAGCGCTGCTCTGGAGCGAGAAAGACTCGAGGAACGACCGGTTGGCCGACAAGATGCGCAGGTCGCCGGCGAGCACGAGCAGACCGGACGGCACGCTCGCCACCAGCTTCTCGGCATAGCTCTTCAGGTTGAAGATGGCGCGCTCCTGCCGCATCTGGTCGCGCAGAAGCTGGCCGCGTTGGCGCTGCCGCCAGAGGCCAATGAGGAGGGAGCCCTGGGCGAGGATGAGGAAGATGGCCGCGGCGGCGGTGAGATAGCGCGCCTGCCGGAAGTCCTCCAGGGCCTCGTCGCGGTCGATCTTGAGCACGAGGCCCCAGGCCGGCCCGGGGATCCAGCGGGGCGCCGCGAGAACCGGAGCGCCCCGGTAGTCCGTGATCTCGCTGAACGTATCCTTCCTCGCCACCGCGTCGGGCACCTTGGCGGCGAGCTGCTCAAGGGAGCGCCCGGCTGCCGACCAGCCGGCGCCGGCGGCACGGAACGGCGAGATGTAGGTCGGCTCCTGGCCTTCCATCCGGAACAGCAACGCCTCGCCGGTGCGCGTGGGCACGGTCTCGTCGGTGAGCAGCGGATAGAGGCCGCGCTCCGGCGCCATGGTGAGCACGATGGCGCCCAGCGGCCCGCGCGAAGCGTCGCCCTCGGCGAGCACAGGGACGGCGAAGACGAGGCGACGCGCCCCATCGGCGCCCTTGGGAATGTCGGTGCGGAAGGCTTGCCCCGTCATGGCGGCCCGGCCCGCGTCGACGGCGTGCTCGACGGCGCCCGGATCGCGGGTGCGGGCCACCACCTGGCCGGAGGGGTTCACCACCGCGATGCCCAGGTAGCCGTAGGCCGCGACCACGCGGTCGAGGCGCGCGGTCACGCCGCGGTCGCCCTGGCCGGCGAGTAGCCCCCGGATCGAGGTGGACCCCGCGAGGACCTCGGCGTCGGCCTTGCGCGACTGCAGCCAGTCCGACACCAGCCGCGCGCGGTCGTCGGCGAAGGTGGAGAGCCGCACGCGCCAGTGGTCCATGACGACGCGGCGCTCGCTCTCGATGTGGTACCACATGAAGCCCAGGACGAGCGCGGCGCCCACCAGGAAGGCGACGGGGTAGAGCCACCGCGCGAGGTCTCGCACGGGACCGGCGGCGCGCTGGTCGGCCATGGCTGTCGCCATGGCAGCCATTGTGGCCCGAGGCGGCCCTCCGTGTCGAGGCGCGGCCGCGCGCGCCTCACTCACCGCGCGCGGTAGCGCACCTCGAAGTTCACGCAGCCGGTCGGCGACCGAAACGGGCCGTGCGGCATGCCGGGTGGGCGCACCGCCACCATCCCCGCGTGATAGGTCGTGCCGCCGACCACGCACGAGCCGGAGACGATGTATATCTCCTCCCAGAAGTCGTGAGTGACCACGGCGTCATTGCCCGCGCCCGGCTCGAAGCGGAGGAAGCGCGTGGTCACGCCCTCGTCCTCGCCGCCCGCCACCACCTGCTCCCACACGCCCGACGGGTAGCCCGCGGCGGGGCGCCAGGGCAGGGAGGAGGGATCGAAGAACTCGCGCTCGCCCTTCATTTTGCGGCCATTCTAGCGTACCTTGGCGCGGGGTCCTGACCGACAGGAGGGAGCCACATGCGCATCGTCGTCCTCGCGTTCCTCGCGCTGGCCACGCTGACCTCGGGCGTCATCGCCCAGGAGCCGTATCCCACGCGGCCCGTGTCCATCGTCAATCCGTTCCCGCCGGGCGGTATCGCCGAGCTCACCGCGCGGCCGCTGGCGTCGACGTTCGAGCGCCTGCTCAAGCAGCCATTCGTCGTCGTCAACAAGCCGGGCGCCGCCGGCGCCGTCGGGGCGCAGTTCGCCTCCGTGGCCAAGCCTGACGGCTACACCCTGCTCGTCGCCCTCGTGAGCATCTCGTCCACGCCCGAGGTGGACAAGCTCTTCGGCCGGCCGCCGACCTACACGCGGGATCAATTCGTGGGTATCGCGCGGCTCAACGCCGATCCGCCGGTGCTGGCCGTGAACGGGCCGTGGAAGACGCTGAAGGACCTGATCGACGACGCCAAGAAGCGTCCGGGGGAGATCACCTTCGCCTCGTCGGGGCCCTACGGCGCCTCCCACCTCCCGCTCGAGATGCTCCTCCAGGCCGCCGGCCTCAAGATGCGCCACCTGCCCACCACCGGAGGCGGGCCCGCCACCACCGCGGTGCTCGGCGGTCACGCACAGCTCTGGGCCTCGCCGCCCGCGCTGGCCGCGCCGCATGTCGAGGCGGGCAAGATGCGGGTGCTTGCCACCTGGGGCGCCACGCGGCTCGCCGCCTTCCCCGACGTGCCTACGCTCAAGGAGCTGGGCTACGACATCGAGTACTACATCTGGACGGGTCTCTTCGCGCCGAAGGCGGTTCCCGCCAACGTGATTCAGGTGCTGCGCGACGCCACCCGGCGGGCCATGCAGGACGACGAGTTCAAGGCCGCCATGGAGAAGGCCAAGACACCCATCGCCTATCAGGACTCGGACGAGTTCAAGGCCTTCTGGGACGCCGACGCCAAGCGCATCGCCGCCGTCATCCAGTTCATCGGCAAGACCGAGGCGAAGTAGTGCGGATCGACCTGCACACCCACGTGGTGCCGCCGCGCTGGGAGGATTTCGCCGCGCGGTACGGGGGCGGGAAATGGCCGCGACTTGCGGTGAAGGACGCCTGCCACGCCACCATCATGACGGGGGACCAGTTCTTCCGCGACATCGACGACCGCTCGTGGAGCGCGGAGCGGCGCGTCGAGGACATGGACCGCCTCGGCATCGACCACCAGGCGCTCTCGCCGCCGCCGATCATGTTCTGCTACTGGGCCGAGCCCAAGGCGGCCCAGGCCTTCGCGCGCATGCAGAACGAGAACGTGGCCGCCATCACCGCCCGCCATCCCGGGCGCTTCAGCGGCATGGCGGCGGTGCCGCTTCAAGATCCGGCCATGGCCATCGAGGAGCTGCGGTACTGCCGCGAGGCGCTCGGTCTGGGCGCCGTCGAGATCGGCACCTGTCCGGCCGGGCGCGACTTCGACGATCCCGCGCTCTTCCCCTTCTTCGCGGCATGCCGCGATCTGGGCATGGCGGTGTTCGTGCACCCGGCGACGCCGCTCGCCGGCCAGGAGCGCCTCACGAAGTACTACTTCCCGCTGATCGTCGGCAATCCGCTGGAGACGGCGCTGGCCGTCTCCAAGCTCATCTTCGGCGGCGTGCTCGAACGGCTGCCGGATCTCCGCATCGCCTTCGCGCATGGCGGCGGCGCCTTCCCGTTCACGCTGGCCCGCCTGAACCACGGCTGGCACGTGCGCCCGGAGGGGCCGGCGGCCATTCCCAAGGAGCCGCGCGAGTACGCGCGCCGCATCTTCGTGGACTCGCTCACGCTCTCCCCGCGCAACCTGCGCTTCATCATCGAGGAGCTGGGCGCGGACCGCGTGATGATCGGCAGCGACTACCCCTTCGACATGGGAGATACGGATCCACTCGCGTCGCTTCAGGCGGCCGGGCTGGATCCGAGCACGCGGAGCCTCATAGAAGGACAGACGGCGGCGAAGTTCCTCCGCCTTCCGGTATCCTGACGCCATGCCCACCATCGCCGCCGCCCAGCTCGAAGCCCTCGGCACCCGCATCTTCGCGGCGCTCGGCACGCCCGAGGCCGATGCCCGTCTCGTCGCCACCCTGCTCGTGCGCGCCAACCTTCGGGGCCACGACTCCCACGGCGCCATCCGCATCCCGCAGTACGCGGGGGCGATCCGCACCGGCCACGTGAATCCGAAGAGCCCCATCACCGTGCTCGCGGACACCCCGGTGATCGCGCGGCTCGACGGCGGCCGCGGCTTCGGCCAGGTGGTGGCCAGGCGCGGCATGGAGACCGCCATCACGAAGGCGAAGGCGGCGGGGCTTTCCGCGGTGACCCTCGCCAACACCACGCACGTGGGCCGCCTTGCCGACTACGCGGAGATGGCGGCGGCCGAGGGCCTGGTCGGCATGCTCTGGGTGAACGCGGTGTTCGGGCTCAACGTGGCGCCCTGGGGCGGCGCCGCGCGGCGCCTCGGCACCAACCCCCACGCCATCGCCGTGCCCGGCGAGGGCGGGCCCGCCATGGTGCTGGACTTCGCGACGAGCGTGGTGGCCGAGGGCAAGATGCGCGTGAAGAAGAACCGCAAGCAGCAGGCCCCGCCCGGCTGGTTCATCGACGCCGAGGGCAAGCCCGGCACCGACCCCGAGGTGTTCTACGGCACGCCGCCCGGCTCGCTCTTGACCGCGGGCGAGCACAAGGGTTACGGGCTCTCCCTCGCGGTGGAGCTCCTCGGCGGCATCCTCTCCGGCACCGGCGCGGCCAGCCCCGGCCCCGGCGTCTTCGCCAACGGCACGCTGATGATCTGCCTCGACGTGGAGCGCTTCATCCCGCTTCCCGAGTTTCGCAAGCAGGTGGCGACGTTCTTCGCGTGGGTGAAGACGGCGCCGCGCGTGCCCGGCACGCCCGAGATCCTCATCCCCGGCGAGCCCGAGGCGCGGCTCGAGGCCGAGCGCCGCCGCGACGGCATTCCCATCGAGGATGAGACCTGGCGGCAGATCGAGACGCTGGCCGCCGAGCTGGGCGCGGGGTAGAGGTGACCTATCCCGGCCGTCGATGGCGGTTCGCGCGCGGACGAGGAGGATCGCGATGGAGGTATCGATCGTAACGTCAAGCCGGCGAAGCGCTGGACCGTGGGCGAGCACGTGACCCAGCGTCCGCCGGCCTGAAGGCGGGGCCGCGCTCGGTGCCTCACGACGTCACCGTCCTCCGGGACATCGCGCTGGGAATCGTCTTCGCCGCGCTCGCCGCCCACGTCGCCCGCGTCTTCCGCCAGCCGCTGCTCCTCGGCTACATCGCCGGCGGCGTGCTCCTGAGCCCCCGCCTCGGCTTCGGCCTCGTCTCGAGCGAGGCGAGCATCGAGCTGATCTCCGAGATCGGCCTCATCCTCCTCCTCTTCATCATCGGCCTCGAGATCGACCTGCGCGAGATTCGCCGTCTCGGCCGCTCCGTGCTGATCCTGGGCGGGAGCCAGTTCACCATCAACGCCCTCCTCGGCCTCGTCTTCTTCGTGGGGCTCGGCTACGGGGTGGGGGGCGGGCGCTTCGACCTGATCTACCTCGCCATCGTGATGTCGCTCAGCTCGACCCTGATCGTGGTCAAGCTCCTCCGCGACAAGTTCGAGCTGAAGGTGCTCTCCGGCCGCCTCACCCTCGGCGTCCTCGTCGTCCAGGACATCTTCGCCATCCTGTTCATGGCCGTGCAGCCGAACCTCGCCGACCCCGGCGTCCTCCGCATCGCGCAGTCGATCGCGGGGGGCGCCGTGCTCGTGGGCGCCGCCTTCGTGACGAGCCGCTTCCTCCTCGCCCCCCTCTTCGAGGTCTCGGCGAGCCGGCCGGAGCTGGTCCTGATCTCCTCGGTAGCGTGGTGCTTCATGGTGAGCGGCGTCGCCGAACGGCTCGGCCTCTCCCGGGAGATGGGCGCCCTCATCGCCGGCCTCTCCATCGCCGCCTTTCCGTACGGGGCCGACGTGATCTCCAAGGTCACCGGGGTCCGCGACTTCTTCGTGACTCTCTTCTTCGTCGCCCTCGGCATGAAGATCCCGCTGCCTAGCCCCGAGATCCTCGGCCCGGCCCTCCTCATCGTCGCCTTCGTCTTCGCGAGCCGTGTGCTCGCGGTGGTGCCGGTGGTGTGGCTCCTCGGCGACGGGCTCTACGCGGGCATGGTGACCGCGCTCAACCTCGCCCAGATCAGCGAGTTCTCCCTCGTGATCCTCTCTCTCGGTGCGGGGTACGCGCACATCTCGGCCGGGATCGAGGCGGTCGTTCTCACCGCAATGATCCTCACCTCGCTCGTCTCGACCTACGTGATCGGGGCCAACGACCGGATCGCCCGCGCCGTGCTCCGCCCCTTCGCGCGTCCCGGGGGGGCGGCGGCGACCCCGGAATCGGCGGCGGACGTGCACCCGGAGCGCGACATCGTACTCCTCGGCCACTTCCGCATCGCCCAAGCCGTGCTCGATCTCGTGGAGCAGCGTGCTCCGCATCTCAAGCCGCGCATCACCCTCGTGGACTACGACGCGAACCGGGCCCGGGCCCTTCGCGAGCGCGGCTTCCACTGGGCGTACGGCGACCTCGCCAACCCCGACGGCCTCGAGCACCTCGGCATCGCGCACGCGCGCGTGGTCGTCACCACCATCTCCGATACCTTTCTGAAAGGCATCAGCACACGCCGGCTCGTCACGAACCTCCGCCGCCTCGCTCCCCGCGCCACCATCGTGATGACCGGGGAGGAGAAGCGGGACGCGGAAGAGCTCGGGCAGGCAGGCGCCGACCAGGTCCTGATTCCTGGTGAGATCACCGGCGAGCGGATACTCGACCTCCTCCGGCGCGCCGAGGTGGCGGGCTGAGCGCGGCGTGCCGTGATGGCGGAGCTCGGTAGGCGCTCGAACGTCGTGATCAGCTCGGGCCGCACCCGCGCCATCCAGCGGAGCACGGTGCGGACACCACGCGGGCTTACGGGAACAACCGCTCCGCGTTCTTGTAGGCGATCTTCTCGGCGACCTCGCGCGGCAGCTGATTGAGGTAGGTGCGCACTTCCGTCACCGAGCCGGGCAGCGCTTCCCACCGTGAGGTCACCCACGTGTCGGTGCCGGCGAGAAAGCGGTCGGAGTGGCGCATGAACACTGCCCGCCAGCCCGGATCGAGCACGCCACCGGGGGCGACGTCGCCGTTCCGGATCGCCAGGTCCACCCAGAGGGTCTGATAGCGGTCGAGGAGCGCGCCGACCGCCTGCGGGCCCGAGGACATGCCGGCGTGCGCCCAGATCACGCGCAGCCGCGGCTCGAGCGTGAACAGCTCCACGATGGCGAGCTCGTCCGAGTGGGCGTGGAGGTAAATGCCCTCCCGCAGCACGATCTCGGTCAGCCGCTTGATCACGGGCGTGCTCGTCTGGCCGCCGAAGAGGTGGAACTCGCCGATGCCCTTGTGCACCTTGAGGGCGAGGCGCGACTCGAGGTACGGGATCACCGACGGATCCTGCCACCAGTGGCCGATGTCCTCGCGCGTGCGGTACGGGCGCAGGATCGGCACGATGCGCTTGGGGTCCTTCTGGTAGAGCTTGATGGTGCCGTCGTCGGGCGTGCTGGAGACGAGCGCGCGCCGGATCCCGGCCTTCTGCAGGATCCCGAGGATCCGATCCTCCGGATACTCGCTCCAGTCGGGCGCGCTGTAGTGAATGTGCGTGTCGAAGATGGGGAGGTCGGCGGTCTGCGCGCGCGGGGCGCCCCCGATCGCGAGCAGCGCGGCCGCGAAGGCCAGGAGGGCGAGGCGGACGATCCGGGGTCGCATCGCTTCTGCGCGACACCATACCACGGGTGTACCATTCAAGGCATGAGAGCGATGTCGCTCGTCCTGCTGCTCGCGGGCACGCTCGCCGTGGCCGCGCCGGCCGTCGCGCAGATCGGCGCGGGCGCCGGGCCGCGCTACCCCTATCAGTCGAGTCCGGTCGATCGGGTCTATCGGGACGTGCAGCAGCCGCTGCCGCGGCTACCCGCCGCGCCGCCCCCCGCCACGCGCTGGGTGCCGGAGCAGCGCGTGATCGATCCGGGCACCCGCCGGGAAGTGGTGATCCCCGGCCATGAGGAGCGGCGCATCACCGACACCCAGGTGAACGTCCCGCCGCTCACCGGTTATGGGCCCGGTGGGCCCGTGCACATCCCGGGCGGTGACCGTCCGCCCGCCGAGCTGCGGCAGTTTCCCTGAGGCCTCGCGCGTGCTCGACGCGGTAGGGATGGCCGAGATCAACAAGATCTTCGCGGTGATCGACGCGATGGGCGTGCACCGCGAGCACGTGGTGATCCCGCTCGGCACGGGCAAGGGCCGCGTGCGCCGCATGCCCTCCGGCAAGCTCGAAATCATCGTGGACGCGGAGATCCCCATCGACGAGTGGCTGAAGGGGCTTCCCGCCATGATCCAGGAGGCGCAAGCCCGGTGAGTCGCGCCGGGCTCCGACGGGAGCTCGGCCTCGCTTCCCTCCTCGCCGTCGTCTTCTTCAACGTCAGCGGCGGCCCCTACGGAATCGAGGATGCCGTCGCGTCCTTCGGTCCCGGCCTCACGCTCGTGCTGCTCGTGATCACGCCGCTGATCTGGAGCCTGCCCGTGTCGCTCGCCATGGCCGAGCTGGCGGCGGCCTTGCCCGAGGAAGGCGGCTATGTCGCCTGGGTGCGCCGCGCCTTCGGTCCCTTTTGGGGATTCCAGGTGGGCTGGTGGAGCTGGATCAACTCCTTCGTGGACGTGGCGGTATACCCGGCGCTCTTCGCCGACTACGCGCAGTACTGGTGGCCCGAGATGTCCGGGGCTGCGCGGTGGGCGGTGGCGCTGGTGTTCCTGTGGGCGCTGACCGGCCTCAATCTCGCGGGCGTGCGGGTGACGGGGCGCAGCGCGTTGGCGCTCACCGCGGGGGCGTTGATCCCGGTGGCGGTATTCACCGTGATGGCCGGGCTCCGCGCCGAGCGCGCGCCCTGGAGGCCCTTCGCCGCCGACGAGGGCAGCCTCGTCGCGGGCATCGGACTCGGGCTGGCCGTGATGATGTGGAACTACTCCGGCTGGGACAATCCGAGCACGCTCCTCGGCGAAGCGGAGGCGCCGCGCTCCCAATACCGCCGCGCCATGCTGCTGGCGCTGCCGCTGATCGCGCTCGCCTATGTGCTGCCCGTGGCGGCGGGTCTCTCCGTCTCGGGCGAGTGGGAGAAGTGGGAGACCGGCCATCTGCCTCAGGTGGCGGAGGCCGTGGGCGGCTGGACGCTGGGAAGCCTGGTCACGGTGGGCGCGCTGCTCTCCACCGCCGGGCTCTTTCTCGCGGGCCTCCTCACGAATTCGCGCCTGCCCTTCGTGCTCGCGAGCCTCGGCCAGCTTCCTGCATGGCTCGCGTCCGTGAGCGCGCGGACCGGCACGCCCTGGGTGGCGGTAATGCTGTCGAGCGTGTGCTACAGCGCCTTCGCCGTCTTCTCCTTCAAGGAGCTGATCGTTCTGAACATCTGGCTCTACTCGATCGCGCTCCTGCTCGAGCTGGCGGCGTTCGTCGCGCTGCGCCTCCGCGAGCCCGATCTGCCGCGCCCGTGGCGCGTGGGCGGTGGCGCGGCCGGAATGTGGCTGGTGGCGGCGCTGCCGGCGGCGCTGAGCCTGCTCGCGATGGCGACGGCCGGGTGGCAGAACACCGTGGCCGGCCTGGTCGCGGCTCTCACCGGGCCCGTGGTGTACCGGATCGCGGCCGCTCGCGCCAAGCGCTGAGGCCTACTGCGCGCGACCCGGCCGCCCATCGAGCAGGATGGTCCACGGCTCCACACGCGCGATCTCCAGCAAGCCGGACCGGCTCCAGGGGTCGGCGGCGAATCGCGCCCGCACGGCTTCCGCGCTCGTCGCGTCGACGATGAGAAGCACCTCGTCGCCGGCGCCCAGATTGCCCGCGCCCAGCGGCCCGCCGAGGACGATGAACCCCTCCGCAGCGAGGGCGTTCATGAAGGCGGCGTGCTCGGTCCACTCGGCCTGGCCGCGCATCGGTAGGGTCGAGTTCCAGGCGGGGCCCCGCACGCGACGGACGGCCATGTAGATGCGCATTGGGTCACGCGTCCCGTCGCCCGCTCAGCGGCTTGCCGCAAGTCGGGCGCGGCACGGGCGCGAGGCCCCGGGCCATCTCGGCGGCAGCGTCGAGGGCGCTGCCGCGGGGGGCCGCCGGCGCCAGGCGCAGGCCGGCCTCGCGCGCGGCGCGCCAGACGCCGGCGCGGAAGCGCGCGTCGGCGAGGAGGCCGCCGGCCCAGCTGACCGCGATGGGCGGCCGGAGGCGGAGCCGCGCCGCGAGATCGGCCACCAGCTCCGCCAGCGCCGCCTGCGCGCCCGCCACGATAGCGCGCGCGATGGGATGACCGCGCCGCGCCGCCCGCAGTGCCGCCGGCGCCAGCGCGGCGACGCGCGCCACCGCGTCGGGGCGGAGGGCGAGTCGCCGCAGCGCGAGAGCGCTGGCGCGGCGCCGCGCGACAGGGAGCCAGGCTCGCCCGATCCAGAAGGCGGAGCCCTCGTCGCCGAGGAGCGGGCCGAGGCCACCCGCGCGCGCCAGCCGGCCGCGACGATCCCGGCCCAACGCGATGGAGCCGGTGCCGGCGAGGAGGAGAATGCCCGGCGCGGCGCCGAGAGCGCCGTCGCGCGCCGCTTCCACGTCGGAGATCACGCGGACGCGCCGGGCGAAGCCCCTCAGCGCCGCCGCCGCCGCGCGCCGCTCCGCGGGCGTCCACACCCCCCGCGAGGCCACCACGAGCGCGCCGACCTGGTCGGGACGCAGACGCCAGCGCCGCAAGGCGGCGCGGACGATGGTGGGCAGGGCGCGCACGGCGACGGCGCCGCGGTGGAGGCGCCGCGTGCGTCCGGCGGCGTCGCGCGCGAGCACGCGCAGGGTGGTGCCGCCGAGGTCGCAGCCCACGGCCCACGTCGCGCGCGGGTCCCGTCTCCGGCGTGTCTGCTTCGGCATGATCCGCATTGTATTTGCATGGCCCGCCCAATCCGGCGGGCATAATGTCGCCAGGCCATGGCCTCTCCCGCGTCCAGCGCCGGCCTCACCTGGCCCGACTACGCCGTCGTCTTTGTCGCCCTCGCCGCGCTCGTCGCCATCGGCGGGGCCTTCACGCGACGCCAGCGCGATACGTCCGACTTCTTCCTCGCGCGCCGGCACATTCCGTGGTGGGCGGCGTGCCTGTCGTTCCTGGCCACCGAGATCAGCGCGGTCACCATCATCTCGGTGCCGGCCACCGCCTACGCGGAGAACTGGCAGTACGTGCAGTTCTTCGTGGGCTCGAGTTTGGCGAAGCTCGTGGTCGCCTTCCTCTTCATCCCCGCCTTCTACCGCTACGACTGCACTACCATCTACGAGTTCCTGCGCCACCGCTTCGGCGCGGCCAGCCAGGTCACGGGGTCGCTTTTCTTCTTCGTCACCCGACTCCTCGGCTCGGGGGTGCGCCTCATGGCCGCCGCCCTCGCGGTGTCCATCCTGATGGGCTGGCCTTTCGGGGCCACCCTCGCGCTCTTCACGGTCGTTTCCATCGTCTACATCGCCCTCGGCGGCGTGAGCGCGGTGGTGTGGACCAACGTGCTCCAGGCCAGCCTCTTCCTCGTGGGAGGGCTCGCGACCGTCGGCTTCCTGATCGCCCAGACCGAAGGGGGTGCCGCCGCCCTTTACGCGACGGCGGCGGAGGCGGGGCGCCTGTCGATCGTCAACTGGGGGCCCGCGCCGGGCGAGCCCGACTTCTGGCGGCGCGTCCTCACCGACCCCAACATCGTCTGGCTCGCCGTGCTCAACGGGCTCGTGGGCTCGATGGCGGCGTTCGGCACCGACCACGACCTGATGCAGCGCCTGCTCACCGTGGAGACGCGGCGCAAGAGCCAGTGGACGCTGGCGCTCACCCCCCTGGGGACGCTCGTGACCCTCGCCATCTACCTCAGCATCGGCGCCGGACTCTTCACGTACTACGCCCAGCACCCGACCTCGGGCCTGCCGCGTCCGGACGAGATCTTCCCGTTCTTCATCCGCTCCGCCATGCCCGAGGTCCTCCGCGGCCTCATGCTCACCGCCATCGTGCTGGCCTCCATCGATTCGCCCCTGGGGTCGCTGGCGGCGTCGTTCGTGACCGACATCTACCGGCCGCTTCTCGTGCGTGGGCGCAGCGAGCGCCACTACGTGGCGGTGTCGCGAACGGCCGTGGTGGGCTTCGGCCTCGTGCTCGCCGCCATCGCCTGGGCCTTCTCGCGGCAGGACCAGATTCTCTGGCTCGCCTTCAAGATCGCGGGGGTGACGTTCGGCTCGCTACTGGGGGTGTTCCTGCTCGGGTTGTTGACCTCCGTGCGCGCCAATCGCGCCAACGTGGTGGCGATGGTGACGATGGCGCTCGTCAACCTGGTGCTGCTCGTGCTCGCCGAGACCAAGGTGATCGGCCTGGGCTGGTCCTGGCTGGTGATCGTCGGGACCGCCGGCACCATGCTCCTCGCCGCCCTCCTCGCCCCCGTCCTCGACCGCCGGCGTTAGTCCCCCTGCCGTCACGGGGGTATCATCATGCGGGATGGAGCCCGTCACCGCGTCGGACGAGGGAATCATCGAGTCGCGCGCCCGCGTGCGGGCGGGGCTCGTCTCGCTGATCGTCGGCGCCCTCATTCTCGTGGCCAAGTACCAGGCCTACCGGATGACGGGATCCACCGCCATCCTCTCGGATGCGCTCGAGTCCATCGTCAACGTGGTGGCGGCGGTATTCGCCCTCGGCGGTATCGCCTTCGCGGCCCAGCCCGCCGATCGCAACCACCCTTACGGCCACGGGAAGATCGAGTTCTTCTCGGCGGCCTTCGAGGGCGGGCTCATCGCCTTCGCCGCCGTCCTCATCATCTACGAGGTCGTGCGCGCCCTCCTCTACGGGGTCGAAGTGCGCGCGCTGGACACCGGCTTGGTGGTGGTCCTGGCCGCCGGGCTCGCGAACCTCGCGCTGGGCTGGTACCTCCTGCGGGTGGGCCGGGCCTCACGCTCCCTCGTGCTCGTCGCCGACGGCCAGCACGTGCTCGCCGACTTCTGGACGAGCGTGGGAATCGTGGTGGGCCTCCTCCTCGTCCGCTTCACCGGCCTCTGGTGGCTGGATCCCGTGATCGCGGCGGTCGTGGCGCTGAACCTCATGTGGACGGGCTTCCGCTTGGTCCGCCACGCCGCTGGCGGTCTCCTCGACGAGGAGGACACGCCGCTGCTCTCCCGGCTCCTCGCGGTGCTGGGCAAGCACCTGGGGCAGGGAGTCATCCGCGTCCACCACTTGCGCGCCATCCGCGCCGGCCGCTTCCACCACGTGGACGCGCACCTCGTGGTGCCGGAGTTCTGGTCGGTGGACCAGGCGCACGAGCTTGCCGAGTCGCTCGCCGAGCGGGTGATCGTCGATCTCGGCGTCGAGGGCGAGCTCATCTTCCATACCGATCCCTGCCACCGCGCCTATTGCTCGATGTGCGACCTCGAGGACTGCCTGGTCCGGCGCGAGCCCTTCCGCGGTCGGCCGCCCCTCACCCTCGAGGAGGCGGTGAAGCCCGACATGCCGCACCCCTAGTCGCGGCGCGGGATCTCCATGTGCCGCTCCGGGCGCAGGAGCTCCTGGAAGCCGAACTTCCGGTAGAGGGCATGCGCGTCCCGGGTGGCGAGGCTCCAGCGCTCGAGCCTCTGCAGCGACGGGTGATCCATGATGCATTCCATGAGCAGCGTGCCGACGCCCTCGCCCCGCCGCTCCTCGTCCACGAACACGTCGGCCAGGTAGGCGTAGGTCGCCCGATCCGAGATCACGCGCGCGAAGGCGATCTGCGCGGGCCCGTCGAAGACCCCGAAGGCGATCGAGTGCTCGAGCGAGCGCGCGATCACGTCGCGCGGGCGCTTGGGGGCCCAGTAGGCGCGGGCGAGGAAGGCGCAGATCGTGTCGAGGTCGAGCCGAGCGGGATCCGTGGTGACGGTGAAGGCGCCGCGCGTCCAGACGGGATGCTCAGTGGGCATGGGAGGGCCGGGTGGCGGGCGCGCCGGCCAGGAGCACGCCCGCGTGGATCAGCCAGCCCCCGACGCGCACCCGGAGCGGGCGCGGCACGCCGGCGGCTCGCAGGAGCGCGCGTCGGGCGGCAGCCCTCCGGTGCTCGGCGATCCGATCGGCCGCGATCGTCTCCAGCGCGTACGCGTTGACGGGCATGGCGTGGCCCCTCCTTGGCTCGATGATGCGCCCGGCGGGATGATCAGCAAAATCAATTGTCGTGATTCGAAGCATCAGGTAGCCTTTGGGAGCCATGCCCATCCAGCTCACCCACCTGCGGACTCTCGAGGCGGTAGCCCGGCGCGGGTCCTTCTCGCACGCCGCGCACGAGCTTCACCTCACGCAGCCCGCGGTGAGCATGCAGGTGCGCGCGCTGGAGGCCGCCCTGGGCGCGCCGCTCCTCGAGCGCGTGGGCAAGCGCGCGTTCCCCACGCCGGCGGGCGAGCTGCTTCTCGCGCACGCCGCCCGCGCCCGTCGCGAGCTGGAGACGGCCGCGGAGCGGATCCAGGGGCTCAAGGGCATCGTGGCGGGACGGATCCGCATCGGCACGAGCGCGTCCATCAGCACCTATCTGCTCCCGCCCGCGCTCGGCGCATTCCGAAAGGCATATCCGCGCACGGACCTCGTCATCGTCACTGGCAATGCCGCCGAGATCGCCCGCGGCGTGGTCGAGAGCCAGCTCGACGTGGGCATCGTGAGCCTGCCCGTGCGCGACCGTGAGCTGCGGGTGACGCCGTTTCACGACGATGAGCTGGTGGCGATCGCGCCGCCGGGCGACCCGCGCGCCGCCCGCGCCCGCGTGAGCGCCGCCGAGCTGGCGCGCGAGCCTCTGGTGCTGTTCGACCATGGCGGCAACGTACGGCGGGTGATCGACGGCTGGTTCCATGCCGCCGGCGTCGCCCCGGCCGCGCCCATGGAGCTCAGCAACACCGAGGCCATCAAGAAGCTCGTCGAGGCCGGGCTCGGCCTCTCTGTCACCTCGTGGTTCGCCGTGCGCGCGGAGGTCGAAGCGGGCCGGCTCCGCGCGGTGTCCTTGGAGCCTCCGCTCCTGCGCCGCATCGGGGTGGTGCTTCGCCGCGGCCGGCCGGTGGGCGGGCCGCTGGAGGCGTTCCTCGCCGAGCTGGAGCGCCTGCGCCGGGAGCTGACGCGCGGCCGCCGCGGGGGAGTTACGCGAGCAGATGGGCGAGCACGGCCTCGAGCTGGCAGCGCCGCCAGCCGTAGGCGGTGAGCCCGAGCACGCCGGGCGCGAGCAGCGCGGCGTCGTAGGGATCGCGCATCAGCACCACCGCGAGGGCGGGCGCCTCGCGCTGCAGCGTGTCCAGCAGAGCGCGGTTCGAGCGGTAGAGGTGCGCGTCGTAGAGGAAGAGCAGGGTGACGTCGGCCCGGCGCGCCGCCGCCCCCGCCGCCACGATCTCGGCCTCCGAGGGCTCCACGCCCACCACCACCACCTCCGGCACGACCCCGTGGGGCGCCAGCGCGGCCGTCACGTACTCCGTCTCGCGCTGCATCGCCGGCTCCACCGTGATGCGATCGGCGAGGGAGGAGAGCCGCGGGAAGACCGCCAGCACGCGGCCGTTGAAGCGGCGGCGCAGGCCTTCCGGCATCGGCGTCACGCGCGTCGCCGCGCGGGCCGCCATCGCGCGGGCGAGGGGCTCGCCGTCGCGCTCGGCCTCGGGCTCGCCGTCCGCCACGCGCCGCGGCCGCTTGGCGACGAGCGTGTCGAGGCGGGCGACGGATTGCTCGAGCTGACGGCGCGGCAGGGCGCCGCTCCGCGCTGCGTCCAGGAGCGCCGCGTGCGCGCCGCGCTGCTTCGGCTCGGTGTGGCAGACGAGGAGGAGATCGTGGCCGGCCTGGGCCGCGCGCACCGTCGCCTCGCCGATCGGGCAGAGCTCGCCGATGGCGCCCATCTCGAGATCGTCCGAGATGATCACGCCCAGGTAGCCGACCTCGCCGCGGAGATAGTCGGACACGATGAGCCGCGAGAACGTGGCGGGCATGCGCGGCGCGGGGTCGAGGCGAGGGTAGAGCGGGTGCGAGGTCATGACGCTGTCCACGCCCGCTTCCATCGCCGCCAGGAAGGGCGGCAGGTGGTGGGTGTGCATGTCGGCCCAGTCGGAATCGATGACGGGCAGGCCGAGATGGGCGTCGACGGGCGCGTGGCCCTTCCCGGGGAAGTGCTTGGCGCACGCCGAGAGGCCTTCCGCCTGCATCCCGCGGATGCGCGCCGCGCCCAGGCGTGCGACGAGGGCGGGGTCCTTGCCGTAGGACCGGATGCCGATGTTGGGGCTGTAGCGGTCGGTGAGCACGTCGAGCACGGGCGCGAAGTTCACCTCCACGCCGAGGCGCCGCATCTCGCGGCCCTCGATGCGGCCCTGCCGCTCGACGTAGGCGGTCTCGCCCGCGGTGCCGGCGGCGAGGCCGTCGGGAAAGATGGTCACGCCGCGGTTCAGCATGATGATGCGGCCGCCCTCGTGGTCCGTGGTGACGAGGAGGCGGCGGCCCACCGCGGCCTCGAGGCCGTCGAGGAGCGCGCGGAGGCGCGCCGGCGTCTCGAAGTTGCGGCGGTAGAGCATGATGCCGCCCGCGCGCGTGTCGCGGAAGAGGCGCACGTCCGCGTCGGTGAGGTCGGGGCCGACCAGCCCGAACACGAGCATGCGTCCCACGAGATCGTCGAGGGTCGCGGGCGCCATCACGGGTAGAGGAGGTACGGCCGCCGGGCGCGGGCGAAGCGCGCGAGGGCGGAGGCCCAGGAGGTTTCCAGCGCGCGGAGCGGCCGCCCCCGCTCGATGGCGCGCCGGATCACGTCGGTGCCGCAGAGGAGATCCATCGCGAGACGTGTCCACTCGAACTCGTACGGCGGCCGGCGCCAGCGGAAGCGGCGGCCGCCCTGGCGCCGCGCCTCCGCGATCAGCGCGAGATAGGTCACGAAGGAGCGGAAGCGGTCGGGGTCCGTCACGTGCACCTGCACGCCGCCGCAGCGAACACCCCGCCACTTGTGGAACGCGGGCTCGAAGGCGGTGGCGCGGAAGCGGACGCCGGGCAGCCGCCGGCGCTCGAGCGCGGCGGCGAGCCGCTCGCCGTCGAGATACGGCGCGCCCACCCACTCGAAGGGCCGCGTGGTGCCGCGCCCCTCGGAGAGGTTGGTGCCCTCGATGAGACAGCCGCCGGGATAGACGCGCGCGGTGTCCGGCGTGGGCATGTTGGGCGAGGGCGCCACCCACGGCAGCCCGGTGTCCTCCCACCGCATGCGGCGCCGCCAGCCCTGCATCGGCACCACGGTGAGATCGCAGCCGAGCGCGTGGGTCTCGTTCAGATAGCCGGCGAGCTCCGCGATCGTCATGCCGTGGCGGATGGGGAGGGGATAGAGGCCCACGAACGAGGCGAAGCGGGGATCGGCCACGTTGCCCTCGAGCCGATCGCCGCCGAGCGGGTTGGGGCGGTCGAGCACGATCACCGGGAGGCCCGCGCGCGCGCAGGCGCGCATGGCGAGCGTCATGGTCCAGACATAGGTGTAGTAGCGGGAGCCCACGTCCTGGAGATCGATCACCAGCGTGTCGAGGCCGCGCAGGGAGGCGGCGGTGGGCGCGAGCCGCTCGCGGCCGCCGTAGAGGCTCCAGATCGGCAGTCCGCTCGCGCGGTGCCGCTCGCCGCCGATGCCGATCTGGTCCTGGGCGGCGCCGGTGATGCCGTGCTCGGGGGCGAACAGCGCGGCGAGCCGGGCGCCGGGCAGCGCGCGCAGCACGTCCACCGCGTGGCGCAGGTCGCGCGTCACCGAGGGCTGATGCGACAGGAGACCGACGCGGCGGCCGCGCAGGAGGCGGGGAAGACGGCGCGCGAGCACGTCGAGGCCGGCAAGGACGGTGGTCACCGGCTTCTATAGTAGTAGGATAGGCGCGCCGTGCCGAGTATTCGCTACGCGCGCCTGCCCACCGAGCGGCCGGATCCCGCCACCCGGCGCCTCGATCGCCTCGACGCCCGCTCGATCGCGCGCCTCATGAATCGCGCCGACCGCGCCGCGGTGCGCGCGGTGGGCCGGGCGGCCCGTCCGCTCGCCCGCGCGGTGGATCTGGTGGCGGCGGCCCTCGCGCGGGGCGGCCGGCTGGTCTTCGTGGGCGCGGGCACGAGCGGCCGGCTGGGCGTCCTGGAGGCGGCGGAGTGCCCGCCCACGTTCGGCACGCCCCCCGGACTCGTGCGCGCGGTGATGGCGGGCGGTCGCGCCTCGGTGTTCCGCGCCGCCGAGGGCGCCGAGGACGACGCCCGCGCGGGCGCACGCGAGATCCGCCGTCACGCGCGGCGGGGCGACGTGGTGGTGGGCGTGGCGGCCAGCGGGGTGACGCCCTTCGTGCGGGCGGCGCTCGCGGCGGCCCGCGCGCAGGGCGCGGCCACCGTGCTCGTGACCTGCAACCCCACCGTCCCGCGCTCGGCGGCGCGCGTGGTAGTGGCCCTCGCGGTCGGCCCCGAGGTCCTCGCCGGCTCGACCCGGCTCAAAGCCGGTACCGCCACCAAGCTGGCGCTCAACACACTGACGACCGCCGCCTTCGTGCGCCTCGGCAAGGTGTACGGCAACCGCATGGTGGATCTCCAGCCGCGCTCGGCCAAGCTGCGCGCGCGCGCGCGGCGGCTCGTGGTCGAGCTCGGCCGGGTCACCGAGCGGGACGCGGCCCGTCTGCTTGCCGCCGCGGGCGGCCGCGCCAAGCCCGCCATCGTGATGGCGCGACTCGGCGTGGACGCCCGCGAGGCGCGGCGCCGCCTCGCCACCGCGCAAGGCTTTCTGCGCCGCGCTCTCGCCGGGCGGCGATAAGGGGCCATTGGCTTCGTTGCCGCCCTCGACCGCAGGTTCAACGTAGAGAAACTACGCCTCACCTGCGGCCTTCGGGCGGCGCCTCGCCACTGACCCCTTCTCGCCGCCCGGCGCTTTGGCGGCGGCGGGAGTTTGGCTAGCGGTGGTGGGGGTGGCCGTGGCCGCGCCAGTCGGGGCGGCTGTGGCGATGCACGGGCGGATGCACTTTCTTGTAGCCGTGCCCCTTCCGATACACGGGCACCTCGCGATACACGGGCACGTCACGATAGACGGGGATTTCTCGATACACGGGGACTTCCCGATACACCGACGCGGGACGAACCACGAGGGGCGGCGCAACGATGGCGGGCGCGAACAGCTGGTTGAAGACCGCGAAGGCGGCGAGGCCGAGCGCCGCGTTGGTGGCGGCGTCGCCGTGGGCTCGGGCCGGCGTGGACCCGAAGCCGAGAACGAGGGGCAGAGCGAGGGCGAGAGCGACGGTCAGCGCGATGAGTCGACGCATGTGATGTCCTCCTTTCCCTGACCGTCGGACGGCGGCGGGCGCCGGCGCGTTTACGCGTGGCTCGGGCCCGCGCTGTCCTCGAGGCGCACCGGCGTCTTACCTACGAGAAAGTCGAAGTCCACGCCCTGATGCGCCTGGAGCACGTGGTCCAGGAACAGGCGGCCGTAGCCGCGCTCGTAGTGCGGCGGCCGCGGCGTCCACGCGGCGCGGCGGCGGGCCAGCTCCTCGTCGGGAACCCGCAGGGTCAGCCGGCGGTTAGGTACGTCGAGCTCGATCTCGTCGCCGTCGCGGACGAGCGCGAGCGGCCCGCCCACCGACGCTTCCGGCGAGACATGCAGCACCACGGTGCCATAGGACGTCCCGCTCATGCGCGCATCCGAGATGCGCACCATGTCCTTCACCCCCTTCTGCAGTAGCCGGGTCGGAATGGGCGCGGCGCCCCACTCGGGCATGCCCGGGGCGCCCTTGGGCCCCACGCGCTTGAGGACGAGCACCGAGGTCTCGTCCACCGGGAGCGCCGGGTCGTCGATGCGGGCGTGCAGATCGGCGTGATCCTCGAAGACCACCGCCCGTCCCCGGTGCGTGAGGAGGTGCGCGGACGCGGCCGACTGCTTCAGCACGGCGCCGTCTGGGCAGAGATTGCCGCGAAGGATGACGGTGCCCCCCTCGGCGGCCATGGGCATGTCGAGGGGGCGGATCACGTCGCGATTCCAGTTCTCCGCGGCGGCAACGTTGTCCCCGATGGTCCGACCGTTGACGGTGAGCGCGTCCCGATGCAGGAGGGGCAGCAGCTCGCGGAGCACGGCGGGCAGCCCGCCCGCGTAGAAGAAGTCCTCCATCAGGTACTTGCCGGAAGGCTTGACGTTGACGAGCAGCGGGGTGGAGCGCGACAGCTCGTCGAAGCGAGCGAGGGCGAGCGGCACGCCCGCGCGACCGGCGATGGCCAGCAGATGGATGATGGCGTTGGTGGAGCCGCCGATGGCCATGTCGGTCCGGATGGCGTTGTCGAAGGCCGCGGCGGTGAGGATGCGGGAGGGCTTGAGGCCCTCGCGCGCCATCTCGATGATGCGCCGGCCCGCGCCTTCGGCGAGCGCCATGCGCCGCGCGTCGGCGGCGGGGATGGCGGCGTTGCCGGGCAGCGCCATGCCGAGGGCCTCCGCCATCGCCGCCATGGTGGAGGCGGTGCCCATCACCATGCAGTGGCCGGCGGATCGCGACATGCACGCCTCGTACTCGCAGAACTCCTCCTCGCTGAGGCGCCCGGCGCGCCGCTCCGCCCACAGGCGCCAGGTGTCGGTGCCGGAGCCCAGCTCCTCCTGGCCGCGGATCCCCCGCAGCATGGGCCCGCCGGTCACGACGATGGCGGGCACGTCCGCGGACGCCGCGCCCATGAGCATGGCGGGGGTGGTCTTGTCGCAGCCGGACAGCAGCACCACGCCGTCGAGCGGATAGGCGCGGATGCACTCCTCCACGTCCATCGCCATCAGGTTTCGGAAGAGCATGGTGGTCGGCTTCATCAGGACCTCGCCGAGCGAGATCGTGGGGAACTCGAGGGGGAAGCCGCCGGCGGAGAGCACCCCGCGCTTCACCGCCTCCGCCACCTGGCGCAGGTGCGCGTTGCAGCTCGTGAGCTCGGACCACGAGTTGGCGATGCCGATCACCGGCCGTCCGTCGAACATGGCCTCGCTGAAGCCTTCCGCCTTGACCCAGGAGCGATGGGCGAAGCCGTCGAGATCCTTTCGCCCGAACCAGTTGTGGCTACGCAGCGGAACATCGGCCATGCGAGGGCCTCCTTGAGTGGGGTAGGGCGACATTATATAGTCGCGCGCATATGAGGCTCGCGCGCAAACCGTGGGCGCTCGCCGCCCTCGCCCTCGTGCTGCTCCTGCCGCTGGGGCTCGCCCGCGCGCAGGCGCCCGGGGCGGGCGACCAGGATGTGCAGGCGGCGTCCGAGCCCATCCTGCGGCAGCTGGACGCGTTTCGACGGGACGATTTCGCCGCCGCCTACACCTTCGCCTCCGAGGAGATCCGGCGGCGCTTCGATCGCGCCCAGTTCGAGGCAATGGTGCGGGGCGGCTATCCGGAGATCGCCCGGTCGGTGTTCGCGATGATTGCCGAGGGCGAGCGGGCGCCCAACGGCAACGTGTATCTCGTGCTCAAGATCCGCGGCGCCAACGGGGTGAGCGTCGAGGCCGTCTACGAGATGGTGAGCGAGACGGACGGCTGGAAGATCAACGGCGTCGTCACCAAGCCCGACCTCGGCTCGGTCTAGGCCCGACCAACCGCGATGGACTTCGACTTCACGGAGAACCAGCAGGCCTTTCGCCGCGAGGTGCGCGCGTGGCTCGAGGCCAACGTGCCCGCGAACCTTCGCGGGCGGGGCTTCGCCTCGTCCCGCGCGGATCTCGCCGCGGTCACGCGCCTCCGCGACTGGCAGCGCACGCTTCACAAGGCCGGCTACGTGGGCATGGACTGGCCGCCCGAGTATGGCGGTCGGGGCGCCTCCCTGGTGGAGCAGGTGATGCTCTACGAGGAGATGTCGCGAGCGCAGGCGCCCCAGCCCCTCAACCGCAGCGGGCTCAGCATGCTGGGACCCACCCTGATGAAGCACGGCACGACCGCACAGAAAGCCCGTCACCTCGACAAGATCCTCACCGCCGAGGAGATCTGGTGCCAGGGCTTCTCGGAGCCGAACGCGGGGAGCGACCTCGCCAACCTCCAGACGCGCGCGGTGCTGGACGGCGATGTCTACGTGCTGAACGGCCAGAAGGTATGGACGAGCATGGCCCACGTCGCCCAGATGGGCTTCTTCCTCGTCCGCACCGACCCCGCCGCGGCCAAGCACAAGGGCATCACGTTCATCCTCGTGGACATGAAGACCCCGGGCCTCAGCATCCGCCCCTTGCGCCAGATCACCGGCGAGGCGGAGTTCAACGAAGTGTTCCTCGACAACGTGCGCGTGCCCGCCGCCAATGTGGTCGGCAAAGTCAACGAGGGTTGGGGCGTGGCCATCACCACGCTCGCCTACGAGCGTGACGTGCTCACGATGATCCGCCACATCAGCCTCCGCACCGCGCTGGAGCGGCTGATTGCCCTCGCCAAGCGGACGAAGCGGAACGGCCACACCGCCGCCGCCGACCCGGTGATCCGGCAGAAGCTGGCCAACCTGATGGTGGCGGAGCGCTGCCTGCAGCTCAACGGCTACCGGAGCCTCACGAAGATCCTCCAGGGGGGCGCGCCGGGGCCCGAGGGCTCGACCTCGAAGCTCTTCTGGAGCCAGGTGGATCAAGACCTTGCCGAGGTCGCCACCGAGGTGATCGGGCCGTATTCGCAGATCGCCGCGGGCAGCCCCTGGGCGCCAGACGAGGGGCAGTGGGAGTTCTACTGCTGCCTCGCGCGCGGGAGCGGCATCCGCGCCGGCACCTCGGAGATACTCCGCAACATTCTCGGCGAGCGCGTGCTGGGCCTGCCCAAGGACTGAAAGGAAAGCGCGATGCGATTCGACAAGAAGGTGGCGCTCATCACCGCGGCGGCGAGCGGCATCGACTTCGTCACCGGGGTGACCATCGACGTGACGGGCGGGGTGTAAGGACCGGTCGGAGAGCCCGAACACGGACGCCGTGTCTCGGCGCCCGGCCCTGCGGCGACGCCTGGGGCTCGCGCAGGTCACACTCGCCGGCATCGGAGTCATTCTCGGCGCCGGGGTCTACGCCCTCGTCGGCCCCGCCGCCGGGCTCGCCGGGAACGCGCTCTGGCTGGCGTTCCTTCTGACCGCGATCGTCGCCGGCCTCACGGCGTACTCGTACGCGCGCGTCGGGTCGATGCGCCCGAAGGACTCGCCCGAGTTCCAGTACACGGCGCTCGCCTTCGGGCCCCGCGTCGGCTTCGTGGCCGGCTGGCTGATGCTGGCCGCAGACCTCCTCGCCGTCGCGACGGTGGCATTGGGATTCGGTGGTTATCTGGCGCACCTCACGGGGGTCCCCGTGGTCGTGGGCGCGCTCGCGCTCCTCGGCCTCACCGGCGCGGTGCTGCTCGTCGGCATCGGCGAGTCGGTGGGGCTCGCCATCGTGCTCACCGTCGTCGAGGCGGTGGGACTCCTGTTCGTCGTCGGCATCGGCCTCCCGGCGTGGGGGCGCGTGGATCTGCTGGAGGTCCCCCACGGCGTCAGCGGCCTCGCGGGCGCCGCCGCGCTCATCTTCTTCGCGTATCTCGGGTTCGACGAGCTGGGAAACTTCGCCGAGGAGATGCGGGACCCCGAACGGAACCTCGCGCGCGCTCTCTACCTCTCCATGACCGGCGCGACCGCGATCTATCTCCTCGTCGCGATCTCGTGCGTCGCCGTTGTGGACTGGCACGAGCTGAGCGGATCGGCGGCGCCGCTCGCCTTGGTGGCGCGGCGGGCGCTGGGTCCCGGGGCCGAGCTCGCCCTCAGTCTGGTTGCCCTGGCCGCCACCGCCAATACTGTGCTCCTGCTCCTCGTCTCCGCCTCCCGCTCGGTGTACGGGATGGCCGCCGCGGGGGCGCTGCCTCGCCGGCTCGCCGCCGTCGGCCGGCGGGCGATTCCAACGGTCGCCTCCCTGCTCGTGACCGCCATCGCGGCCGCTCTCGTGCTGCCCGGGGATCTCACTCGCGCGGCCGCCCTCACGGACGGCGCGGTACTGGCGAGCTTCATGCTGGTCAACCTGAGCCTGCCCTGGCTGGCGGCCTCTGGAGCGACGCACACGGGCTGGGCGCGTCGGGCGGCGGACGTGGCGGTGCCCGGCCTGGCCTTTCTCCTGTGCGGTTGGCTCTTGATCCACACCGGGGTGGCTAGTGTCACCGTCGCCGCCGGCTTGGCGGTGGTCGGCTACGCGGTGACCTGGACAACGCGGGCGAGGCTTGGTCCGGACTGACGGGCTGGAAGCGTGTCGGTTACGGCTCGGCGCCAAGACTGGCCAGGAAGTGCACGAGATCGACGATCTCTTCCTCGCGAAGGGGCTGGGCGGACATCGTCATGAGGCCATCGAGGTCCGTGGCGGTCTTGGCCTTGAAGCTCCGGAGCAGCTTGAGGAGATAGTCGAAGTCCTGCCCGGCCAGGCGGGGCACCTGCTGCTGTCCGCTGAGGTCGGGTCGGTGGCAGGAGGTGCAGTGGTGGATCTCGGCGAGCCGCCGCCCCTCCGCGACTCGCGCCGGCTCGGTCTTCGCGGGGCGCTGCCGCGGCCGTTGCGCCGCGTAGTAGGCGGCGAGGTCCGCCATGTCGGCGTCGGTGAGGTCCTGCGCGGGCGCCGACATCTGGGGATCCTTGCGGCGCCCGTCGCGGTACTTGATAAGCTGCCAGTGCGTGAAGAACGCCGGCTGCCCGGCCAGCGACGGCATGCCGGGGATAGCGGCGTTACCGTCCACGCCGTGGCACGTGACGCACGGCGCGGACTTCGCACGCCCGGCCTCGAGATCACCGGCGGACGCCACGCCGCCCGCCGCCGCGATCAAGCCGACGGCGACGCACAGGGCGACCGGCGCGGCGGCGCGCCGGCGCCAGGGCCGCGAACTCAGGGCTGGTACGTGACCCGGTAGATCGCTCCCGCGTAGTCGTCCGTGATGAGGAGCGAGCCGTCCTTCATCTGCTTGGTGTAAACCGGTCGGCCCCAGACGTCGCCGCCCTGCAGCCACCCTTCCGCGAAGGGCTCGTACTGCGGCGCGCCGCCGCCGGGGGTGAGCGTCACCATCATCACCCGGAAGCCGACCTTCTGCGTGCGGTTCCACGACCCCCGCTGGGCCAGGAACATGCGGTTCTTGTACGCGGCGGGGAACATCGAGCCGGTGTAGAACTCCACGCCGTTGCCGGCCACGTGCGGCCCGGTGTTCAGCACCGGCTTCGCGAACTCGCCGCACGATCGGCCCTTGCCGAAGTCGGGATCGGGCGTGTCGCCCTGATGACAGAAGGGGAAGCCGAAGTGCAGGCCCTTCCGCGGCGCCACATCGAGACGGTCGCTCGGCATGTCGTCACCCATCCAGTCGCGGGCATGGGTCGCGAAGTAGAGCTCCTTGGTCACGGGGTGCCAGTCGAAGCCCACGCTGTTGCGCACGCCGTGCGCGAAGTACTCGAACCCGCTGCCGTCGGCATTGACGCGCGAGATGTTGGCGTGGGTATCGGGCGGGATGCAGATGTTACAGGGCGCGCCGATGTTGAAGTAGAGCTTACCGTCGGGGCCGAAGGCCAGGTACTTCCATCCGTGCGGCACGTCCTTGGGGAGCGTGTCGTAGACCACCTCCATGGCGGGCGGATTGTCGAGCTTGTCCTCGATGCCCACCATCTTGGTGATGCGGTGGATCTCGGCGACGTAGAGGGTGCCGTCCTTGAAGGCGACGCCGTTCGGAAGGTTGAGCCCCTTGGCGATGGTCTTCACCTCACGCTGGCCGCCCTTGTCCACCACCGCGTAGAGGTTGCCCGCGGTGCGGCTGCTGACGAAGAGCGTGCCCTTGTCTCCCCAGGTCATCACGCGCGCATTGCTGAGCCCGTGCGCCCAGAGCGAGACTTTGAAGCCGGGCGGGACCTTGATCTTGTCCACGGGGATCTCGCCGGCCGCCTTCGGCGCGGGCGGCTGGGGGATCGGCGCCAGCGGCGAGGTCGCCATGCTCGAGGGCTGCCCCTGCTTCCACGGGGGCGGCGCCTGGGCGTCGGCGAGCGGCGCCAGGATCAGTCCGAGAACGACGGCCGTCGCGAGGGATGTGAGGATCATGCGGCGCATGGTGCCCTCCCCGTTGAGGTCTACGTCGATGGAGATGAAGAAGACGTTACGGGTTCGACCCGGCCCTGTCAACGCGGCCGGCGTGCATCAGCGCCGGGCGAAAAGCATGAAGAGCCAGTGCCCCACCCAGCCGAGCGCGGGTGGGAGAAACATACCCGGGATCAGGCGCGCCAGCGTCATGGGCCAGCCGAGGAGCGGCGCCTCGTAGGTGAGCATGCGCACCGGGCTGACCAGGGTCTTGGCAGTGAGGAGCGCGATGAGCGGGCCCGGCGCGGCGCCGCTGCGGAGCAGATTCGCCACGACGGGGAAGACGAGATACGGGCCGCCGGGCATCACCAGGCCCGCGCCCCACCCTACGAGGATGCCGCGGCCGAGATTCTCCTCACCCATCCAGCGCGAGAGCACGGGCGCGGGGATCAGGACGTCGAGAAGTCCGGCCAGCACAAAGCCCAGCGCCAGCTCCATCCACACCGAGCTGAACAGCCGCCCGCTCGACTGAACGCCGCGCACGGCCAAGGTCGGGTCCTTGACCAGCGCGATGCCAAGCACCGCAACGGTGAGGCCCAACAGGATGAAGAAGCTCGCGTCCATGCGCCGGCGGCGTTTCACTTGGAGATGGGGGGGAGCGAGCGCCGCTCCACCCCCATGCCCCCCCACCGCTCGGACTCACGCGCGCTTCGGTAGATCAGGCTCGCTGGCTGCGGCTCCTCCGCTTCTCGGCGGGCGGCTTCGATCAGCGCGTGATCGGGGGCGTACTGGCACGTGGGGTCGGTGACGGCGGCGTTACCGGTGAGGTGATAGGCCTGGCAGCGGCAGCCGCCGAAGTCGATGGACCGGCGCTCGCAGCTGCGGCAGGGCTCGGGCATCCAGTCCTCGCCCCGGAAGGCGCCGAAGCCGGCGGAGTCGCGCCAGATGTCCGCGAGCGGCCGGTCCCGCACGGAGTCGAAGCGGAGGCCGGGAAGCGTGTGCGCGGCGTGGCAGGGAAGAGCCAGCCCCGACGGACTCAGCACGATGAAGCGGCGCCCCCACCCGTCCATGCAGGCCTTGGGCAGATCCGTGTAGTAGTCGGGCGTGACGAACAGGACCTCCATCTGTCCCCGTAGCCGCTGCCGCGCCGCCGCCGCGACCTCGCGCGCGCGGGCCAGCTGGGCGCGCGAGGGCAGGAGGGCGGCGCGGTTGGGCAGCGCCCAGCCGAGGTACTGCGCGTTGGCCAGCTCCAAGCGGTCGGCGCCGAGGCGCTCGGCGAGGGCGATCACCGCTTCCACGTGGTCGAGGTTCTCGCGGTGGAGGACGGTATTGAGGGTCAGAGGAAAGCCCAGCTCCTTCACCCAGCCCGCGACGACGAGCTTGCGGTCGAAGGAGCGGCGCCCCGCGATGCGGTCGGAGGGCCCGGCTTCGGTGTCCTGTATGGAGATCTGGACATTGTCGAGGCCGAGCGCGCGAAGCCGGGCGAGCCGCTCCCGGCGAAGCGGCACGCCGCTCGTGATCAGGTTGGTGTAGAGGTCGAGGCGCCGCGCCTCCGCGACGATGGCCTCGAGATCGTCGCGGACCAAGGGCTCGCCGCCGGTCAGGTTCAGCTGGACGACACCGAGGTCCTCGGCCTCGCCGAGCACGCGAATCCAGGTCGCCGTGTCCAGCTCCTCCCCCTGCCGCGCGTAGTCGAGGGGGTTCGAGCAGTAGACGCAGCGCAGGGGGCAGCGATACGTCAGCTCCGCCACCAGCGTGTACGGGCGCTCGCCTCCGCTCACTCCGTCGCCTGCACGAGGCCGCGATCGGCCATGGTCTGGAGGAAATCGAGCACCTCGCGCTCCACCTTGGGGACGTCGTGGCCGTACTGCCGGGCCAGCTCCGCCACGATGGATCCCACCGTGCGCTCGCCGTCGCACCGCTGCAGGACGTCAGCGGCGGTCGGGTTCAGCAGGAGGCCGCGCTCGGGGTAGAGCAGCATGTAGCGCGACGACTTCCGGTCGAAGCGGAGGCGGGTCTTGGCGGCGAGGCGGAAGCGCGTCTCCGCGGAGATCACGTGCCCCGCGCTCCCTGTGGCCCCCATCCCGGCTCGACGTAGGCGGCATACGTGGAGTCCAGGAGATGCCAGAGGATCTCCGTCTTCCGGATGAGCGCGGCCACGCAGCGCTCCTGCATCTCGTAGCTCGGGGCGTGCTGGATGACGAAGTCGATGGCCTCCAGGGAATCGCGCCGGGCGCGCGGCACGCGGGAGCGGAAGTAGGCGAGCATCTCCGGGCTCACCCACGGGTAGTGCTTCTCCCACGCGAGCACGCGCCGGGACATCAGGTCGGGGGCGAAGAACTCGGTGAGGGACGAGGCGACCGCCTCCACCAGGGTTCGCTCGCGCACGAGCTCCACGTAGGCGTCGCAGGCGAAGCGGACGCCCGGCAGCACCGAGCGGCAGCTCGCCACCTCGTCGCGGTCGAGTCCCACCCCGTCGGCGAGGCGCAGCCAGAGCTCGAGCCCCGCCTCGCCGCCTTCGTCGCCGTCATGGTCGCGGATGCGCCGGATCCACATGCGGCGGAATGCGGGATCCTCCGACTTCGACAGGATGATGGCGTCCTTGATCGGGATGCGGGTCTGGTAGTAGAAGCGGTTCAGCACCCACTGCTGCAGCTGCACGCGGGTGAGGCGCCCCTCGTGCATCAGCACGTGGTAGCGGTGGTGATCGTGATAGCGCGCCTCACCTTCCTTGCGCACCCAGGCGATGAACTCCTCGCGGGGCAGCGGGGGCCGGAGCGCGGGCGGGGTCACAGCGTCACCTCCATGCCGTCCCAGGCGATGGTCCAGCCGGCCGCCTCCGCTTCCTTCCGCTCGGGCGAGTCCTCGCGCAGGACGGGATTGGTGTTGTTGACGTGAATGTACACGCGGCGGGCGGACGGCAGGCGCCCCCGCAGGGCGGCGAGGCTGCCCTCGCGCCCCCCGATGGGCAGATGCGCCATGTCGGCGGCGCGCTTGGCGCCGAGGCCCTGGGCGGGCAGCTCGTCGCTCGACCAGAACGTCCCGTCGAAGAACACGCAGTCGGCGTCCGCGAGCGCGTCCGCCACAGCGGGGGGGATGCCGCCGGCCGCGGGGAAATAGGCGAGGCGGCGCCCGGTGGCGGCGTCACGGACGCGCAGGCCGATATTGTCCTCGGGATCGGGCGATGTCCGCGCCCCGGGGCGGTTCTCCAGATGGATGGGCGGCTTGCCGGGCACCGCCACCGCCTCGACGAGCAGTCCACAGGGCGTGCCGTCGGCCCCCGCCAATGTCTCCTCACGCCCGAGCTTGAGCGGCCGCCACGTCACCTGCTCGGGGAAGCGCTCGAGGGTCCGGTAGAGCACATTGCCGTCCGTGAAGCCCGCGCGCATGCGCTCGGTCGCGTAGATCACCAGCGGGTGCGATTCGCGCAGGGACAGGAGGCCCAGGACGTGGTCGAGGTCGCCGTTGGTGAGGACGATGGCGGCGATGGGCGAGTGCCGGGGTCCGCGCGGATGCAGGCCCTCGAAGCTCTCGATCTGCGCCCGCACTTCCGGAGAGACGTTCAGGAGCACCCAGTCGGCGCCGTCGGCGCTGACCGCCACCGATTCCTGGCTGCGCGGGGTGGCCCGCAGGGTGCCGTCGCGGACGCCGCGGCAATTGGGGCAGCCGCAGTTCCACTGCGGAAAGCCGCCCCCGGCCGCCGAGCCCAGCACCCGGATACGCACGATAGGTCTCCCAAAGACGCGACAGCCCCCGGGCTCGGCTCAAGGCCGAGAGGGGGCTGAAGGGTCTTGCCGCGGCGTCGCCGCCTAGAAGCGGTCGTCGTCCTGGCGGTCGAAGTCGTCCTGGTAGGAGTTGATCTCGGCGTCCATCTTCACTTCGATGAAGTCCGGCGCTTCCCAGATCATGTCGCTCACCTCCGGTGGAGAGGGGCCCAGCAACGTTGCTGAGGGGATAGTACCCAAAGGCGGGAGGGGGCGTCAAGCGCGTGGTGTCGGCCTCCGCGCGAACGTATACTAGCGCCCCGGAGGATACCCCCATGCCTAGCGGCGTCGACGAGCTCATCTATGAGGTGAAGGACAAGGTCGCCACCATCACCCTCAACCGGCCCGACAAGATGAACGCCTTCACGGGCCCGATGATCGACGCGTGGGCGAACTCGCTCGCCGAGGCTCAGCGCGATCCCGAGGTCAACGTGGTGGTGGTCACCGGGTCGGGCAAGGCGTTCTGCTCTGGGGGCGACGTGGGCCGCATGGGCGATAGCCGTCCGAGCCCCCTCGATCACAAGAACGGGCTCTGGGAGGCCATCCATCGGGTGCCCAAGGCGCTGGAGGCCATGGACAAGCCCGTCATCGCCATGGTCAACGGCGTGGCGGTCGGGGCGGGGATGGGCATGAGCCTGATGTGCGACATGCGTATCGCCGCCGATTCCGCACGTTTTTCAACCGGGTATGTGCGAGTGGGGCTGGTTCCCGGCGACGGCGACACGTATTTCCTGCCGCGGCTCGTCGGCACCGCGAAGGCGCTGGAGCTGCTGTGGACGGCGGACTTCGTCGAGGCGCCCGAGGCGCTCAAGCTCGGCATCGTGAATCGCGTGGTGCCGGCGGCCGAGCTGCGGGAGGCGACCTATGCCTTCGCCGCCCAGGTCGCCAACGGCCCGCAGGTTCCGATCAGGATGATCAAGCGGCTGGTCTACCAGAGCATGCGGCTCGACCTCCGCACCCATCTGGACCTCGTGTCCTCCCACATGGCGGTGGTGCGCGAGACCGCCGACCACAAGGAAGGCGTGCAGGCCTTCAAGGACAAGCGTCCGCCCCAGTTCACGGGGCGCTGATCGACGTCGGGCCATGACTCCGCCCGCGGCCCAGGACGCGATGCCGACCACCCGGGGGATGAACTACTTCCTGGTGGACGTCGGCTTCCAGCGGCTCTGCGAGTCGGTAATGGGCGCGGAGACGTACGCGCGGGCCCACCCGCACCTGGTGGCGATGGGGGAGGCGGCAGGCGGCGAGCTGGACGCCCTCGCGCACGACGCCGACAAGCACCCGCCCGTCCTGCGCGGCTGGGACGAGCGCGGGCAGCGGGTGGACGAGGTCGTCTTCCACCCTTCCTATCGGCGCATGGAGGAGCTGGCCTTCGGCCGCTTCGGCCTGGCCGCCATGTCTCACCGGCCTGACGTGCTGGGCTGGCCGGGCCCCGTGCCTCACGTGGTCAAGTACGCCCTCACCTATCTCTTCGGCCAGTCGGAGTTCGGCCTCCTCTGCCCCGTCAACATGACCGACTCCGGCGCGCGCATGCTGCGGCACTACGGGAGCGCCGAGCTCCAGGCGCGCTATCTCCCCGGGCTCACCGCCACCGACATGCGCGCGCTCCGCCAGGGCACCCAGTGGATGACGGAGAAGACCGGCGGCTCCGACGTGGGCGCGACGACCACGGTGGCGCGCCGGAGCGCGGACGGCGTGTGGCGTCTCTGGGGCGACAAGTGGTTCTGCTCCAACGCCAACGCCGACCTGGCGTTCACGCTGGCCCGGCCCGAGGGCGCCCCGGTGGGCACCCGCGGCCTTGCCATGTTCCTCGTGCCCAAGGTGCTGCCCGACGGCCGGCGGAACGACCTCACGCTGAACCGCCTCAAGGACAAGTTCGGCTCGCGCTCCATGGCCAGCGCCGAGGTGACCTACGCGGGCGCGGTGGCCTATTCCGTGGGCGATCTCGACCGCGGCTTCAAGCAGATGATGGAGATGGTGAACGTCTCGCGGCTGTCCAACGCGCTGCGGTCGGCCGCCCTCATCCGCCGCGCCGTCCTCGAGGCGCTCACCCACGCCCGCGCGCGGGTGGCGTTCGGACGGCCCCTGGCCGAGCTGCCGCTGCTCCGCGCGCAGCTCCTGCAGATGGTGGTGGACTCCGAGGCGGCCGCGGCGGTGGTGCTGCACGGGGCCACCACGCTGGACCGCTGGGATGCCGGCGCGCCGGAGGCGCGCGCCCTCTTCCGCATCACCACGCCGCTGGCGAAGTACTGGATCACCCAGCACGCCCGTCACGTCACCGCGGAGGCGATGAACGTTCGCGGCGGGAACGGCTACATCGAGGAGTGGGTGAACGCGCGCCTCGTGCGCGACAGCTATCTGGGCGCGATCTGGGAGGGCGCGAGCAACGTCGTGGCGCTGGACGTGCAACGCGCCATCCAGCGCGAGTCGGCGCACGAGCCCCTGCTCGCGTTCGTGGCGGAGCGCCTCGGGCGCGTCACGGAGGCGGCGGCCAAGCCCTGGGTCGACGTGGCGCGCGAGGCCGCGGACACCGCGCGGCGCCGCGTGGCGGGCTGGGCGGCGCTCGCTCGGGACGAGCGGGAGCTCGAGGCGCGGCCTGTCGCGGACGCGCTCTACCATCTGCTCGCCGCTGCGCTCCTGCTCGCCGAGGGCCAGGCCGTCCTCGAGCGGACGGGCGACGCGCATCGCCTGCTCTCCGGCGCCCTCTATCTCCGGCGCTGGGTCGTATCCCGCGAGGCCGGCGCCGCGCCCTTCGGGGCGCGCGAGATCGAATGGCTCGACGCGCTCGCCGACTTCACCCCCGTCCCGGCGAGCGCGCTCGGCTAGCCCCTTCCCTTCATGGTTGCGGGGGCTGGATGTATCCAGAATGCTACACGCAACCGGACACGTTCTGAGTCGACCTTACTCCATAGGCACTTCGTCCCTGGCAGCGGGGCGCCGGGGCGACATTCGTGGTGAAGCTACCGCTGCCGATCGCGCGCGTCGAGCCAACCGAAGCTGTTCGCTGGCATCCCACCGCCGGCGCCGGCGTTCAGCTGCCGGTGATGCCGGTTCAACTGCGCGGCGTCGACGTCCTGCTCGTCGATGACGACGTCGATTCGATCGGTCTCGTGCGGACGGTGTTGGAACGTGCCGGCACACGGTGCTGACCGCGGAGTCCCCGAAGGA
>Ga0209382_10000206_pt1 | contig 95618 bp, 96 predicted proteins | sample SoiMetdeltSBSDD5_FD_187599 | JGI IMG/M metagenome (GOLD analysis project Ga0209382, IMG submission 187599) | Bulk soil microbial communities from a Populus tree surrounding site in Tennessee, USA - Soil MetaG P. deltoides SBSDD5 (SPAdes) (version 2) | ecosystem: Environmental > Terrestrial >...
GCCCGGCCAGCGCTGGCGGGGCTGGCGGCGTGCCGACGGTGGCCTGGATCGACATCCAGGACGAGGTCGACGGGCAGGTCTTCCTGCGCCAGTTCTACTCCGGCGAGACCGTGCCGGTGACCGTGCGCATGACCGGGAGCGGGACGGTGACGAGCGAACCGAGCCTCGTGCAGTGCTCCAGCACGCCGTGCACCACGACCCTGCCTCGCGGCGGGGCGGTGACGCTCGCTCATCAGGCCGCGTCCGGCTGGCAGTTCTCGGGCTGGAGCGGTGACTGCACCGGCACCGGCGCGTGCAAGCTCGACCTCACCGGGCCGCGCACCGTGCACGCGCGCTTCGCGGCCATTCGACGGCTGACGCTCGCCGTCGTCGTGCCCCCCGGGGCCGGCTCCCAGGGCAAGATCGGTAGCATCGAGGGACCGGGGGGCGTGTGCACGGTCGGCCGCAACAAGGCCTGCACGGTCGACGTCGTCAGCGGCACCGACGTCGTGCTGGAGGCGACACCGGCTCCCGGCAACCGCTTCCTCAGGTGGTCGGGCGGCCCCTGCGACGGCCGGACGAACCCCATCTGCCCCTTCGTCGTGACCACCGCCAACCCCACCGTCACCGCGCTCTTCCGCGGCGTCACCGCGGTGCGCGTGACCAGGGCCGGCAACGGCGGCGGGACGGTCCACGGTCACAACATCGCGTGCGGGAAGGACTGCGCCGAGAGTGTCTTCACCGGCAGCGTGGTGACGCTGACGCCGGAGGCGGCGGCCGGCAGCACCTTCGCCGGCTGGTCGGGCGATGCGTGCCCGTCGGTCCTGCGCAACGGCGCCTGCCGATTCACCGCGGCCGGACTGGCCAAGTCATTCACGGCGACCTTCCGGCTCAAGAAGCCGAAGCCCGGCTCGCAGGTCCCGCCGCGCCGGACGGAGGAGGTCGTTCTCGACGTGCCGCCCGGGCTCTGCGCCGCCAAGGGAGGGGTGTTGAGGGCGGTGCCGAGCGGAGATACCACCGGCTATCTCTGCGTCCGGACCACGGTGCGATAAGCGGGTTCGACGCCGGCCGCGTTCAGGCGCTGGCTGTCCGCATCGACGTCGTCGCTGAGCTTCCACCTGCATCTGCTGCGGGACCTGGTGGGGACCGGCGGTCTCCCCAGGAGAACGAGAAGGCTCAGCCACGCTCCTTCACGCGGTCGCGCAGGCGCTTGACCAGCGCCTCGTACGACGAGCGCGAGATGATCGACGAGAACTGCGTCCGGTAGCTGTCGAGGAGGCTGATGCCCTCCACGCGCACATCCTCCACCCGCCAGTCCGGCCCACCCCCGCGCGCGGTGACGTAAACGACGTTGATGGCGCTGCCCCGCTTGGTCGTGATCTGGGTGTCGACCATGGCCCATTCGCCGGCAATCCGGTCGCCCAGATAGCGGAACTTGCTGGCGTCGACGAGGTTCATGCGGGCCAGGTAGGCGCGGCTGAACAGCTCGGCGAAGAGGCGCGTGAACTCGTCGCGCTCGGCGGCCGTCCGCTCGTCCCAGTGCTGACGCAGCGACTGTCGGGCCATCGTCTTCCAGTCGAACAGGCGATCCATCACCTGGGTGGCGGCGGCGTCGCGTTGCCGGCCGTCGACCGAGGCCTGGGCGTTCGAGGAGAGCCGGTACAGCTCGGCGACGGCCGCCTGCACCTGCTCGGTCGGCTCGCCGGCGGCCGCCCGGTCGATCGGGGCCAGCGACAACGGCGTGAGCAGGCCGAGGATGACGAGCACGATCGTCGCCGGCCTGCGGACGTCGGCGTCCGTGGTCGACGCCCGCTCGGTCCGTCCCCAGAGCCGCAGGAGCACCGGCAGGACGATCAGCGATGCGACCAGGCCCGCGACGGCGCCGACGGTCAGGAGCAGCCCCAGACTGAAGATGCCCTGATGGCGGGCGACCATGAGGCTGCCGAAGCCCGCGATGGTCGTGAGGCCGTTGAGGAGGACCGCCATGACGGTGCTGCGAGCGAGGACCGGTCCGCCGTCGACCATCGCCTCCCGGTGCCGCAGCGCGACGTTGAGCCCGTACTCGGCGGAGGCCCCGATGATCAGCGGCAGGGCCCAGACGTTGGCGAGATTGAACGACAGGCCGACCAGCCACATGACGCCGACGGTCCACAGCGTGCCGAGAATCATCGGCAGCACCGCCAGCAGCGCCTCGCGCCAGCGGCGCAGCATGATGCCGGACAGCGCGATCACCAGGACCAGCGCATAGAGCGTGCCCTCGAAGTAGGCTCGCTCCATCATCCGGCCGGCCTCGTAGCTGATCACCGGCGAGCCGGTCGCGGCCGGATCGACCGTGCGCAGCTCCGCCACGAATCGCGCCACACCGTCGCGGTCCCAGGTGTTCACCGAGGGATAGATCTGCAGGAGGAAGGCGCCGCTGGCCCCGATGAACCGCCGCGTGACCTCACGGGGGAGGTCGTCGACCGTCATCGGCCGGGGCGCGAGGTTGTCCTGGACGCGGCGAAGCTGCGCGGCGAAGTCGCTGCTGAACGCTTCCTGGACCTCCCGAAGTCGACCGGCCGTTTCCCGCCCGCCGTCCCTCAGCCGTTCGAGGAGCGCCTGGGCGCGGTGGTCGGCCGACGCCAGGCGCTCCGTCGACGCCTCCGGGCCGGCCTCACGGATGGCCAGTCCGAGGCGCTCACGGAGGGTCGTCAGCGCCGTCCGCAGACGCCGGGAATCCTCGGTGGCCGGGGAACCGACGCGCAAGGGGGCCACGACCCCGCCCAGCGCGCGGATGAGGTCGATCTTCTCGGCCTGCCGTTCCGGGACCACGTCGAGGACGCTCACCACCTCCGAGACCGTCGGCAGGCGCGCGAAGCCCTCCCGCTTGCCGCGGAGCTCGTCGAGCGTCGCGGCGGAGGCGAGCGCCGGGAAGGCCGAGCGGCCCGACGCCAGCACCTTCAGCTCCCAGATCGCCGACTCCGTTCCCTTGGCCTGCAGGTTCAGCCGGTTGTAGTCGAAGCCCACCGTCGAGAGGGCCCACAGGGAGAAAGCCGTCGCGATCCCGGCGGCGAGCAGGATCGTACGCGAGTAGGAGGTCAGCCATTCCAGCCGTCGTACCGCCGGTCGCGAGCGCCCGGCGCTCTGGGCCACGGCCGGCACCACGGGGCTGTTCCGGCGGTCGAGCGCCACGAGGACGGCCGGGAACAGCGTGATCATCGCGACGAAGGCCATCAGGATCGCCACGCCGGCGACGAAGCCGAACTCCACGATGCCGCGGAACTCGGTGAGCGTCAGCACCCCGAACGTCCCGGCCGCCGACAGGGCCGCGAAGAAGATCCCCGGCCCGGCCCGGCCGGCCGTGATGGCGAGCGCCGTCGGCACGGTCCGGCCCAGCGCCTTCTCCTCCTCGTAGCGGAACAGGAAATAGATGCCGTAGTCGATCCCGATGCCCACGAAGAGCGAGATGAACATGACGGAGAACACCGTCAGGTGCCCCACGGTCAGCGTGATGATGCCCAGCGACCAGGCCAGGCTGACCATCAGGACGCAGAACATCAGGAACGGCCTGACCACCCGCCGGAACAGCAGCAGGACGGCCAGCAGCGTGAGGATGCAGGCCAGGGCGGTGGCCACCTCGCTGTCGTGAAAGGCGGTCAGCATCTCGTCGTTCCCGAGCGCGGGGGTGCCGGTGACGCCGGCTCGCACGTCCGGGTACTCGGCGCGCAGCGCCGCGATGCGGCCGCGGATGCTCGCGATCAGCTCGTGGTTGTCGGTGAAGTTACCCGCTTGCCGCCGCGGCTCGACCAGCATGAACAGGAGCTTCTTGTCGCGAGACAGGAAGTAGCCCGAGCGCTCGTCGCGCTCGGACGTGAAGACCGAGCCCCAGGGCGACGCTCGCGGGGCACGGCTCTCCAGGCGCTCGGCGATCGCGGCCAGGAGCGCGTCGATGAAGCCCGGGTCGAGACGGACGGGCTCGTCCAGGCCGAGGTCGACGAAGCGTCCGGCGAAGCGCCGCGCGATCTCCAGGTTGATGCCCTCCACGAGCTGGGCCAGCGTCGGGTTGGCGGCGTACCCCTCCAAGAAGGCGCGGTGTTCCGTCACCTTGTCGCGAAGCTCGGTCAGCTGCTCGATCGACGCGTAGAGGAGCGCTCGGCCGGCAAAGGCATCGGGGTCGATCCGGTACGCCACGCGCATCGTGCGCGACGGGGGGCGCTGGAGGTCCTCGGCCAGGCGCGTCGCGAAGACCTTGGCCTGCTCGATCTGCGGGGCCTCCACCGCGATGACGATGTCGTTGAGCTCGCCGAAATCCCGCAGGTACGTCTTGAACCGCTCGACGTACACGCGGTCGGGAGGCAGCAGCTCGACGGCCGAGGTCTGGAACGTGAGCGCCCGGACGGTGTAGAGGGCGCCGAGGGCGGCGAGGACGAGACACACGGTGATCGTCACGAACGGGCGGTCGGTGGCGTGGCGAACGAGGCGGGTCATGTCCGCGGATCCGGCGCTGGCGGGCGGTCGTCAAGGTTCACCGGCCCGATGATACTGGAACGGATGCGCGTTTCGCTGCTCCGATCGGGCGGGCCGCTCCGGACCGTCGTGCTCACCGCGCTCGGCGCCGGACCGATGGTCGCCGCCACGTCGGCGCTCCTCGATGCGCCCGCGCAGGGCCGGACGCTCCGGCATTCACGGGCGGTCGATGCGGGATGGCTGGGGGCGCTGGCATTCATGGCAGCCGGCCTGGTCGAGTACGCCCCGAGTACCTCGTCGGCCGACCGCGGCCGGTCGACGGGGGATTGTGCTCGGTCCCGAGCTGGACTCCTTTCCGTCCGGCCACGACACCTCGGTGTTCGCCGTGGCGACGGTGCTGGGCGCCTTCTATCCCCGCGTGCGCTGGCCGCTCTACGGACTGGCCGGCGTCATCGCGCTCGGACGCGTATCCCTCGACCGGCACTATGCGTCGGACGTCGTGGCCGGCGCGCTGATCGGCCTGGCGATCGCCTCATTCACGCTGCGCCACCACCGCGTGAACGCCGCCGGCCGCGCCGACGCTTCGTAGGACCCGGACCCGGCCCGTCGCGCCGTTCAGCCCCATCCGGTCGCCGTCCTTCAGACGGCGCGGATGACACAGAGGTCCCACGCTCTCCACCTCACTCGACCCGACCGGCCGAATCGTCAATCTCCACGCGTCACGGCCGCCGGCGCTCGTCGTCTCGTCCAGGCGCGCGCACCCGCGCGATGCTTCGCACGCACTCTGCCAGATTACCCCCGCGCGCCAGTCGGTCGAGGCATGATGCCGCGCGCGCCCGGGTCGGCGCCCGTCGGCGCGACCATGGTGAGCGACGGGTTCGGCCGGTTCGATGGGACGATGGTCCAATACCGAGGCCCGCGAGCGTGATAAGGTGGCACGGCCTCGCGGTCCGTTCGTCGAGCCCGCTGGTCGAGGGCCGGCCGACGAACGGCTGACGCGGCCGGACAGGACCATGTGGCTCCGCCAGCGTGCGCGCTCGCTCCTGCAGACCCGCGATCACGTGACCGAGGAGGACCTCGCGCGCGCGAGGCGTCTGATCACCGTCGACGGCGTCTGCTCGATGGCGATGGCCAGCGTGCAGGGCGGCCCCTTCCTGACGGCGTTCGCCCTGGGCGTCGGCGCGACGAACTACGACCTGGGCCTGGTCGCCGCCATCGGCTTCCTCGGCCAGGCCGTGCAGCTGCCCTCGCTGTTCCTGCTCCAGCGCTTCCCGCACCGGCGCGCGATCACGGTGGCCTCGGCGATCACCTCGCGGCTGACGTGGACCTTCATCATCCTCACCCCCGCACTCTTCGTGGACCGCGGGGTCAGCTGGCTCCTGCTGTGGTTGTTGCTGTCCGCGGTCCTCACGTCGGCCGCGGCGCCGGCCTGGAACTCGCTGCTTCACGACCTGGTACCGGCCGATCGGCTGGGCCGGGTCTTCTCCCTGCGCACCCTCTTCGGCAACCTCGTGGCGCTGCCGCTGACCATCGGGGGCGGGCTGTTCGTCGACTGGCTCAGCGCGCGGCTGCCGGGCTCGGAGCTCTATGCCTATGCGCTGCTCTTCCTCGTGGGGCTCGGCGTCGGCCTGGTCGGCGTCATCGTCATCGCGCGCCTGCCGGAGCCGACGATGGCGGCACCGGAGGGCCTCCGGCTCATGGAGCTGCTCGCCCAGCCGCTGCGGGACGCGAACTATCGCCGCTTCCTGGTGTTCGTGGGCGTCTGGAACTTCGCGGTGAACCTGGCCACGCCCTTCTTCGCGGCGTACATGCTCCGCCGGCTGGGTCTGCCGCTGTCCACGGTGACAGCGCTCACCGTGACCGCGCAGGTCGCCAACCTGATCTTCCTGCGCGTCTGGGGGCGGCTGGCGGACCGGATCTCGAACAAGGCAGTCATCGCCACCTGCGCGCCGTTCTACCTGCTCGCGTTCCTGGCCTGGGCCTTCACCAACATGCCCGAGCCGCACTGGCTGACGCTGCCGATCCTCGTCACAATCCACCTGGTGAGCGGCATGGCAACCGCGGGGATCGGGCTGCCGATCGGCAATATCGGGCTGAAGCTGGCGCCGTCCGGCTCGGCCCACGCGTACCTCACGCTGGCCGGCCTGACGGGCGCCGTGAGTGGCACCCTGGCGCCGATGGTGGCCGGCGTGCTCGCCGACTTCTTCGCCGCGCGACGCTTCGGCCTGCTGCTCACGTGGTGGGAGCCGAGCCGCGAGTTCCAGTTCTACGCGCTGCGCCTCGAGGCGCTCGACTTCGTCTTCTTCGCCGCGGTGATCGTCGGCATCTACGCGCTGAGCTGGCTGGCCCGGGTGGCGGAGGCCGGCCAGATCACGGAGGGCAGCGTGATCGACGAGGCGTTCGACGAGGTCGTCCTGCCGTTTCGCACGATGTCCACGGTCGAGGGCATCAGACGGTTGACCTTCCTTCCGCTCTCGGCGTTGCAGCGCCTGCGCCGGGGCCGTGAGCGGCCCGTCGTGTCGGGATCCGGGCTCGACGCGGGGTCCGGAGGGCCGCCGTGACGGGCCGCGGGAATACCGCTCGTGGGCGGAAGGGGATGTGGTAAGAATCCGCCACCGTCCCGTGCGACACGCCGGGTCGTCTCCCGGACACGCCGCCGAGCGGTGGAGGGGAAGCCACATGTCGGGGATCATCGAGCCCACGAGGCTGGGGCGCGCGTATCGGCCCGTCCCAGGACGTCCGGGGATCGTGCGGCCTCTCCTGATGGTCGTCCTGCTGGCGGTGGGGTGCGCCGGCCTCCCCACCGGCCGCTTCGATGCGCTGGCGACCGCCGCGAAGGGCGTGGAGACCCGGACGACCGAGACGGATGCGGACATCGTCCAGCTGACGCGCCGGTTCATGCTGTTCTCGCCGGCGCCCGGGCCGTACACGGTCAGCAGCTTCGCGCCGACCATCGACATCGACGGCGCGAAGCACGATTTCGACTTCGGCCCGCGCCTGGAGCCGCGACGGGCTGCGCTCGACGTGCTCGTCGCCTACACGGAGGCGCTGGCGGCGTTCGCCCGGAAGGACTACCAGCGCGATCTGGACCGGGCGACCCAGAACCTGGGAGGCAGCGTCCAGCGGCTCGCGAGGCACGCCGGCGTGTCGGCTCCGGCCAAGCAGGGGGCCGGGGTCCTGGCGACCGCCGTCAATGCCCTGGGTCGCGCGATCACCGACCACATGCGCAAGGCGGCGCTGCGCGACGCGATGGACACCGCGAGCCCCGGCGTGCGGGCCGTGGCGGCGTTCGCGAAGGAGATCGACGCGGAGGCCGCGCTGGCCGTGACCGTCATGAGCAACGCCATGATCGCGAAGGGCAACCGGCTGAGCGTGAGCGACGGCGTCGCGCGTCTGGTCCTCAACGAGCGGGTCGAGGCCGTCGTGGTCGAGAGCAAGACGATCCTCGCGGACCTGAAGCAGATCTCCACCGCGGTGGATGCCATCCCGCCGGCCCACGACGAGATCCGCGGATCGCTGGACCTCGACGACCGCACGCCGCTCGAGAAGCTCCGCGCGCTCATCGCCGAGGTCCAGCGGCTCCAGAAGGTCTACTCCTCACTCAAGTAGCGAGACGCCGACGCGCCAAGGGGGCGGCAATGGCAGACCACGAACTCGCGGAGCGACTGGCCGGCCTGGCATCCCGGGTCGACAATCTCGTGCACCTGACGCTCGGCGAGGACAGCCGGATCCTGGAGGACCAGCAGGATCGCCTGGTCAAGTACGCGCTCGTCGCGATCGCGCAGGAGATGGATGCTACCAACAAGAAGTACCAGGCGGCGATCAGGCGCGTGCGAGACGCCACCGAGGCGATCGGCGACGCCGACGAGCGGATCCAGAACGTCGCCGACGTCATCACCCTGGTCGCCAAGGCCCTGGACGCCGCCGAGGCGCTTCTCAAGAAGGCGGCGCTCGGCTGAGCGCTTGCGCGCCGAGCCCTTCCTGACCACCGGCAACGGTCAGGAACTGGCCGCCGGGAGGCTCCACCAGGCAGCGAAGACCTGCGATAACAATAGGTTGCGCGTGTGGTCTCCCCCTTGCTCGATACACCCGGCGTGGACGCGCCGCGCCCGGAAGGACTCTGCCAGGACTGGGAGACGCTGAAGCAGGCGGCTCCGGACCAGGAGATCGTCTTCGAGTTCGACGGGCACCAGATCCACGTGTGGCTCGGACGACCGCGGCCCGGTGACGCCTGCGCGTGTGGTGCGTGGACGTGGGGTTGATTCGAGAGAGCCGCCGAAAGGACGAGGGCATGCTCGCGAAGGCCGTCATCGCGCTGGGGGCGTTTCCCGTGCTCGTGCACGCGATCTTCACCGTGACGTCCCTCGTGCTGGGGCCCGTCCTGCCCTCGTTGCTGCCCCTGGCCGGTGGCTGGGCCCACCTCGTCGGCCCGGCGGTGGCCGTGGCGACGTTCCTGGCCGCGGTGCGTATCTCCTTCGGAGTCTGCCGGCGGATCTGGCCCGTCGGCGCCTAGCGCGCCGGCTCGCGGTGGGTGCGCTCGGCCGCGCGCCGCATCGACCGATCGTCCGGAAACGATCTGCTCGACGTCCCGGAAGCCCGGCCCCGGCGCGCGGCCGGGTGCGTGGCGGCTGGCTCTAGCAGCGGCCCTTCTTGGCCTGACCCGGCGGACACCAGCCGGAGTCGGGCCCGTCGACCCTCTTCGCGTGACCGGGCGGGATCTTGTAATGCTTTGCGGGCACCGCGCGCACCGGCGCCGGCACGGCGTCCAGCGCGACGACGCTCCACGGCGCGCCGGGTCCGGTCGCGATGAACCAGCTCCCGTTGTGGAAGCTGTAGTAGCGGCCGTGGTAGACGAAGAGGTTGAACGACGCGCTCGGCACGTGCTGCACGGGCGAGCCCGGCATCACGACGACCGGCGGTGCCGCCACGACCACCGGAGGCGCGGGCACGCGGATGTTCAGCCCGACGCTGATATCGGCGGCCTCGGCAGCGATCGCTCCGGACGTGAGCGCGAGACCTGCCAGTGCGACGACGAGGAGCCTCGACCTGTCCATGGGGTTCCTCCCGGAGCGCCACCGAGTGCACGGCAAGTGCCACCCCCGACTACCCCGGCCCGGTGAATTCTTCCGAGCGCCTCGCTGAATCAGGACACTTCGCTGCAGCCCGCCGCCGGTGAGCGTCGGGTCCCGGGGGTCCGGTGGGGGCCGGGTCGGGCGGGGACGAGAATCGCGCGATGGGACGGCCGGTTCGCGGCGGGGCCAGGGCCGAGCCCCGACAGAGATCGGGGATCGAACGGCCTGTCCGCCGGGGACGATTCCTACAACGGGCGCCGACGAGGTGACAGTGTCCGTCGGCGAATGTCTGTGGCTCGACGTTGGCCCACGCTCGCGCCGGCTCCAAGGGCACGCTTTCCGCGGGTCCGTGTCGGCGGCTCGTGCCTTGCTTGCACAGCGCCGCCAGTCTGGCGCAGCGGGACGGGAGTGCCACGGGCCGGCCCCGATCGGCCGGAGGGAAGGGGTGCATGAAGCTCCGTCTGCCTGCCGGGGTGTTCGCCAACGACATCGGGATCGACCTCGGCACCGCCAACACGCTGCTCTACGTGCGTGGCGAGGGGGTCGTGATCTCCGAGCCCTCGATCGTGGCCCTGGACCGTGGCCGCAACTCGGTCATCGCGGTCGGGCAGGCCGCCAAGGCCATGCTGGGCCGGACCCCGGGCAACATCGAGGTGGTGCGGCCCCTGCGCAGTGGCGTCATCGCGGACTTCGAGGTCGCCCAGACCATGCTGCGAGAGCTCATCGGGCGGATCCAGCCCCGCGGACGCCTGTTCCGACCGCGCGTGGTGATCGGGGTCAGCTCCTGCACCACGCAGGTCGAGAAGCGCGCGGTCCGCGAGGCGGCCATGCAGGCCGGGGCCCAGGCCGTGTACCTCGTCGAGGAGCCGATGGCGGCCGCGATCGGCGCCGGCATCCCGATTCAGGAGCCGAGCGGGCACCTGATCGTCGACATCGGCGGCGGCACCACGGAGGTCGCCGTCATCTCGCTGTCGGGCATCGTCTACTGCCAGTCGGTCCGGTCCGGCGGCGATGACATGAACGATTCGATCACGCAGTACATCAAGAAGCACTACAACTTGCTGGTGGGCGAGCGCCGCGTCGAGGAGTTCAAGCTGGCGCTGGGCGCCAGCCGGCCCGCCGCCGAGGGGCCTCGCACCCTGCAGATCAAGGGCAGCGACATCGTGGCGCGAGTGCCCAAGACCATCACGATCAACGAGGAGGAAGTCCGCGAGGCGCTGTACGACTCGGTCGGCACCATCGTGGAGACCGTGCGGGTGTGCCTGGAGCGGATTCCGCCCGAGATCGCCGCCGACATGGTGGACAACGGCATCGTCCTGACCGGTGGCGGCGCGCTGCTGGCCGGCCTCGACGACATCATCCGCAAGGAGATGTACTTGCCGGTGACCATCGCACCCGATCCCCTGTCATGCGTGGCGCGCGGGATCGGCGTCCTGCTGGACGACCTGCCCCTTCTCAAGCGTGTCGCCCTGGACCACTGATCACCCAGCCGGCCCGCGGCCGCTACGCCTCACTACTTCGGTACGGCGCCGCCCACGACGATGACCGTCGGTTCCACACCGGCCAGCTTGACGAACACGCGCCACGGCGCCGAGCCGGCCTGGTCGAGGGCGAACCACGCAAAGGTATGACCCTCGACGGTGCCACCGCCTCCTACCGGAACGCCCACGCTGACTCCGGTACCCACCCCGACGCCACCGCGGCTGCCGAACGTGCCGCCTCCGATGCCGATGCTCAACGGCGAGCCCGACGTCGACGTCGGGGGCCCGGCGTCGATGGCCAGCGCGCGCAACTCGGATCCGTCGGCCCGGAGGATCTTCGCCTCCTCGACGCGGCGTCCGTCGGTGTCCAGCTCGACGCGAAGTCGATCGGCCACCACCTGGTACGCCGCCGACACGCGAGCGCCCGAGGGCTGCTGGGCGGGAGTGTAGGGCAACGAGGTGCCGGCGCACCCTGCGAGCAGCACCACCATCGTCGTCAGGACCATCGGACGGATCATCATGGGCCCTCTCCGGTGACCCCATAGCATGCAACGGACGTACCCCGTCGGGGAGAAGGAGAGTTCCGGCAGCGTCGTGGCGGATTCCCGTGCGAAAACTTACGCAACAAGTCTTGATCCTCGTGCGAGCCTAAGAGCCAGGAGGTGCGCCCCTATGAACCGACGCATCGCTGCCATACTCGTGTGCGGCGGCATCGCCATGCTCGTGTCCGCGTGCGCGACGAAGGGATTCGTCCGCGAGCACGTGGGCGCGACGGAGACGCGCATCAGCCAGCGCGTCGACACCCAGGAATCGCAGCTGCGCGAGACGTCGGATCGTACGGCGTCCAACACGCAGGCGATCGAAGCGACCGGTCAGCGTCTGCAGAGTCTCGACGGTCGCGTGAGCGAGGTCAGCACGCTGGCCACCGAGGCCAAGAAGGACGCGGCGGCGGTCGCGACGGCCCAGAAGGAGGCCGAGGCGGCGTTCAACCAGCGCTTCAAGGATCGCAACAAGTATTCGATGGTGGAAACCAAGCTGATCTATTTCGATTTCAACAAGTCGGATCTCAAGGACGAGGGTATGACGGAGCTCGAGGAGGTCGCCAAGGCGCTCAAGGCCGACCCCAATGCGGTGCTCGAGCTGCAGGGCTACGCCGACCAGCGCGGGCCGGACCGCTACAACTACCAGCTGACGCGCGAGCGCGTGGATGCCGTCACGCGATACCTCGTGCAGCGGCACGGCATCGACGTGCGGCGCATTCACGCCGTCGGGATGGGCAAGGCCACGCTCGCGAACGGCGAGAAGCCGGGCAAGGACGCGTATTCCAAGAGCCGTCGGGTCGAGATTCGCCTGTTCGCCCCGCAGAGCTGATTTCCGGACGGAGGCTCCGCGCAGCCGGGCGGAGCCTCCGTCGTCGCCCGCGCCTCGCTGTCCTCCGCGCCGCCTCCTCGTGGTAGAAGGGTGAACGTCCAGCCGCCGCACGGACTGGACCGGGAGGATCGTATGAGACTGGCGGGCAAGGTGGCGCTGATCACGGGCGGGGCCAGCGGCATGGGACGGAGCGAGGCCACGATCTTCGCGCGCGAAGGCGCCCGCGTCGTGGTGGCCGACCTGCTCGAGACGGACGGATCACGCACCGTCGACGACATCAAGGCGGCCGGCGGGCAGGCGCGCTTCGTCAGGCTCGATGTCGCCAGCGAGGCCGAGTGGCAGGCCGCGATCGACGCCACGGTGGCCGCCTTCGGCACGCTCGACGTCCTGGTCAACAACGCCGGGATCAGCGGCACCTTCGACCAGGACATGCTCAGCACGGCGGCGTGGGACAGCCTGATGAGCGTCAACGCCCGCGGGGTGTTCCTCGGCATGAAGTTCGCCATTCCGGTGATGCAGCGGGCCGGGCACGGTGCCATCGTCAACATCTCGTCGATCTCGGGGTTCGTGGGCCAGTCCGGCGTGCACATGGGCTACAACGCTTCCAAGGGCGCCGTGCGGATCATGACGAAGACCGCCGCCGTGCAGTTCGCCAGGGACGGCATCCGCGTGAACTCCGTGCATCCCGGCTTCATGCCGCCCATGCGCACGTCGAAGACCTCCGCCGATCCCGAGTGGCGGGCCCGGATGCTCGACGCGGTGCCGATGCGGCGCGAGGGCCGCGTGGAGGAGGTCGCGCACGCCGTGCTGTTCCTGGCCTCCGACGAGGCCTCGTACATCACCGGCACCGAGCTGGTCGTCGACGGCGGTTACCTGGCGGTATGACGCTGCTGGCCCTGGGCCGGCTGCGCGTCAGCGCCGTTGTCGAGCGGGCCGGCCCCACGCGGCCCACCTGGCTGCTGCCGGACGCCACACCCGACGCCGTGGAGCGCCACCGCGACTGGCTGGCGCCGCACTTCCTCGACGACAAGGGGCGCCTGCTGCAATCCATTCACACGTTCGTCGTACAGGCGCCGGAGCTCACGGTGCTGATCGACACCTGCGTGGGCAACGACAAGGACCGGGGCGGGCGCGCCCCCTTCCACATGCTGCGCACGAGCTTCCTCGAGGATCTGACCGCGGCCGGGTTCCCGCCGGAGTCGATCGACGTCGTCGTCTGCACGCACCTGCACGTCGATCACGTCGGCTGGAACACGCGCCTGGACGGCGGGCGCTGGGTGCCCACGTTCCCGCGCGCCCGTTACCTGTTCGCGCGCCGCGAGTGGGAGCACTGGTCGCGGGAGCGGGACGAGGACACGCGCCGCATCATGGTCGACAGCATCACGCCCGTGCTCGACGCCGGCCTGGCCGATCTGGTCGACGAGGACCATCGGGTCTCCGACGCGATCTGGCTGGAGCCGACCCCCGGCCATACCCCGGGTCACGTGAGCGTGCGACTCCGCGGGCGTGACGCCGAGGCCGTCGTCACCGGCGACCTCATGCACCACCCGATCCAGATGGCGGAGCCGCAGTGGGCGACGCCCTTCGACACCAACGCCGAGCAGGCCCGCAAGACACGCCGCGGCTTCTGCGAGCGCTACGCCGACACCGCGGTCACCGTGCTCGGCACCCACTTCCACCATCCGACGGCGGGCCGCATCGTTCGCCACGGACCGACCTGGCGATTTACCAGCGCGCCCGGGAGTGAGCCATGACCGACCGCGGGATCGACGTCGTTCGCGCGCACCTGGCGGCCTTGCCGCCCTCGGCCTCGATGACCATCGCCGAGCGCCGGGCGCAGTACGAGCGGGCCGAGCGCGTGTTCCCCACGCCGGCCGACGTCGCGATCGACCACGTCACGGCGCCGGCCCGTCCGGCCGAGTGGCTGCAGCCGCCCGGCGTCCGCACCGACGCGGCGGTGCTCTACCTGCACGGCGGTGGCTACGTGATCGGCTCGCCCCGGTCCCACCGGCACCTGGCCGCCGCCATCGCCCGGGCCGCCGGCGCCCCCGCCCTGCTGCTCGACTACCGGCTGGCCCCCGAGCATCCGTTCCCGGCCGCGCTGGACGACGCGGTGGCCGCCTACCAGTGGCTGCTCGGCCGCGGGCTGTCCCCGGACCGTATCGTCGTCGCCGGCGATTCGGCGGGCGGCGGGCTCACCGTCGCCACCCTGCTCGCCGTCCGCGACCGCGGACTGCCGCGGCCGGCGGCCGGCGTGTGCATCTCGCCGTGGGTCGACCTGACCTGTAGCGGCGCCACTTACGCGACGAGGGCCGCGGTCGATCCGATCGTCACCCGCCAGAGCGTGAACATGATGGCCGAGGCGTACACGGCGGGCCACGACCTCAAGGCGCCGCTCGTCTCGCCGCTGTACGCCGACCTGCGCGATCTGCCGCCGCTGCTCGTGCACGTCGGCAGCGACGAGGTGCTCCTCGACGACGCGCTCGGGCTGGCCGAGCGGGCCCGAGCGGCGGGAGCGGACGTCACGCTGGAGGAGTGGCCGGCCATGATCCACGTGTGGCACTGGTTCCTGCCGATGCTGGCCGAGGCCGAGCGAGCCGTCGGCGTCATCGGGCGCTTCGCGCGCGCCCGGATCGCCTGAGGGACGGGGCGAACGATGGGCACGCTCGACGGTCGGATCGTGCTGGTCACCGGCGCCGCCCGCGGCATCGGGGCCGCCGCCGCGCGACGCCTGGCCGCGGACGGCGCCCGTGTGGTCCTGGCCGACCTCGACGGGCCGGGGGTGGAGAAGCTGGCGGCCGAGCTGGACGGCGTTGCCGTCCAGGCCGACGTCACCCGCGCCGAGGACCTGGCGCGGATGATCGACGAGCCCTACCGGCGATGGGGCCGCCTCGACGTCCTGTTCAACAACGCCGGCGTGATCCGGGTGCAGCCGCTGCTCGAGGTGACCGCGGCCGAGTGGGACCGCGTGCTCGACGTCAATCTCAAGGCGGTGTTCTTCGTGCTCCAGGCCGCGGCGCGGCGGATGCGGGCCCAGCCGCCCATGGCCGGCTCGGAGCTCCGCGGCAAGCTGATCCAGACCGCCTCGATCGCCGGGTATCGCGGCGGCAATCACCTGATGACGCCCTACTCGGCCTCCAAGGCCGGCGTGATCAGCCTGACGCGCTCGGCGGCGCAGGCGCTCGCTCCCGATCGCGTCACCTCGAACTGCGTCTGCCCGGGGGCCGTCGACACCGCGATGTGGGAGCAGCTCGATCGTGAGCTGGCGGCGCTGCACGGCCTGGCGCCCCGCGAGGCGTGGCGGCGCCGCATCGCCGGCATCCCGCTCGGTCGCCCCGAACGTCCCGAGGACGTGGCCGGCGTCGTCGCCTTCCTGGCGGGGTCGGACTCCGATTACATGACGGGCCAGGCCCTCAAGATCGACGGCGGCCTGGTCATGGGAGATTGACCGACTCCAGGCTGTTGATCGCCGGGCTCCTGCTCGTCGACAGCCTCTACTACATCTTCGCGCGCCTGCTCCTCCCGCTGCTGCCGCCGGCGGCGGGCGCCATGTACATGATGGTGATCGGCGCCCTGCAGATCGCCGCCCTCATGCGTGGACGCATCGACTGGCGGGTCCTGTGGCGGCACCGCTGGCTCTTCCTCACCGTCGGGGTCCTGGTCGGCGTCAACACCAACATGGGATTCGTCGCGGTCCGGTACGTGGACCCCGGCACCGCCTCGCTCCTGTCGCGCACGTCGATCCTGTTCGGGGTGGCCCTCGGCGTCGCCTGGCTGGGCGAGCGACTCCGGCGGTGGGAGGTGGTCGGCGCCGCGGTCGCCGTGGCGGGGGTGGCGATCATCAGCTTCCAGCCGGGCGACTACCTGCGCTGGGGGGCGCTCATCGTGATCGCGTCCACCGCGCTCTACGCCCTGCACTCCGCGGTGGTGAAGCGCTTCGCCGGCGAGATCGCGTTCGGCGAGTTCATGTTCTTTCGCGTCGCCTCGGTGGCGGCCGTGCTGGTCGTCCTGGCCCTGGCCCAGGGCGACGTGGTGTGGCCGACGGCGCCGGCCTGGGGCTGGGTGGCGGTCGCCGCTGCGGTGAACGTCGTCGTCAGCCGGGGCGTGTACTACCTGGCGCTGCGCCGCCTGGACATGAGCTTCCTGGCGATCGTCCTGACGCTGACGCCGGTGGTGACCTGGCTGTGGTCGATCGTCGCCTTCGGCGGGCGCCCGACGATGCTCGAGATCGCCGGCGGTGGCGCCACCCTGGCCGGCGTGCTCGTGGTCACCGCCAGCCGGGCCGGGCTGTTGGACACGCCGCGCGGCGCGGGCTAGAGTGACTCCCCGATGACCAGCGTCCTGACCTACGCTGTCCTGCTCGCGCTCGCGGCGGCGGCGTGGGCGCACGTCGTGTGGACGGCGATGACCGACGAGATGGCCGGGATGGACATGGTCATGACGCCGTCCTTCCTCGACGGGCTCGTCTTCGTGCTCGCCTGGGCCATCATGATGGCGGCGATGATGTTGCCCAGCGCGCTGCCGATGATCGGCCTCTACGCGACGACGCAGGGGCGCCAGTCGGGCCCCGCCGGCGCCGCCGGCGCCCCGGTCGCGATCTTCGCCCTGGTCTATCTCGCGCTGTGGGCCGCCACCGGCGTGCCGATGTACTTCGCCAGCGTCGCGCTGAGCGGTCTCTCGCCCGCGGCCCGCGCGTACGGAGTCGCCGGCGTGCTCGTCGCCGCCGGCGCGTTCCAGCTCTCGAGCTTCAAGCGGATGTGCCTGCGACAGTGTCGCAGCCCCCTCGGGTTCCTGCTCGGCCACTGGCGTCCGGGCTGGCGGGGTGGCCTGTCGCTGGGATGGGCTCACGCGGTGTACTGTCTGGGGTGCTGCTGGGCGCTGATGGTCGTGCTGGTGGCGGCCGGCGCCATGGGGCTGGCGTGGGTCCTCCTCGTGGCGGCGGTGGTGGCGGCGGAGAAGGTCGTTCCGAGAGGCGAATGGATCGCGCGGCTGACCGGTGTCGCGCTGGTGGCGCTGGGCGTGGCGGTGGCCATCCGACCCGGCCTGGCCCTGACCCTGCGCGGGGTCACGGCCACGATGTGACCAGGTTCGGAAGACGGAGGATCACATGGCGAGCACTCAGTGGCAGATCAGCGGCGAGTACTTCGAGGCGTGCAGCTGTGATTCGGTGTGCCCCTGTCCCACCTCGGGCCTGGCGGCGCTTCCAACCAAGGTGTCGTGCGACGCCGGGCTCGTCTTCCGGGTTGACCGCGGTCAGTTCGGCGCCACCCGGCTGGACGGCCTCAGCTTCGCCGTTCTGCTGCACACTCCCGGCCCGATGATCCAGGGCAACTGGACGGTCGGGCTCGTCCTCGACGAGCGGGCCTCCGGTCCCCAGCGCGAGGCGCTCACGACGATCGCCAGCGGTCAGGGCGGGGGACCGATGGCGGCGCTCGGCCCGCTGATCGGACGCTTCGGCGGGGCGGAGGCCAGACCGATCTCGATCACGCAGGACGGCATGCGCCGCTCGGTCTCGATCCCGGGCGTGCTCGACATCGCCATCGAGGGCATCCCGGGCGCCCGATCGACGGAGCCGATCTGGCTCGACAACGTGGGGCACCCAGCCGCCAGCCGCCTGGCCCTGGCCCGGGCGTCGCACAGCCACATGCACGCGTTCGGCATCGACTGGGACGACACCGCCGGACGCAACAACGGCCACTTCGCGCCGTTCGCCTGGAGCTCGAGCTAGCCGACCGTCTCCATGAGCGAGGCGGCGCGTCCGGCAGCGCAGCGGCACGAGCGGGCCGCGAGTGCCCGCCCGCGGGCGCGCCGGCGGCCGGTCACCGGGGCTCGAGCGGCGCCGGACTGGTTCGAGACGAGCCGGCTCGGAACGTTGCCGGAGCGCGCGGCCCGGCGGTGGGGACGACGCGAAGCGATCGTGTTCCGGGACCGGCGGCTGAGCTTCGACGACGTGGCCGCCGGCGTGGATCGCGCGGCGAGGGGGCTCATCGCGATCGGGGTCCAGCCCGGCGAGCGCGTCGCGCTGTGGATGCTCAACTGTCCGGAGTGGATCGAGATCGCCTTCGCGGTGATGAAGATCGGCGCCGTGCTGGTGCCCCTCAACACGCGCCTGCGCACCGACGACGTCGCCTACATCGTCGACCAGTCCGGCGCGAGCACGATCGTCCTGGCCGAGCGCTCCGGTCCGGTGGACTATCTCGGCATGATCCGCGAGCTGGCGCCGGTCGCCGCGCCGGCCCGCGGCCGGCTGCCGAAGCTCCGACGTCTCGTGGTGCTCGGTGACGAGCGGCGACCGGCCACCATGCCGTGGGCCGAGCTGCTCGCGCGGGCGTCGGCGGTGGCGACGTCGGCGCTGGCCGAGCGGGCGGCCGCCGTGGACCCCGAGGACCTCGCCTTCCTGATGTACACGTCCGGCACCACCGGGATGCCCAAGGGCGCCATGCACAGCCACCGGATCGTCCGCAACGTGACGGACCGGGCGTTCCGCCTGGCCATCACCGAGCACGACGTCATCTTGATGTACCTGCCCCTCTTCCACCTCTTCGCCTTCTCCGAGGGGATGCTGACGTCGATGGTCAGCGGCGCCCGTCAGGTGCTCACCGAGAGCTTCGACGCCGCGGAGAGCCTGGCGCTGATCGCCCGGGAGCGCGCCACCGTGCTCCACGGCTTCGACACGCACTACAAGGAGCTGTGCGAGGCACACGCGCGCCAGCCACGCGACGTGTCGAGCGTTCGCACCGGGATCTGCGCGGCCGGGATGTCGAGCTCGGCGCCCATCGCGCGCCGGGCCCGCGCGCTGTTCGGGCCGCTGGTCTCGGGGTACGGCATGAGCGAGTTCGGCGTGGGGGCGGCCATCGGCAGCCTCGACTCCAGCGAGGACCAGTCGTGCGAGGCGTCCGGCTATCCCGCGCCGGGGTACGAGATCCGCGTGATCGATCCGGCCAGCGGGCGCGACCAGCCCACCGGCGAGGCCGGCGAGATCCTGGTCCGCGGTTACACCGTGATGCGCGGCTACTACGACAAGCCGGAGGCGACCGCCGCCGCCATCGACGCCGAGGGCTGGATGCACACCGGCGACATGGGCGTGCTGCGCGCCGACGGCCACCTGCGCTTCGTCGGCCGCTACAAGGACATGCTGAAGGTCGGCGGCGAGAACGTGGACCCGATGGAGGTGGAGGCCTACCTCATGAGCCATCCGGCCATCAGCCTGGCCGCGGTCGTGAGCTATCCCGATGCGCGGCTGAGCGAGGTGGGCGTGGCGTTCGTGCGCTGCGAGCCGGGTGTCACCGTGACCGAGGCCGACGTCGTCGCCCACTGCCGGGGCCGCATCGCCAGCTTCAAGATCCCGCGCCACGTGTACGTCGTGGACGAGTTCCCCATGACCAGCTCGGGCAAGATCCAGAAGGTCAAGCTCCGGGAGGAGGCGCTCCGGCGCCGGCCCCCAGCCGACGCACGGGAGACACCATGACGACGCGAGCGGGCTGGGCGATCCTGTTGCTGGCGGCGGCGCCGCTGTCCTCCGCGGCGGCGCAGGACGGTGAGCGTCACGCCATGAGCCGGCTGCGGCTGACGACCGAGACCTCGCGCACGCGCGGCTGCACGCTGATCGGGGCCGTGAGCGACACGTCCATCAAGGACCTGCGGCGCAAGATCCTGAGGCTCGGGGGCGACACCGCCCTCTTGACCTTCGGCATCGAGGACCTCTCGAAGATCTACGCCCAGGTCTTCCGGTGCCCATCGGCGGCTCCGCCCGCCGCGCCGCCGGCCGGTCAGGAGCCGCCGCCGCCACCCCCCGGCACGCCGCCGCCACCGCCGGGCCAGCCGCCTCCGCCGCCGCCACCGAAGCCCTAGGCGCGCAGCGCCGCGCGCCCGCTCAGCGTCCGCCGGTCTGCTGGGGATCGAGCCAGTCGCGCAGCCCGTCGGCGAGCATGTTGAAGCCGAGGACGGCCAGCATGATGGCGAGGCCGGGGAAGACGACCATCCACGGGGCCTGCAGCATGAAGCCGCGACCGTCGGCGAGCATGAGGCCCAGCGAGGGCGTGGGCGGACGCACGCCGACACCAAGGAACGACAGCGCGGCCTCCACCAGGATGCCGAGCGCCATGAGCACCGAGGCCTGCACGAGCACCGGCGCCGCGGCGTTCGGCAGGACGTGGGCCAGGACCACGCGGGGTACGGTCGCGCCCAGCGCGCGAGCCCCGTCCACGTACACCTCCACCTTGGTGGCGACGACGGCGGCGCGCGCCACGCGGGCCACGATGGGGGTGTAGACCACGGCGAGCGCGACGGCGACGAGCAGCGCGCCGGTCCCGAAGACGCTCATGAGCGCGATGGCGAGCAGGATCGCCGGGAACGACATCAGCACGTCGAGCGGCCGCATGATGAGCTGGTCGGCGAGCCCCTCGGCGTACCCGGCCGTCAGGCCGAGCGGCACGCCGACCAGCAGCGCCAGCAGCGCCGCCGTCACCGCCACGGCGAGCGAGACGCGGTAGGCGTGGGCGACGCGACTCAGCACGCTGCGCCCCAGGTCGTCCATCCCGAACGGCTCGGCCGGGCTCGGTGCCTGCAGCGCGCGGTCCTTGGAGATCTCCGTCGGGCTGCCGACCGGCAGCAGGGGCGCGACCACCGCCAGCAGCGCCAGCGTCGCCACCACGACGAGCCCGGCCACGGCGACCCGGGCGTGCGTCACCGGCGACGGATCCGGGGATCGATCACCCCGTAGAGGATGTCGGTGGCCAGGTTGACGAGCATGAACATCGCGCCGACGGTCAGCACGGTGCTCTGCACCACCGGATAGTTGCGCTCGAGCACGGCGTCGAGCGTGAGCCGGCCCACCCCGGGCAGCGTGAAGATCATCTCGACGACGATGGCGCCGCCCAGCATGTAGCCCGTCTGCAGCCCCAGCACGGTGACGATCGGGATGGCGGCGTTGGGGAGCACGTGGCGGACGAGGACCCAGCGCTCGGCCAGGCCCTTGGCGCGCGCGACCTGCACGAAGCCGCGGTGGACGACGTCGAGGACCGCCGCCCGGGTGAGGCGGCCGAGCACGGCGGCCCGGCTGAGCGCCAGCGTGAGCGCGGGCAGCACGAGGTGCTGCAGGTTCTCCAGCGGGCTCTCGGCGAGCGGCACGAATCCCCCCGAGGGCAGGAGGCCCAGGCCGAGCGAGACACCGAGGATGAGCATGATGCCGAGCCAGAAGTCCGGGATCGAGATGCCCACCAGGCCGACCGCCAGCGCGGTGCGGTCGGCGGCGCCGCCGCGGCGGCCGCCGCCGAGCAGCCCGAGGGGGATGCCGATGAGAGCCGCGCAGAGCGTGGCCAGCAGCGTGAGCTCGAGCGTGACGGGCAGCCGGTCGAGGATCATGCGGCCGATGGGCTCGTTCTGCCGGAAATCGAGACCGAAGTCGCCGCGGGCCACGCCGGCCAGCCATCTGACGTATTGCTGTGGCAGGGGCTCGTCGAGGTGGAAGGCCTCGCGCAGCGCGCGGATACCGTCCGGCGTGGCCTTGTAGCCGAGGACGGCGACCGCCGGGTCGCCGGGGACCAGGCGCATGAGCCCGAACACCAGCAGGCTCATCCCGAGCAGGAGCGGCACCGCGAGCAGCAGCCGGCGGGCCGCGTAGAGCCAGGGCGACGACATCAGCCCCGCCGCACGCCCGGGTCAGGCGAGCCAGGTATCCTCGAACCGCAGCTCCAGCGAGGGCAGCGGGCCGGCGTTCTGGACGCCGGGCTTCATCCAGTATCGCTGGACCTCGTTGCTGAAGACGATGAGCGAGCCCTCCTCCTGGAACCAGCGCACCATCTCCGGGTACATCTTCTTGCGCGCGGCCGCGCTGGCCGTGAAGCGGAAGGCCTCGATCCGCCGGTCCGCCTCCTCCGACTTGAAGCCGGAGAAGTTCCAGGCCGAGGCGGAGTGCTGCAGGGGCGAGTAGAACATGTCGGGGTCGACGGTGACGCTCCACCACGCCGCCGCGATGTCGTACTTCTTGCCGACCAGCGCCTCGAAGTACTGGCCCGACTCCAGCGGCTGGACCTCCAGCGTGATGCCGACCTTCTTGAGCTGCTCGCGCAGGATCTCGCCGGTCTTGACCAGCACCGGGACCTGGGACTTCACCAGGTAGGTCAGCGTCAGCCCACCGCCGGCACCGGCGTCGGCGAGGAGTTGCTTGGCGCGCGCCAGGTCGGGCCCGCCCTTGTGGGCGTTGACGCCGGTGGCCCACGGGCTGGGCTCCGGCGTGGGCTCGGCGGTCACGACGTGGCTGCCGAAGTACACCAGCTTGACGATCTCGGCCCGGTCGATCGCCCACGCGATGGCCTGGCGCAGCCGCTTGTCGTTGAACGGCGGCTTGCTCGCGTTGAGCATGAGGAAGAAGGGCAGGTAGGGACGACCGGGCGAGGACTTCGGATCCCGGCCTCGCTCCAGCTCGGGAACCCGCTGGGGCGGGACGGTCTGGATCCAGTTGAAGCGGCCGGTCTGCAGGCCGGTCAGCCGCACGGTGTCGTCGGCCGGGGCGTGGAACACGACCTTGTCCAGATACGGACGGCCCGGGCGGAAGTACTTGTCCCAGCGCTCCAGCGTGACGTGGTCGTCCTTGACCCACTCCACGAACCGGAAAGGCCCGGTGCCGATCGGGAAGAGCTTGGGGTCCTTCTCCTTGAGCGCCTTCTCGTTCACGATCTCGGTGGCCTGCGTCAGCATGGCCAGGAGCGGGCCGAACGGCCGGCTGAGATGAAAGCGGACCTGGTGCGCGCCGACGGCCTCCACGCCCTCCACCGGCGAGAAGAAGACGCGCATCGGGAGCTTGTTCTTGGCGTCGAGCAGCCGCGTGAACGTGAAGACCACGTCCTGGGCGGTGAACGGCTCGCCGTTGTGGAAGACCGCGTTGTCGACGAGGTCGAACAGCCACGTCTTGTCGTTCTCGGCCTTCCAGGCCTTCGCCAGGCCGGGGATGAACTGGCCGGCCTCGTCGACGTAGGCGAGCTTGTTGTAGACGTTCTGGTAGATCTGCAGCGACGAGTAGAGCTGGGCGTACCCCGGGTCCATGTTGACGGGCTTGTCCACGGTGGCCACGCGCAGGGTTCCGCCCCGCTTGGGGGCGCCCTGGGCGAAGGCCGCGCGCGGGACGGCGACCGTCCCGAGCCCGGCTGCCGCGCCGGCGAGCCACTCCCGCCGGCTGAGGCCGATCGGCGCGTCCGAGGAACGACAGCCGTTGATCTCGCTCATCGCGGCTTCCTCCCGCAGGTGACACCATCTTTCACGACCAGGCTCACGCGCTCCATCGCCGCCATGTCCTTCAGGGGATCTCCGTCGATCGCGATGAGGTCGGCCCGCTTGCCCGGCTCGAGCGTGCCCACCTCCGTGTCGACGCGGCAGGCCTCGGCGCCCCAGCGGGTCCCGGCCAGCAACGCGTCGCGCGGGGACACGCCGAGGCGGACCAGCGTCTGCAGCTCGAAGGGCATGGCGCCGTGCACGCTGTCGGTCCCGCACGCGAAGCGCACGCCCGAGGCCAGGTGACGCGGGAACGTCTCGGCCACGACCCGGCGGGCCCAGCGCATCTTGTCCATGATGGCCGGACGCCGGCCGTCGCCCTGCTCGATGCCGCTGGGGTGCATGAAGATCGCGAAGGTGCAGATCAGCCACACGCGCCGCTCGATCATCAGCGCGATGTCCTCGTCGTCGGCGAGCGCCGCGTGCTCGATGGTGCCGACACCCTCCTGGACCGCCAGGCGCAGCCCGGGGCCGCCGTGGGCGTGGGCCGCCGCGTAGGTGCCGACCCGGTCGGCTTCCTCGACGGCGGCGCGGATCTCCTCGCGCGTGTAGGCGCTCGCCGTCGGCGTGGTGCCGGGCGAGCTGACCCCGCCGGTGACGAAGATCTTCACGTGGTTGGCGCCGCGGCGCAGGTTCTCGCGCGCGCCGCGGCGCACCTCGTCGACACCGTCGTAGCTGGCCAGCGCGCGGCCGTGGCCGTTGTTGGCGGCGAGGCCGCGCCCCGCGATGAGCAGTCGCGGGCCGGTGATGGTCCCGGCTTCGATGGCCTCGCGCAGCTCCACGTCGACGAAGTGCTCCTCGCCCATGAGGCGCATCGTGGTGGTCCCGGCCGCCAGGTCCTGGCGGAGGTTGCGCGTCGCCGCCAGCGCCTGCGGCACCGGCCCGCGGCAGAGCTGACCGAGCTGGTCTCCGAGGCCCGGGACGATCGAGGCGTGGCTGTGGCAGTCGATCAGCCCCGGCATGACGAAGCGGTCGCCCAGGTCCAGCGTCTCCGCCCCCGGCGGCCCGGCGGTGCCGATCGAGGTGATGCGGCCGTCGCTGATCACGACCACCGCATCGCGCACCGGGTCGGCGCCGGTGCCGTCGAACAGCGTGCCGCAGCGGATCGCGCGGACGGGCACGTCAGGCGCCGTCGACGGCGATGCCGTAGTCGCGGCGGGCCGCGTGCCGCGAGACGTACCCCTCGCGGACGTCGCGGCGGACCGCCTCGGGATCGCGTCCCGACGGCGGGCCCCAGCCGCCTCCGCCGCCGGTCATGAGCCGCACCACCTCACCGGCGCCGATCGGGTGCTGCGTCGCCTTGCGTACGTGGCGCACGGCGCCGTCCGGCGAGGTGATCTCCACGCCGTTCACCGCGCCGTCGGTCCCGCCGTTGAGCCCCCACGGCGGCGTGGCCTTGCGCTCGAGGCTGAAGGTGATGAACGCGTCGGCCAGGAACTGGTAGACGCGCTCGACGCCGAGACCGCCGCGGTAGGTGCCGGCGCCGCCCGAGTCTTGCCGGAGGCCGTACTTCACGACCCGCATCGTCGGCACGCGCGACTCGACGACCTCGACGGGGTTGTTGCGCGCCGTGGAGCCCGCAAAGATGATCATCGCCGACTCGCCGTCGAAGGTGGGGCGGGCGCCGGTGCCGCCGGCGTTGAGATCGCCCTGGATGAAGAGCCGGCCGGTCTCGGGGTGGGTGCCGAAGGCGATGGTCGGCATCTGATCGCCGTAGGCGCCGGCCGGGACCAGGTCGGACACCGCCGGCGCCAGGGCGCGCAGGCCCAGCTCGATGAGCAGGTTGATCGGCACGTAGTAGCGCGCGGTGGGCGCCGGCTCCTCGGCGGCCAGCACCGAGCGCGGCGGGATGACCACGCGCAGCGGGCGGAAGCAACCCTCGTCGACCGGGTCGTGCGGCGTCGTCAGGCACTTGATGAGCAGCCGGCAGGCGCTGATGGTGATGGCGTCGCCGCAGTTGAACGGCCCGGCCACCTGCGGGTCGGAGCCCGTGAAGTCCACGGTCATGTCGCCGTCGCCGATCGTGATGGCCATGGCCACGCGCACGGGGCGGTCCAGCGTGATGCCGTCGTTGTCGAAGTGGCCGTCAGCCCGGTAGGTGCCGGGCGGGATGGCCGCCAGCGCCGCCCGCGTGCGCCGCTCGGACTGCTCCATGTACACCCGCGTGGCCCGCAGCACGGCGTCCCGCCCGTACTTGGCGAGGATCTCGTGAAACGACGTCTCGCCGGTGCGGCACACCGCGATCATCGCCTGGACGTCCTTGAGGGTGCCGCTCTCGGTGCGGATGTTGGCGCGGATGATCCGCATGACCTCCTCGTTCAGCTCGCCGCGGCTGAACAGGCGCACCGACTGGAAGCGCAGCCCTTCCTGGCGGAACTCCCGCGAGCCCACCTGCATGCTGCTCGGCACCGGACCACCGACGTCGCTCCAGTGCGCCTTGACCGACACGAAGCCGGTCAGCCGCCCTTCCCAGAACACGGGCGCCGTCATGGCCACGTCGTTCAGGTGGTTGCCGTTGCCGGCGTAGGGGTCGTTGTGGATGAAGACGTCGCCCTCGCGGAACGCCTCGATCCCGCGGTCGCGGATGGTCGCCTCGATGGGGAAGCCCAGGTGGCCCTGGAAGACGGGCAGCCCGATGCCCTGGGCGATCATCTGCACGTCGGCGTCGAAGATGGCGCAGCCGAAGTCCAGGCTCTCGCTGATGATGTGGTTGTACGCCGTCTTGATCATGGTGATGCGCATGCGCTCGGCGGCGGCATTCAGAGCGGCGCGTATGACTTCGACGGAAATCGGATCGGAGGCGGGGCTCGGCATTATTGGATTGATGGACCTCGGAGGGAGCGATGCTCGCTCCCCCCGACACCCCCCGTCGCTCCGACGGCGTTGAGGTGGATGATCAGGCAGCCGTGGCTCTCGACCGACAGGTTGTCGGCAGTGTCGATCACGGTGGTCGTCCCTGGCTCTTCAATGGCGGCAGGGCCTTGGATGGCGTCTCCGGTGCAGAGATCCTCTCGCTGGTAGACCCTAAATTGCCTCGTTTCGCCGCTGAGCGTCGAATAGATCGCGCGCGTCTCGAACTGAGGGGTGCCTGACGCGCGGGGCGCGAGCGTCGGCAGGCGGGGGCGGTCGATCGGATAGACGACCGTCAGGCGGAGGTTCAGGAGCTGGACCTCGACGTCGGGAGCGGCGTAGCCGTAGGCGCGGTCGTGGGCGTCGTCGAACTGCTTGCGGAGTCCCGACCAGTCGTCGAGATCCGAAAGGCCGACCGTCACCGTGTGCTCCTGGCCGAGGTAGCGCAGGTCGACGGCGCGGTGCGTGACCGGCGCGCCGTCGCCCGGGAGGATCGAGGCGATCTCCTGCTGCATCTCGGCGTAGCGCGCCTGGGCCCAGGCGGCGTCGGTGCGCTCGAGTGGCTCCAGGACCGTGCGCACGAGGTCGTGGCGCAGGTCGCTGGCCAGCATGCCCCAGGCCGAGAACGTGGACGGCGCCGGCGGGACGACCACGCGTGGGATCCCCAGCTCGCGCGCGATGGCGACGGCGTGCAGCGGGCCGCCGCCGCCGTAGGCGGCCAGCGTGTAGTCGCGCGGGTCGAGGCCGCGCCCGGCCGTGATGCTCCGCACGGCCAGCGCCATCTTGACGTCGGCCAGTCGCACGACGCCGGCGGCGGCCTCGACGCGGGACAGGCCGAGCGGGCGCGCGAGCCCGTCGTCGATCGCGCGGGCGGCGGCCGCGGCGTCCAGCGGCATGGTGCCGCCGAGGAAGCGCGAGCCGTCGATCCGGCCGAGCGCCACGTTGGCGTCGGTGACGGTCGGCTCGACGCCCCCGAGCGCGTAGCACACCGGCCCGGGCTCCGCCCCCGCGCTCCGGGGCCCGAGCGCCAGCGCGCCCCCGGCATCGATCCACGCGATCGTGCCGCCGCCGGCGCTGACCTCGCGGATGTCGATCACGGGGATGCGCAGCGGGCGGCCGTCGACGTGGTACTCGTCGGTGGTCTGCACGAGCCCGCGCTCGACGATCGCGCACTTGGCGGTGGTGCCGCCCATGTCGAAGGAGATCAGCCGCTCGATCCCCAGCGCGGCGGCCAGGCTCGTGCAGCCCACGGCGCCGGCGGCCGGCCCCGACTCGATGGTGTGCACCGGCTTGGCGCGGGCCGCCTCCAGCGAGAAGGCGCCGCCGTTGGACTGGGTGATCAGCAGGCGCCCGCGGAAGCCGCGCTCGCCCAGCCGGCGTCCGAAAGCGCCCAGGTAGCGGTCGACGATGGGCAGCACGTAGGCGTTCACCACCGTGGTGCTGGTCCGCTCGTACTCGCGCCATTCCTGCGTGAGCCGATGGGAGACGGAGATCGCCACGCCCGGCAGCTCCTCGGCGAGGATCTCGGCCGCTCGCAGCTCGTGGGCCGGATTGCGATAGGAGAACAGGAACGTGAGCGCGACGGCCTGCACGCCGTCGGCGGCCAGGCGTCGGGCCGCCGCCCGCACCGCGGCCTCGTCGAGCGGCACCAGGACCTCGCCGCGCGCGCTCAGCCGCTCGCCGGCCTCGAGCCGTCGCCCGCGCGGCACCAGCGGGGTCGGGCGCCGGTAGAGGACGTCGTACATGCGCAGGAAGTTGCCCCGCCCGATCTCGAGCACGTCGCGGAACCCCGCGGTGGTGACGAGGCCGGTGCGGGCGCCCTTGCCCTCGAGCAGGGCGTTGATGCCGATGGTGGTCCCGTGGATGACGAGCCGGCAGTCCTCCAGGCGGACCCCGGCCCGATCGACGCAGCGGAGGACGCCGTCGAGCAGCTCCTGCGGCGTGCTGAGGGCCTTGGTGTTGACCACGGTGCCCGTCGCCTCGTCCAGGGCGACGAGATCCGTGAAGGTGCCGCCGATGTCGACGCCGATCCTCAGGGCCACAGGGCCCGCAGTATAGGACCGCCGCCGCCGGGTGTCACGTCCCGGCCGGGCCGGTCCTCCCCGTGAACGTCGGCATGACGTCCCTGCCGAACGCCGTGAGCTGCTCGAGCATGACCGCCTTCGGCGTGCCCATGCTGATGCTGATGTTCACGTACTCGAGGCCCGGGTAGCGCGACTCCAGATCTTTGAGATAGGCGATGAGATCTTCGGGCGGGCCGGCGAACCACGAGCCGTTCTGCATGTAGTGCTCGACGGTCGGCACGCCGGCCGCGCCCCAGCCGCCGCGCCTGGTCGAGGCGGCGAGCTGGTCGGGCGTGATGCCGGGCACGAAGCCGAGGGGCCCGAACATCTTCACGTGCTCCTCGTAGTAGGGGGTGATCTCGCGGATCGCCTTGTCGCGCGTCTCGGCCAGGTGCATGAAGATGCCCAGGCAGAGGTTCTCGCCGGGCTTCAGGCTGCGGCCGGCGCGGGCGGCCGCCTCGCGGTAGCCGTGGATCGGGCCTTCCGCCATGGTGGCCGCCCCGCCGCCGATGATGCCCTTGATGCCGTGGCGGACCATGAAGTCGAGCGCGCGGGGGCTGGCGCTCACGATCGGCTGCCAGCACTCCACCGGCAGGTGGATCGGGCGCGGCACCAGCGTGATCTCCTTCAGCTCGTAGCCGCGGTACGGCACCGCCGGCGGCAGCGTGTAGTGCTTGCCGTGGTGCGAGAACGACTCCTGGTTGAAGGCCTTGAAGAGGATCTCGATCTGCTCCTCGAACAGCTCGCGATTGGCCTCCTGGTCGAGGATCGGGGCGCCGAACGTCTCGACCTCGCGCGAGTGGTAGCCGCGGCCGACCCCGAAGATCACGCGGCCCCCGGTCAGGATGTCGGCGGTCGCGTAGTCCTCGGCCAGACGCAGCGGATGCCACATGGGCGCGATGTTGAAGCCACAGCCGATCTTGATCTGCCGGGTGACGTGGGCCAGGTGCACGGCGGCCATGAGAATGTTGGGGATGCACTCGTAGCCCTCGTGCTGGAAGTGGTGCTCGGCCAGCCAGATCGCGTGATAGCCGAGCGCGTCCATCGTCTTCGCGACCGCGTCGGTCTTCTCGAAGACGCTGGCCAGATGGTCGTTGGAATAGCGTCGCTCGTTGGCCGGGGTGGCCAGCTGACCCATGTCCGGCAGATCCACGTGGCCGGCGTACACCGTGGCGAACTTCGTGATCATCGCGTCCTCCCTGGCCGGCGTTCGCTACGCGGGGGCGAAGATCCCGGTCGAGCCGAGGGCGTCGGCCGTGGACGCGGGCGTCGCGCCGGCGGGTGTTGCGAAGCCACGATCGCGCTGGAGGACCGGCATCACCCGCTCGGCGAACATCCGCATGTTGAGCTGAGCCTCCTCGTGAGGCATACCGCCGTACCCGAACTCCACGACCAGGTGATCCAGGCCGGTCAGGCGCTGCAACTCCGCGATCTGCTGCAGGCAGTCGTCGGGGGTGCCGACGACCTGGATCTTCACGTAAAAGTCGGTGGCCTTCTGGCGGTAGCCCGGGTCCTGCATCTTCGAGTACGTCTTGGCCATGCCGCCGTAGAACTCGTAGCCCTTCACGGAGGCCAGGTGTCCGTCCGAGAACTTGTAGTGCCGGTCGATCGAGTCGAACTTGCGGGCCAGGTACTGCGCCGCCCGCTCGCGCGCCTCGGCGCGGCTGTCGGCCACCGACACGTTGGTCGAGATGATGGGCGGCCGCGGCGTGTGACCGACGCCGACCGTGATGTCGCGATAGCGCCGGATGTCCTCGGCCGCCTTGGGCCACTCGTTCTGCATGATGACGAGCAGGCCGAAGCCCAGCTTGGCCATGATCTCGGCCGACTCGGGACTCACCGAGGAGGCGTAGAAGCGCCGCTCGGGATGGGAGATCGGGCGCGGCCGGATCGACGTGGGCGGGATCCTGAAGAACTCGCCCTCCCAGTCGAACACGTCCTGGGTGAGCGCCTTCAGGACGATCTGAGCCGACTCCACGAAGCGCGGACGGGCTTCCTCCATGGGGATCCGGAAGCCGGCGTACTCCACGCTGGCCGCGCCGCGGCCGAAGCCGAAGACGCAGCGCCCGTGGGACAGCACGTCCAGCAGGGCGATCTCCTCGGCGACGCGAACCGGGTCGTGCCACGGGAGCACGATGACGGCGGTCCCCAGCGTGATCCGCGTCGTGCGCCCGGCGATGTAGCTCAGCAGCTGCGTCGGTGACGGCGACATCGCGTAGCCGGTGAAGTGGTGCTCGAGCGCGAAGATCGAGTCGAAGCCGAGCGGCTCGGCGAGATCGCCCAGGGCCAGGTGCTCGGCCACGACCGAGGCGTCCGAGCGCCCCTCCTTGGTCAACATGTTGAGCGAAACGCCGACCTTCATGACGTCCTCCTGGTGGCGGTACGGTCGTCGGATTCGCGGTGACCGAGCCGGGTGGAGATCCCGTTCGCGGCGTCCCTGGCCTCGGCGGCGAGCTGACGGAGCCGGGATCGCAGCCGATCGGTCGGCCCCGCGATCGTGCAGGCGCCCACGACGGCGCCGTGGCGGTCGAAGATGGGAGCCGCCACCCCCGAGGCGCCGCGCACCATCTCGTCCACGCTGACGCACACGCCCGCCCGCTGCGCCTCCTCCAGCGAGACGCGCAGCGCGGCCACGCTCGTGACCGTCCGCTCGGTGTGGCGGTCCATCGGCAGCGTCCTCAAGATCTCCTCGCGCTGCTCGGGCGGCAGGAAGGCGAGGATCGCCTTTCCGGTGGAGGTGGCGTGCAGCGGCCGCCGGTCGCCGACACCGGCCGCGTAACGGATGACCTGCTCGCTCTCGACCTTGTCGACGTAGACCACCGACCGGCCGTCGCCGGCCAGCACGCCCAGGAACACGGTCTCCTCGGTGTGTCGCATCAAGGCGAGCAGCGCGGGCCGGGCGACGTCCACGAGGTCGCGCTGGGCGGCAGCTCCGGTGCCCAGCGCCAGCGCGCGCGAGCCGAGGCGGTACGCTCCGGCATGGCGCTGCTCCAGCAGGCCGCGCGCGGTGAGCGCGCGCAGCAGCGGCAGCAGGCTGCTCTTCGGCGCCTCCAGCTCCGCGCTGATCTCCCGCAGGGCGAGCCCGTCCCGGCTGGCCGCCAGCAGCTCGAGGATGTCGACGACCCGGTTGGCGGTGCGGTGGCCGGGGCGCGCGGACGCCGGGCGCGGCCCTGTCCGCACGCTCACCGGGGCACCGTGAAGCCGAACAGGCGGGCGGCGTTGAGACCGAGGACCTTCGCCCGCGCGCCGTCGGACAGCCCGCCCATCGTGCGCTCGATCGCCTCGGCCGAGTGCGGCCAGGTCCCCTCGTGGTGCGGGTAGTCGTTGCCCCACATGAAGTTGTCGTCCAGACCGGTCGATTCGGCCAGCGCCAGTCCGGCCGGGTCCTCCTGGAACGAGGCGAAGCCGTGCGCGCGGAAGTACTCGCTGGGCAGCCGGTCCAGCTTGGGGCGGACCCAGAAATGGTGCTTCCGGTACGCCTCGTCCATGGCGTCGAGCAGCCACGCCACCCAGCCGATGCCGGCCTCGATCGTCGCGAAGCGCAGGCGCGGAAAGCGCGAGAGCACACCGGAGGCGCAGAGGTTGGCCACCGGCTCGATGGTGGGCGACAGCGAGTGGGAGACGTAGTTGATGACGGCCCCGCCGTTGCCCCGCGCCGCCCGCGGATCGCGTCCCGTCGAGACGTGGAACGTGATCGGCAGGTCGGCGTCCTGGATCGCCGCCCACAGGGGATCGAACACCGGCAGGTTGTAGTTCGGGTGGTCCACGTCGTGGGCGCCCCACACGGGCTTGCAGGGCAGGGTCAGCGCGCGGAAGCCGAGTCTGGCCACGCGCTGCACCTCGGCGATGGAGCCCTCGAGGTCGGCGGTGGCGATGGCGGCCGCCGGCGACATGCGGTGGTTGTACGCGGCGAACGTCTCCCAGGCCCACTCGTTGTAGACACGGCACTGCGCCATGGCGAAGGCGGCGTCGGGCGTGGCCCACATCGACAGCCCCTTGTTGGGGAAGATCACCTCGGCGTCGATGCCGTCGCGATCCATGTCGCGCAGCCGCTGCTCGGGATCGGCGCCCGCGAGCTGACGGAGCCGGTCCTCGCCCTCCAGCTCGTCGGTGCGCAGGCGATCGGGCCGGTGGCCCTCGGACACGCGCCACTTCACGCCGTTGGCGTCGACGACGACGCGTGGCACCCGCTCGCGGTACTTCGCGTCGATCCGCGTGGCCCAGAGGTCCGCCGGCTCGTTGGCGTGGGCGTCCGCCGAGACGATGAAGTACTTCCCGGGATCGCCGGGACGCGCGCTCCGTGGCCAGTGGGCGTGGCCGGGGGTCTTGACGCGCCACAGGTTCGGCTCGTTGATGGTCAGCTCGGTCGAGCTCATGCCGTCTTCCTCCAGTGCACCAGCGTGAACGGCGGCGTGGCGTCGTCGTGGGGCTCGAAGACGGCCTCGACGGACGCGCCGATCTCCACCGCCTGGAGCGGATCGCCGAGGAGATTGCCGATCATCCGGACGCCGCCGGCGTGCGGCAGCGCGATCAGCACGACCACGTAGGGTCCGTGGCCGCGCAGGGCCGGGTGGACGGGGTGCCAGGCGCGCTCCCACGAGTAGATCGTCCCGCGCGGCTCGACCGCCGTCCACTCGAGCTCGAAGCCATGACAGCGGTGACAGATCCACTCGGGGCCCCACTGCCAGGTCCGGCAGCCTCGACAGCGCTGCACGCGCAGCTCGCCGCGGCGCGTGCCCTCCCAGTACGGGGCGTCGAGCCCATCGGGCTCGGGCACCGGTCGCGGCAAGCCCGAGGGCAGATAGTACGCGGGCGCGACCGTCACAGCGTGTCCTCGGTGCCGAGGATCATGCTGGACACCGGGGTGACCATCGGGCCCGAGATCACCATCGCCACCCGCGCGGCGGGCACCGGGTTGGTGGACAGTCCTCGCAGCTGCCTGACCGCCTCGATCTGCAGCTCGAGCCCGTGCATGTAGCACTCCGCGAGATTGCCGCCGCTGGTGTTCAGGGGCAGCCGGCCGTGCGGCGCGACGAGGTTGTCCGGCGTGAGGAACTCGTTGGCCTCCTCGGGGGCGAAGAAGCCGTGCTCGATCAGGCTCATGAGGACTCCGCCGGTGAAGTTCTCGTAGCTCTGCACGACGCCGACGTCCTTGGGCGTCACTCCCGCCATCGCGTAGAGGCGCGGCGCCACCGTCGTGAAGCTCGCCGACGCGTAGGTCGGCGCGTTGTGGCCGCGGGCGGCGTTGCGGTATTCCGAGCCCTGCGCCACGCCCAGCAGGTAGGCGGGACGGTGCCGCAGGTCGCGGGCGCGCTCGGCGGACACCAGCACGAGCGCGGCGGCGCCGTCGTTCTCCATGCAGCAGTCGAACAGCCGGAACGGCTCCACGATCCAGCGCGACTCGTCGTACGCCTCGGCCGTGAGCGGACGCCCGTGCATCACCGCCCGGGGGTTGTTCTGGGCGTGGTGGTACGAGGCCAGGGCGATCGCGCGCTGGGCCGACGGGCGGATGCCGTGCTCGTGCATGAACCGCATGACGCGCATGGCGAACCGCTGGGCCGGCGAGATGAGTCCGTAGGGAAACGTCAGGGCGGCCTCGCCGGCCGCCGTGGCCGCCGGCGGGGCGGCCCCGAACCGCTGGAACTGGCCCTGGGCCAGCGCGCGGAAGACGACGACGCAGTCGGCGTATCCGGCGGCGATCGCCGCGGCGGCGTTGCCGACCGCCGCCGAGCCGCCGCCGCCGCCACCACCCCACTGCATGTTCGCGAAGCGCAGCTCGGGCAATCCGAGCGCGGCGGCCAGGCGGGAGGGGTCGTTGCGGTCGTTGCTGTACGAGGCGAAGCCGTCGACGGCGCGGGGGTCGAGACCGGCGTCCTCGCACGCCGCCAGGATGGCCCGCAGCGCGAGCTTCAGCTCGGGCTCCGGGGCCTGACCGTGCCTGTAGTAGGCCGTCTCGCCGATTCCCGCGACCGCGACCCGACCGCGGATGCCGGGCCGTCCAGTCTCGCCGCGTTCCCATGCAGGAATTGCGTTCCGCATCCGGTACGGCGAACTATAGTCCATCTCTGCCGCGAAGTCACGGAGTCGAGCCGCTTCGGCAGGCCGTGGTCACGGGGGTGGCCGTTTTTTGCTCCGTGCGGTCAGAAACGCGTCGGCGGTCCGGAGAAATTTCGCGGTGAATCGCGGCATTTTGAGGAGAGGGGATCTGGCCTGCCTCTTGCCCTGTGTCGACGTCGGGCTCTTTCGCAAGGGGCGACCAGCCGCGAGACCTGGCCCGGGGCCAGCGGGCCGGACCGACGAAAAGAAGCCTGGGGAGAGAGAGGTCATGGCACTGCAGAGGCTCGATGGGCTGTCGGTTCTCATCGTCGACGATGACCCGGCGCCGCTGGATCTCTACCGCGAGATCCTCACGCTGGCCGGCGCGCGCGTGCGGGTGGCGACGTCGGCGCGGGCGGCCATTCTGCTCGTCCGGCAGCAGATCCCGGACGTCCTCGTCAGCGACATCATGATGCCGGGCGAGGACGGGTACTGGCTGATCCGTAGCCTCCGTGACCTGCCCGTCCAGGAGGGCGGCGCCATCCCGGCCCTGGCCATCACGGGCGATCCCCGCACTCACTCGCGCGAACGGACCCGGGCGGCCGGCTACGACGGCCATCTGGCCAAGCCCGTCCAGATAGACGAATTCTGCGCAACGGTGGGAAGATTGGCGTGTGGCGAGGCGTGTAGCGCTCGCTGACGGCGCCGGCTGGACCCTCGCCGATCCTCCGCGCCCGGGCTTGAAGAAATCCCGGGCGCGGCCCGTCTTACCGGCGTGATCTCAGGGAGGAATATCGTCATGGTGAGACGGCCGCTGGCGGTGGTGATGATGCTCGCCACGCTTCTCGGTGCCGCCCGCACCACCCACGCCCAGGCCCCGACCGAGCCCGAAGCGCAGGGCGAGGAAGTGACGCCTGCGCGGCTGAGCTACCTCGCGGGCGCCGTCTCCTTCTGGCGTCCCGGCGGCGCCGACTGGGCGCCCGCCCAGAGCAACACGCCGCTCGCCCCGGGGGACGAGCTGTACACGGGGCACGACGGCAATCTCGAGGTTCAGGTCGGCGGCCGCGCGTTCATCCGCGCGTGGGGCGACACGCAGGTCGGTCTCGTGAGCCAGGATGCGAGCTTCCTGCAGGTCAGGGTCGGCGCAGGTCACGTGGCGCTCGATCTGCACGCCCTCGACGCCGGCGACCTCATCGAGATCGACGCGCCGGGCGCCGCCTTCACGATCAACCAGCCCGGTTACTACCGTGTCGACGTCAACGCCGAGCGCACGACCTTCCTCATCCGGCGCTCCGGGCAGGCGACGATCACGACGGCGACCGGTCCGGCCGGCGTCGTCCAGGCCGGCGAGGCCGTGCTGGTCGACGGCGCCACCGTGCAGCGGGTGGCCGCGCCCGAGCAGGACGTGTGGGACCGGTGGAACGACACGCGCACGGCCGCGCTGATCGCCACGACGAGCGCCCGCTACCTGCCGCCGCAGGTCTACGGCGCGAGCGAGCTCGACCGGTACGGCGCCTGGCGCACCGAGCCCGAGTACGGCGCCGTGTGGGTTCCCGCGAGCGTGCCGGTGGGCTGGGCTCCATACAGCACTGGCCGCTGGGTCTGGGATCCGCGCTTCGGCTGGACCTGGATCGACACCGCGCCGTGGGGCTGGGCGCCGTACCACTACGGCCGCTGGGTTCACGTCGGTGGGCTGTGGGCGTGGGCGCCCGGGCCGGTGGTCGTGCGTCCCGTCTACGCCCCGGCGCTCGTCGCGTTCTTCGGCGTTCCCGGTGTCAGTATCACGGTCGCCGGGCCGTCCGTGGGCTGGGTCGCGCTGGGCTGGGGTGAGCCCCTCGTGCCCTGGTGGGGACGGCCGGGATTCGTCGGCCGGCCCTCGTGGGGCGGCTGGGGCGGGCCGCGCGTGCACAACGTCACCGTCCATCGCAACGTCACGGTCGTGAACGCGGTCGTCGTCGTCCGCTCGGACCACTTCGGCCGTCGGCCGGTCAGAGAGACGCGCATCGCGCGGCCCGACATCAGCAAGCTCGAGCCCGTGCGCGGTCGCCTGGCGGTGAAGCCGGAGCCCGTGAGCTTCGCCCCCGGTACCGGTCCGGCCCGCGTGCGGCCGCCCGACGCGGCCCTCACGCGCCCCGTCGTCTCGACCAAGCCGGCGGCGCCGCGACCCGAGCCGCCGAGGGCATCCGAGGACAGGCAGGATGCGAAGCGAGGCCCGCAGCCTGGTGCCCGGACCGACGCCCGTCCCGAGACGAGGGACGACGTCAGGCCCGGCGGAAAGATCGAGACGCGCCCCGAGCCGAAAGCGCAGGGCGGGCAGCACCCGGGACCGAAGGTCGCGCCGCCGACCGCCCCGCCGCCCGCGAAGTCGGGACCGCCGACGGCGGTGACGCCACCGGCCGCTCCACGCTCCGCCGCGCCGGCGCATCCCCCGGCCACCGCCCCCGGCGTGGGCGCGCCGCATCCTCCCGCGATGCCGCCCGGCGAGCCGCGGCCGCAGGTCGGCCGCCCGGAAGCTCCGCGCCCGGATCAGCGGCGCGAGCCGCCACGCGGGGAGCCGTCGCAGCCGGATTTCCAGAGGCCCGAGCCGCGCCGCCCGGAGGGCCCACGCTCGGAGACGCCGCGCACCGAGCGTCCCCGGCAGACCGAGATCCCGCGTGCCGAGCCGCCGCGGCGTGCGGCCGCGCACGGTAACGACGCCGGCCGACGCCCCGAGCCGTCTCGACTGGTGCCCCCCGAGACGCGGACCGCGCCCGGCCACGGCGCCAGCCGTGGTCGTCCCGAGGCGACGACGCCGGGCGGGCATTCACGGCCGGAGCGCTGACGCTCCAGCCGCAGGCGTCTGCTTCCGGCTCGACCGGCGACGGACGACCCTCGGCGCCGGCTACGCCAGGCCGAAGCCGTGGCGGCGGATGAACGGCCCGAAGTTGTGGCGCTCCGGAACCGAGTACTGCCGCGCCTTGTCCTCCGACCAGCCATAGGGCTCGGTGTAACCGAAACGGTCGACGTACCGCTGGCTCGCCCGGGGGGTGGCGTGGCGCGCCTCTCGCCGACGATCGTACGACTCGAGCTGCTCGGCCAGGTCGCCGTCGTCGTAGCGGTCGGCGTGCACCGTGACCGAGGGAGGCAGCCGCATGCTGATCCAGCCGGGCTGGCTGGGATAGCCGAGCGTGAGACCGGCGACCGGAAACACGCCGGCCGGAAGCTCCAGCAGCTCGCCGAGCTTCTCGACGTGGTTACGCACGACGCTGATCGGGCAGCAGCCCAGGCCCATGGCCTCGGCGGCCGTGATGAAGCTCTGCAGCACCAGGCCCGCGTCGACCGCGGCGTTCATGAACATGTCCAGCGTGTCGTTCGGGAACGGCCGCGACCGCAGCTCGCTCGAGATGCGACGCAACCGTCGGTGGTCGCCGCAGAACACCAGGAGCAGCGGGGCGGTCGCGATCCACGGCATGTCGGGGATCCAGCCGCCGACCGTCGCCTGCTTGTCGCGGTCCCGCACGACGATCACCGCCACCTGCTGCAGGTCGGACTTCGAGGGCGCCGACAGTGCCGCCGACAGCACGATCTCGAGCACGTCGGCCGGCACCGGGTCCGGCCGGTAGCGCCGGTGGGTGCGGTGAGCGAGGAGCTGGGCCACCGTCCCCTCGGCCGGCAGGGCCGAGCCTGCGCTGGTCGGCAGGCCGAACCGGTCCTCGATCAGATCCGCGATGGTCCTGGGCATGGCGTCCTCCGCCGACCTAGGTGGAGTCGCGCTCGGGCGCCGAGAGTGTCGTGCCCCCGTCGACGACGAGCGTGTGACCGGTGATGTAGCGCGCGTAGTCCGAGAGCAGGAACCTGACGGCGTGGCCGATGTCCCAGCCGGTCCCCTCGACGCCGAGCGCGGACGCCTGCCGGCGCCGGTCGCGCGCGGCCGCGCTCATGCCGCGCGAGTAGACCATCGGCGTGTAGACCGGGCCGGGCGCCACGCAGTTGACGCGGATGTTCTCGCGCCCGTGATCGACTGCCATGGCGCGGGTCAGCGCGATCACGGCGCCCTTGGAGACCGTATAGACGGTCAGGCCCCGGGGGCGGAGCGCCGAGATCGACGACACGTTCACGATGGCGCCGCCGCCCTGCCGTCGCATGGCCGGAATGGCGTGACGCGCCATCAGGAACATGCTGTCGACGTTCACCTGCATCACCCGACGCCAGTTCTCCTCCGTCTCGTCCAGCACGGTGCCGCGGCTGCCGATGCCCACGTTGTTGTCGAGGAGATCGAGCCGGCCGAACCGATCGATGGCGGCCTGGACGACCGCCGCGCAGTCGGCCGCGCGGGTGACGTCGGCCTCCACCGCCAGCGCCGAGCCGCCGCCCTCCTCGATCATCGCCACCGTGCGCTGGGCCAGCGCCTTGTCGCGGTCGACGACCACGACGGCGGCGCCGCCGTGGGCCAGCAGGACGGCCGCCGCCCGGCCGTTGCCGATCCCGTCACCGGCCGCGCCACCCCCGGTGACGATCGCAACCTTGCCCGCGAGTCCCCAGCTGTCCGGAATCTCCAGAGCCATGGCCGGATTCCCCTTGCTCTCAGTCGTAGCGTTCGCGGTGGCGAAGCTCGACGAAGAGGCCGTGAGTGGCGCGCGGGTGGACCCAGGCGATGTCGCCGCGGGGGCTGTCCACGCGGACCCCGTCGGCACGCAGCTTCGACACGGCGCCGGGGATGTCCTGGCACTCGAAGCCGACGAGATAGACGCCCTCGCCGTTCCTGGCGAGGAAGCGGCCGACCGCCTTGTCCGGGTCGGTCGGCTGCATCAGCTCGATGTGGCCGATCCCGGTGGGCAGGATCGCGTTCTTGAACCCGAAATCCTTGGACTCGCCGCGGTGGTGAACCTGGAGCCCGAACAGCTTCGTGAAACGCTCCACCGCCTCGTCCAGATCACGGACGACGACCGAGAGCTCGATCACGTCTCCCAGCATGGCTCACTCCTTCTCGACTGTGCAGGTCACGGCCCGTCAGGGGCTCGGCGCGGGCCACGATACCATCACCTGCCGCGGCACCTCAGAAGTGTTAGGATCACGCTCGCGGCGCGACGCCTGGCGCGACCGAGCCGGCTGTTCACCCTGACGCATGGAGTGTGTGAGTGCGACGATTCGAGCTGGCCCTGCCTCGCGGTGTCGACGAGGCCCTGCGTGTCCTGAGCGAGCGTGGTCCCGAAGCGAAGCTCCTGGCCGGCGGCACCGACCTGCTGCCCCAGCTCAAGAACGGACTCATCAAGCCCGCCTGTGTCGTCGATCTCTCCGGGGTCGCCCGCGTGCGCACGCTGGAGGCCGACGCGCGAGGGCTGCGCGTCGGCGCCGCCGTCGCGGCCCGAACCCTCGAGCGTGACGCCACGACCCGGACGACGTACACCTCGCTCGCGGAGAGCGGCGGGCTCGTGGGGTCCGTGCAGGTGCGCAACCTCGCCACGCTGGGCGGCAACGTGTGCAACGCCGCGCCGTCGGCGGACATGGCGCCGCCGCTGCTGGCGCTCGACGCCGAGATGATCATCGCGGGCCCCCGGGGCGAGCGGCGGGTGCCGGTCGCCGACTTCTTCACCGGCGTCAGACGCACGGTCCTCGGCCCCGACGAGATCCTGCTGGAGATCGTCGTGCCGGCGCCGGGACCGCGCAGCGGTGGCCACTATCTGCGCCACACGCCGCGCCGCGAGCTGGACATCGCCGTGGTCGGCGTCGCCTCGCAGCTCACGCTCTCCGACGGCGTGTGCGCGAAGGCGCGCATCGCGCTGGCCGCGGTGGCGCCGGTGCCGCTCCGGGCCCGGCCTGCCGAGCAGGCGCTCGAGGGCAAGCCCGTCACGCCAGAGGCGATCGAGCGCGCGGCCGAGCTGGCCGTCGGCGTCGCCAAGCCCATCAGCGACCAGCGCGGCTCCGCCGACTATCGCCGCCATCTCGTTCGCGTCCTGACCCGTCGCACGCTCCGGACCGCGCTCACGCGGGCCGGCGGCTGACAATCCGGAGGGAGCCCTCGTGCCGAAGCAGGTCCTGACCTGTACCGTCAACGACGAGGTCGTCGAGGTCCTCGTGCAGCCGTACGTGACGCTGCTCGACGCGCTCCGCGAGGACCTGAACCTGACCGGACCGAAGGAAGGCTGCGGCACCGGCGATTGCGGCGCCTGCACCGTGCACCTCGACGGCCAGCCCGTCGCGAGCTGTCTGATGCTCGCCATGCAGGCGCGCGGCCGGGACGTCCGGACGATCGAGGGTCTCGGAGGCGCCGACGCGCTCCATCCGCTGCAAGAAGCCTTCGTGCGCCTCGGCGTGCCCCAGTGCGGCTTCTGCATCCCGGGCGTGCTGATGGCGGCGGCCGCCGTGCTGGCCGAGAACCCGCGGCCGTCCGAGGAAGAGATCCGGTACGGCATCGCCGGCAACCTCTGCCGCTGCACCGGCTACACCAAGATGCTGGCGGCGATCACCGAAGCGGCGGGCGCGCTGCCCGCAGGAAAGCTGGCGGGTTAACGAGGAGCGGCCCGGCCTCGCCGCGGGCGCGACGAGAATCGGGGGGCTTGGGGGCCCGTTCGAGGTCCCCATGTTCAAGCAAAGGAGCTTGACCCATGGCCGTGATGAAGACGACGCGCGAGGTGAGAGGGGTCGGCCTGGCGATTCCGCGCCCGGACGGGCCCGAGAAGGTCACCGGCCAGGTGCAGTACGTCGCCGACATCAAGCCCAAGGGGATGCTGCACGCCAAGCTCCTGCGCAGCCCCCATGCCCACGCCCGCATCGTGAAGATCGACACCGCGCGCGCCAGGGCCCTGCCGGGCGTGCGCGCCGTGCTCACGGCCCGCGACATCCCCGAGCTCAAGCGCAAGGCGCCGACGCGCGCCCACGCGGTGCTGGCGATCGACCGCGTCGTCTTCGCCGGTCAGCCGGTCGCCGCCGTCGCCGCCGACGATCTCGCCATCGCCGAGGAGGCGTGCGACCTGATCGACGTCCAGTACGAGGTGCTGCCGGCCGCCGTCGACCCGCTGAAGGCGATGCAGGTGGGGGCGCCGCCGGTGGCCGACGCCGGCACCGAGGCCGACACCAGCGAGGCGCTCGCCCACTCCGGCGTCGCCGTGCCCAAGGCGGAAACAGCGCCGGCCAAGGCGGTCAACATCTCCCAGCAGGCCAAGCTCGCGCGTGGGGACGTCGCCAAGGCCTTCGCCGAGTCCGATCTGGTTCTCGAGAAGACCTACCGGGTGCCGATGGTCCACCAGGGCTACCTCGAGCCCCACGCCGTCCTCGCCCAGTGGGACAGCAACGGGCAGCTCACGCTCTACTCGAGCACGCAGGGCTCGTTCAACACACGCTCGGAAGTGGCCGACGTGCTCCACATCGAGGAGAACCGCATCAAGGTCATCCCGGTGGAGTGCGGTGGCGGCTTCGGCGGCAAGATCCGGGCGCTGTGCGAGCCGATCACCGCCATCCTGGCCCGGGTGACGAGGCGCCCCGTGCGCTACGTGATGACCCGGCGCGAGGAGCTGGAGGCCGGCATGCCGGCGCCGCAGGTGATCATCAAGCTGAAGACCGGCGTCAAGCGCGACGGCACGCTGATGGCGCTCGACGCCGAGACGGTCATCGAGTCGGGCGCGTTCTCGGGCGCCGTGCTCACCATGAGCTCGGTGTTCGTGTCCAGCGTCTACCAGTTCCCGAGCTTCGAGGTGCGCGCCTTCGAGGTGCTGACCCACAAGCCCTCGATCGCCGCCTACCGCGCGCCGACCGCGCCGCACACCTTCTTCGCGATCGACTCGCAGATGCAGCAGATGGCCGACGCCCTCGGCCTGGACCCCGTCGAGTTCCGCCTGCGCCACCTGATGAAGGAAGGCGACCCGATGGCCAACGGGCAGCCGTGGCAGAGCAACGGCGCCCGGCAGGTGCTCCAGAGGCTCGCCGAGCATCCGCTCTGGAAGCGCCGGACGGAGTGGAAGGCCAGGAGCGGCCAGGACGGACGCGGCCTGTGCGGCACCGGGCTGGCCCTCGGGGGCTGGATCCCCGGGCTGCAGCCGACCGGCGCCACCGTGCGGCTGAATCCGGACGGCTCGCTGCAGGTGCTCACCGGCCAGGTGGACATCGCCGGCACGAACATCGCGCTGGCCCAGATCGCCGCCTCGGCCTACGGCGTCGACATCGACAAGGTGAAGATCACCACGGGGGACACCGACACGGCGCCGATGACCGGTCTCAGCGCCGGCAGCAAGACGGTCTACACCGTCGGCACCGCCGTGCTGCAAGCCGCCCAGGACGCCCGCCGGCAGACGCTGGAGATCGCCGCCAAGGAGATGGAGGCGGCCATCGACGACCTCGAGATCGAGGACGGCCGGGTCGTGGTTCGTGGGGTGCCCGACAAGGGCGTGACGCTGGCCTCGATCGGCAAGAAGGGCAACCTCTACATGTCGAAGGTCCCGCCGGTGCTGGGCGTGGCCCATCCGGCCTTCGCCCAGCAGGCGCCGGCTTTCGCGGCCCAGCTCGCGCGCATCGAGGTCGATCCCGACACCGGACAGGTGACGCTGCACGACTTCGTCGTTGCCCAGGACGCCGGCAAGGCCATCAACCCGCTGGGCGTCGAGGGCCAGATGCAGGGCGGCGCCGTGCAGAGTCTGGGCATCGCGCTGACCGAGGGCATGATGTACGACGACAGCGGCCGGTTGATGAACGCCAGCCTGCTCGACTATCGCAAGCTGACAGCCGCGGATCTGCCGAACATCGAGACGATCATCGTCGAGGTGCCCGCCCCCGCCGGCCCCTTCGGCGCCCGGGGCGTGGGTGAGCCGCCGATCGTCCCGGCTCCCGCCGCCCTGGCCAACGCCGTCGAGGACGCGACCGGCGTGCGTCTCACCGAGGCACCGTTGACGCCCGAGCGCATCGCCCTGGCCCTGGCCAACCAGTAGAAGGCCGCCGCAGGAGGGGCCGAGCTCGTGCGGATCGCCAAGGCATCGACCCCAGGCGATCTCGAAACCCCGCGACGGCAGGCGGGCCCCGCCATAGGCTGCGAACTACGCTCCCGACCCCGGCCATTGACGAGGCGTGACCCGGCTGTGCCGGGGCGCGCCGAGCGTCGGGGGGTTTGGGGGCCATTTCGGGGCCCCCAATCAGAATGACATCCAAGTTCAAGGTGTGGGTGATGTTCGGGGAAGCGGGCCCGGCCGTACGCTGTGAACTGCCCTCCGGACCCCGGCGGTGGACGAGGCGTGACCCGGCTGGGCCGGGGCGCGCCGAGCGTCGGGGGGTTTGGGGGCCATCTCGGGGCCCCCAATCAGAATGAAACCCAAGTTCAAGGTGTGGGTGACATTCGGGGACCTGAAGTTCGGGGACGGGCGGGCGCGGCTGCTGGAGGTGATCGACGAGCAAGGGTCGCTCCGCAAGGCGGCCGAGCTCTTCGAGATGTCGTACCGGAACGCGTGGGGATACCTCCGCGAGCTCGAGCGCGCGGCGGGATTCAAGTTCGTGGAGCGGGTGTCCGGCGGCGGCCCTCAGAGCGGCATGCGGCTGACCGACAAGGGCCGCCTGTTCCTGGACCGGTACCGCAAGTTCCGCCACGGGCTCGACGAGACCGTGGCACGACAGTTCGAGCGATCGTTCAAATCGTGACGGGCCGCGTCGGCCCGTGGAGGACGGACGGATGAACGCCGGCCAGATCTTCGTGTCGGGCACGTGGCGAGCGCCGATCTCGGGCGAGACGTACGAGCCGATCAACCCGGCCAGCGAGGAGCCGCTGGCCGCCGTCGGCAAGGCCGACGAGCGCGACATCGACGCCGCGGTGGCGGCCGCGCGCCAGGCGTTCGACCGGGGGCCGTGGCCGAAGATGGGCGCGCACGAGCGCGGCCGGATCGTCTGGCGGCTGGGCGAGCTGATCCAGCAGAACCTCGACGAGATGGCCCGGCTGGAGAGTCTCTGCACGGGCAAGACGATGTTCGACTCCGGCAAGGTCGAGATCCCGTTCGCGGCCGAGGTGTTCCGCTACTTCGGCGGTTGGGCCAGCAAGATCCACGGCGAGACGCTGGCCCTGCGCGACAACGCCTTCACGTTCACGCTGCGGCAGCCGGTCGGCGTGGTGGGCGCGATCGTGCCCTGGAACTTCCCGTTCCTGCTGGCGTCGTGGAAGATCGCCCCCGCGCTCGCCGCCGGCAACACGATGGTCCTCAAGCCCGCCTCGCAGACGCCGCTGACCGCGCTGAAGTTCGCCGAGCTGTGCCAGGAAGCCGGGCTGCCGGAGGGCGTGTTCAACGTCGTCACCGGGCCCGGCGGCAAGGTGGGCATGGCGCTGGTCCACGATCCGCGGGTGGACAAGATCGCCTTCACGGGGTCGACCGAGGTCGGCAAGGCGATCATGCGGGAGGCGGCCGGCACGCTGAAGCGGCTGTCCCTGGAGCTGGGCGGCAAGTCGCCGAACATCGTGTTCGCCGACGCCGACATGGAGGCCGCCGTGCGCGGCGCCATGACCGGGATCTTCTACAACAAGGGCGAGGTGTGCGCCGCCGGGTCCCGCCTGTTCCTGGAGCAATCGGTCCACGACGAATTCATGTCGAAGCTCACGGATCGAGTGAAGACGCTCAAGGTCGGCGACCCGCTCGACAAGGCCACGCGCATGGGGCCGGTGGTCTCGAAGTCGCAGATGGAGACGGTGCTGTCCTACATCGAGACCGGCAAGCGGGAGGGCGCGCGCGTCGTGGCCGGCGGCGGCCGCGCCACCGTGGCCGGCGGCAAGGGTTACTTCGTCGAGCCGACGATCTTCGAGGGCGTGACCAACTCGATGACGATCGCCCGCGAGGAGATCTTCGGCCCGGTGCTGTCGGTGATCCCCTTCAAGTCCGTCGAGGAAGGCATCGCGCAGGGCAATCAGACCACCTACGGGCTGGCCGCCGCCGTGTGGACCCGGGACGTCGCCAAGGCGCTGCGGGCGGCCAAGGCGATCCGGGCCGGCACCGTGTGGGTGAACGCCTACAACCTGTTCGACGCCGCCCTGCCGTTCGGCGGTTTCAAGGAGTCGGGCTTCGGCCGCGAGATGGGCTCGGTCGGCCTGGACGGCTACACCGAGGTCAAGACCGTGTGGGTCGACCTCGGGTGAGCCTCAGCGGGCCGACGGCTTCTTCTCGAACAGGGCGCGGTACCGACCGTACCCCTCGGCCTCCAGCTTCGCGACCGGGATGAACCGCAGGGCCGCCGAGTTGATGCAGTACCGCAGACCGGTCGGATGCGGGCCGTCCGGAAAGAGGTGACCGAGATGCGAATCGCCGCCGGCGGAGCGGACCTCCACGCGGTGCATGCCGTGCGAGGCGTCCTCGTGCTCGGTCACGTTGGCGGCGTCCAGCGGTCGCACGAAGCTGGGCCAGCCCGTCCCGGAGTCGAACTTGTCCGTCGACGAGAACAGCGCCTCACCGGTGACGACGTCGACGTAGATGCCCGGCTCGTGGTGGTTCCAGAACTCGTTGCGGAACGGCGGCTCGGTCGCGCTGCACTGCGTGACCTGGTACTGTGCGGGGGTGAGCTTCGCCTTCAGCTCGGCGTCGCTCGGCTTCTTGCTCGTCATGGTCGATCCTCCGGCGCGGTCGCTCACGGTGGCGCCGCGCTCGGGTCGAGTATACGGGAGGCGTGAACGCATGAGCATCCGGATGGCGCCGGACCTGCAGGCCCTCGCGCGGGAGCGCGCGCACGCATACGTCGTGACGGTGACCGACGACGGCGCCCCGCACACCGTGTACGCGCCGGTCCGCTGGGACGGTGACGGCCTCGTGGCCGAGGTCGGCGCCCGCACCGCGGCCAACGCCGCCAGCCGGCCGGCCGTCTCGCTGCTCTATCCGGTCCGCGCCGACGGCGACTACAGCCTGATCGTCGACGGGACCGCCGTCGTGGAGCCCGGAGACGACGGACGCCGCCTGCGGGTGGCGCCGGCCCGGGCGGTGTTCCATCGCCCCGGTATCCCGTCGGACCCGGCGTCGGCCTGTGGCGCCGACTGCGTCCCCATCGCCCTGTCACTCGGGAGGTCGTGATGAGAGAACCCACCGTCGTTCGACTGGCCGACACCGAGATCGTGAAGTTTGGCCCCGACGCCCACTACCAGCTGATCCTCGGCGACGACGAGGGCACGACGCCGGTCCGGATCGGCATCCAGACCTCGCAGCCGGGCTACGCGGCCCCGATGCACTCGCACCCGTACATGGAGATCCTGCACGTCCTCGACGGCGTCGCCGAGGCGTGGATCGAGGGCCAGGAGGCGGCGCCGATCCGCCTGGAGAAGGGCGACACGATCGCGCTCCATCCGAATGTCCCCCACAGCTTCCGGGTCGTCGGCGACCAGGAGCTCCGCACGCTCGGCACTCACGCCTCGCCCCACCGCATCGCCCACTACGCGGACGGCGGCCCCACCGACGCCCGCGGCTACCGCGTCTGGAAGGGCTGAGCATGCGTCTGGCCGGGAAGATCGGTATCGTCACGGCCGCGGCGTCGGGCATGGGCCGGGCCGGCGCCCTACGCTTCGCGCGGGAAGGCGCGCAGGTCGCGGTCGTCGATGTGAACGCCGACGGCGTCAAGCGCGTGGTGGACGAGATCACCGCCGCCGGCGGCGCCGCCCACGGCATCCCGGCCGACCTGACCAGGGACGAGGACTCGCGGCGCATCGTGTGGGACACGGTGAGCCGCTTCAAGGGCCTCGACTTCGTGTGGAACCACGTCGGCCACCCGGGCCCGGCCGCCGTCGAGGGCATCGACATGAGCGCCTTCGACCTGGCTGTCGAGCTGAACTTGCGGACGGTCTTGCTCACGACCGAGGCGGCGATCCCCGAGATGCGGGCGCGGGGCGGCGGCAGCCTGCTGTTCACCGCGTCCACGTCGGGCCTGCAGGGCTCCGCGTACAGCCCCGTGTACTCGATGTGCAAGTTCGGCGTGGTGGGCTTCGTGAAGAGTCTGTCGGTGCGCCTGGCTCCGGAGAGGATCCGCGTGAACGCCGTGTGCCCGGGCCCGATCGACACGCCGATGCTCCGCGTGTTCGTGGCGCGGCCGGATCAGAAGTCGACGGCCGGGATGGATCCGGAGGAGCTGGTGCGCAAGCGCGCCCACGGCTCGGTGCCGCTCGGCCGCACCGGCCGGCCCGAGGAGATCGCGAGCGCTGCGCTGTTCCTGCTGTCCGACGAGGCGTCGTTCATCACCGGGGTCGCGCTCCCCGTCGACGGCGGCGTCACCGCCGCCTGAGGCTCGGTCCCGTCCGGTCGTCGGCCTGCGCGTCAGAGCAACGTGCAGGCCTCGTCGAAGTCCAGCCGCGGCAGCTTGGCCATGACCTTGGACGGGTCACCGTGACCGAGGTTGCAGAGGAAGTTGGACTTCACGCGGCCGTCGGGGAAGAACTCGGCGTCGACCTTGGCGTTGTCGAATCCGGACATCCCGCCGACGTCGAGGCCGACCGCGCGCGCGGCCAGCATGAAGTAGGCGCCCTGCAGCGTGCCGTTGCGAAACGCGACCACCTCCGTCAGCGCCGGGTTCCGGGCGTAGTTGTCGGCCATCTCCGGTCGGTGCGCGAACAGCTTCCTGGCCATCCACTCGAAGAAGCGGGTGTCGTAGCCGATGATCGCGGTCACCGGCGCCTGCTTCGTCTTGTCGACGTTGCCGGGGGTGAGGGCGGGCAGCAGCCGGGCCTTGGCCTCCGCCGTGCGCAGGAACAGCAGGCGAGCCGGACACGAGTTGGCGCTGGTGGGGCCCATCTTCATGATGTCGTAGAGCCGGCGGAGCTGGGCGTCGTCCACCGGCGTGGGCAGCCAGCCGTTCTGCGTGCGCGCGGTGAGGAACAGCTGGTCGAGCGCGGCCTGGTCGAGCGTGGGCGACACGAGGATCCTCCTATCGGCCGGCGCGCGCGGCCTGGATCGCCTCCCAGACCCGGGCGCTCGTGGCCGGCATGTCGAAGTCGCGCACGCCGAGGGGCGACAGGGCGTCGAGCACGGCGTTCATGACCACCGGCAGCGCCCCGACGGTACCCGCCTCGCCGGCGCCCTTGGCGCCCATCGGGTTGAGCGCGGTCGGCACGGGGTTGCTGCCGATCTGGATGTCGCAGAACGTGTCGGCGCGCGGCATCGCGTAGTCCATGAACGTGCCCGTGAGCAGCTGGCCCGACTCGGGGTCGTAGACCACCTGCTCCATGAGCGCCTGGCCCACGCCCTGGGCCACGCCGCCGTGGATCTGGCCCTTGAGGGTGAGGGGATTGATCACGGTGCCGACATCGTCCACGAGCGCGTAGCGGTCGAGCGTGACGGCGCCGGTGTCGGGATCGATCTCGACCTCGCACACGTGGGTGCCGTTGGGCCAGGTGTCCTGCCGGGGCGAGAAGGTCCCGGTCTCGTAGAGACCGGGCTCCACGCCCGCCGGCAGCTGGGCCGGCTGGAAGGCCGCCCGCGCCACCTCCTTGAGCGTCACGCCGCGGTCGGTGCCGGTCACCGAGAACCGGGCGTCGGCGAACACGATGTCACCCTCGGCGGCCTCCAGCAGCTTGGCCGCGATCTTCTTGCCCTTCAGGATGACTTTGTCGGCGGCCGTCCACACCGCGGTGCCGCCGATGACCGTGGAGCGCGAGCCCATGCTGCCCATGCCCCAGGCCACGCGGTCGGTGTCGCCGTCGACGTAGCGCACCTCGCGGGGGTCGAGCCCGAGGCGCTCGTGCAGGATCTGCTTGAACGTCGTCTCGTGTCCCTGGCCCTGGTTCTTGCTGCCCATCAAGAGCGTCGCGGTCCCGCTCGGCGCGAAGCGGATCTCGGCGAACTCGGGCTGGGGGCCAGCCGCCCGCTCGATGGCGTTGGCGATGCCCAGGCCCCGCAGCCGGCCGCGCGCGCGCGAGGACTCCCGGCGCGCGGCGAAGCCGGCCACGTCGGCGAGCTTCAGCGCGTCCGCGAAGCTCCGCGGGAAGTCGCCGCAGTCGTAGGTCACCCCGAGCGGCGTGCGGTACGGCATGGCCGCGGCCGGGATGAGGTTGCGGCGGCGCAGCTCGAGCGGGTCCAGGCCGAGCTCGCGGGCGGCGTCGTCGATCAGCCGCTCGATCACGTACGTCGCCTCCGGCCGTCCGGCGCCCCGGTAGGGCGCGGTGGAGTTCGTGTTGGTGAGAACGCTCAGCACCTCCACGTGGGCGACCGGGATCGTGTAGACGCCGACCAGGGTCGCCACGTTGCTGAAGGTGGCTAACAGATTTCGGTCCGAGGACACGTAGGCGCCCACGTTGGCCAGCGTGCGGACGCGCAGGCCCAGGAAGCGGCCGTCGGCGTCCAGCGCCAGCTCGGCGTCGGTGACGTTGTCGCGGGCGTGCTCGTCGGCCGGGATCGCCTCGCGGCGGTCACACGTCCACTTCACGGGCCGGCCGAGCTTGCGGGCCGCCCACAGCACCAGCCGGTGCTCGGGATACTGCCAGCCCTTGGTCCCGAAGCCGCCCCCCACGTCGCCGGCGACGACGCGGATCTGGTGCTCGGGGATCTTGAAGATGCTGCCGGCCAGCGCGTTGCGCACGCGATGCGGATACTGCACGTCGGCGTGGAGCGTGTAGCGCTCCTCGGCGGGATCCCAGACGCCGACCGCGCCGCGCGCCTCCATGTACTGCGCGTGCACGCGGCTGATGACGTAGCGCCGCCGGACGACGCGAGGGGCGGCGGCCAGTGCGGCATCCGTGCGCGCCCGGTCCCCCGACTCGTAGAGGTTGGAGACGTTGTCGCCGCACTCGGCCCACACGGCCGGCCCCCCGATGGCCGCCGCGGTGGACGTCACCGAGGGCAGTGCCTCGTAGTCGACGTCGACGAGGGCGGCGGCGTCCTCGGCCTGGCCGCGCGTCTCGGCCACGACGAGCGCGATCGGGTCACCCACGTAGCGCGCGCGGTCCTGGGCGAGGCCCCGGTGCGGCGGCGCGAACATCGGCGAGCCGTCCGGACGCTTGCGCTTGAGCGTCATCTGCATGGTCCCCAGGCCGTCGCGCGCCAGGTCGGCGCCCGTGAACACCGCCACCACCCCGGGCGCCTTGCGCGCGGCCTCGGCGTCGACGGCGCGGATCGCCGCGTGCGCGTGCACCGAGCGCACGACGACCGCGTGCGCCTGGCCGGGAAGGTTCACGTCGTCGAGATAGCGGCCGCCGCCCTGGAGTAGCCGGCGATCCTCGAAGCGGGTGACTGGCTGTCCGATCCCGAACTGTCCCATCAGCGCACTCCCGTCACGAACGGGGGTTCCGTATTACCATAGGGGCCACGATTGCCGGCGGACGACGCTCCGCCACGGAGGATGCCATGTCCCAGGCCCAGACGCCCCGTGGAGTGAATCACGTGGTCCTCAACGTGCGCAACCTCGAAGAGTCCCATCGGTTCTGGACCGAGGTGATCGGCTTCCGCTGCGTGGCCGGCCTGGACCCCAGGCCGGGACGGCTCAAGATGCGTTTCTACAGCGGAGTCTCCGAGGACGGCACCGTCACGCACCACGACCTGGCGCTGGCCGAGGTCGAGGGCGACACGCCGGCGGCGCCCGAGGAGTCGTGGAGCATGAAGCCGCGGGCCGTCGGCGTCAACCACATCGCGATCTGCTACCCCGATCGCGAGAGCTGGCTCCGGCAGCTCGAGCACCTGCGCGCGAAGGGCGTGGTGTTCCACCGCCGCGTCAACCACGGGATGACCCACAGCGTCTACATCTCCGACCCCAACGGCCACGGCATCGAGGTGCTGTACGAGCTGCCGCGTCAGGTGTGGGAGCACGACATCAACGCCGCCCAGAACTACGTCGAGCACCTGCCGACCGAGGGCGACGCGGCGATGGTGGACCGCACCGACAACCCGGTGTTCGGCCGCGCGGAGGTCGCCTCCGCCGGCAGCTGAGCGCCGCCCGGCCGGGGCTCGATCGGGCGTCTCAGGGCACCAGCACGATCTTGCCGTAGGCGCCGGGCTCGAGCACGGCCTTCTGGGCGGCGGCCGCCTCGGCCAGCGGGAACTCGCGGCCGACGACGGGGCGCAGGGTGTTGTTGGCGAGCCCGGCCGTCAGGGCGGCCATGATCGCGGCCAGCTCGCTCGGCGATGCGTTCCAGAGGGCCAGCCCGAAGATCGCGGCATCCTTGCCCATGGCGCCGCGCGGGTTGATCTCGATCGTCCCACGGTTGCCGATGACCACGATGCGCCCGAAGCGCGCGACCACGTCGAGGTCCTTCTGGAGGTTGATGTTGGCCAGCATCTCGAGGATCACGTCGACGCCGCGCCCGTCGGTCAGCTCCTGCAGCCGCCTGGTGTAGTCGGCGCTGGTGTGATCGAACACGTGGTGGGCGCCGTGCTCGGCGATCAGCTTGCGGCCGCGCTCGGTTCCGCCGGTGCCGATGACGGTCATGCCGTGGGCCACGCCCAGCTGCACGGCTGCGATACCCACGCCGCCGGAGGCGCCGTGGACGAGCAGGCTCTCGCCCGGTCGGGCGCGCGCCTTGTCGTGCAGCCCGCGATAGGCCGTGGCGTACGGCACCCCGACCCCGGCGCCCTGCGCGAACGAGAGGCCGGGCGGCAGCGGGTGGACCATGGCCGCGTCGCACGCCGCCAGCTCCGCGTACCCGGCCGCGCGCGCGACCCACACGCGGTCGCCGGGCCTGATCCTGGCGACGCCGGATCCGACGACCGTGACCGTGCCGGCCGCGTCGCCTCCCGGCACGTAGGGCAGGGCGGGCGACTGGGCGTAGGTGCCGGACCGGATATAGGTATCGACGGGATTCACCCCGGCGGCGCTGATCTGCACCACGACCTGGCCCGGCCCCGGAACGGGGTCGGCGACGTCGTCGAGCTGCAGCACCTCGGGACCGCCGAACTTGTGCACCCGGATGGCCTTCATGGCGCGCTCCTTCCGTGAGTTACAAGGGCCACACTCTAGTGTAGAATCCGCGCCGGCTGCAATCCCGCGCGTCGTCCCATCGGGGGACAGATGACCGATCGCGTGACATGACGTCGCTCCGGGGATTGATCGTCCTCGTCGTCGACGACGACGAGGACGTCCGTGACGTTCTCTCCGAGATGCTCGAGCGGGCCGGCGCCGTGGTCGTGGCGGTGGCCTCCGGACGCCAGGCCCTGGCCCAGCTCGACGCGACGCCCCACCCGGACGCGCTCGTCGCCGAGCTGCTGACCCCCGACGGCGACGGGTTCTGGCTGCTCGAGCAGGTCCGCGAGCGCGGGCTCACGCTGCCCGTCCTCGCGCTGGCCGGTCACCTCGATGCTCGTAGCCGGCCGGGACTGCTCGGGCTGGGCTTTGCCGACGTGGTGCTCAAGCCCGTCGGGCCCGCCGACCTCGCGCGCGCGGTCGCGCTGAGCCTCGGGCGAGCCGCGGCCGAGGGTCGAGCCGGCGCCGACGAGGTGATGGCCGCGCGCGACGAGAGGCCGGAGTCGCTGAGGCCGTTGTCGACGCGCCCGCGGCGGCGCCGCCGCTGAGCCGGCGACGATCTACTCGGCCGCGAGGCGGTAGCCGACCCCGGGCTCGGTGAGCAGATAGCGAGGCCGCGCGGGTTCGGCCTCGAGCTTGTGGCGCAGGTGGGCCATGTAGACGCGCACGTAGTGCGCCTGATCCTGGTGGCTGGGGCCCCACACGTCCCGGAGCAGCTGCTGGTGCGTGACGACCTTGCCCGCGTGGCGTACGAGCATCGCCAGCAGCTTGTACTCGATCGGCGTCAGCTTCACCTCGGCGTCGGCGACGGATACGTGACGGCGCAGCAGATCGACCTGCAGCTCACCGATCCGGAACGCCGCGCTGTCCTCGTGGGACGCGCCGGCCGCGTGGCGCAGCGCGACCCGCATCCGGGCCAGCAGCTCGCCGGCGCTGAACGGCTTGGACACGTAATCGTCGGCTCCGGCGTCGAGCGCGGCGACCTTGTCGCGCTCCTGGCCGCGGGCGGAGAGCACGATGATCGGCACCGCGCTCCACTCGCGGAGACGGCGGATGACATCCAGCCCGTCCATGTCCGGCAAGCCGAGGTCGAGGATGACCACGTCGGGCTGCCGCTGCGCGACCTCGACGAGCGCGTCCGCCCCAGTCGCCACCTCGAAGAGCCGATAGCTCTGCCCGGTGAGCGTCGCCCGCAGGAAGCGCCGGATCTGAGGCTCGTCCTCGATCAGGACGACGACCGGATCAGGCATCGGAGGGCACGGGCGCCGGCTCCGGAGCGCCGCGCGGCAGCGTGAAGAGGAACGCCACGCCGCCGCCCGGAAGGTTCTGAGCCCAGATGCGACCCCCGTGAGCCCGGACGATCCCCCGGCAGATCGCGAGCCCCAGGCCGGCGCCACGGGCGCCCACCGGCTCCCCCCTGTAGAACTTATCGAAGACCCGGTCCTGCTCGCCGTGCTGCAGCCCGGGACCGTGGTCGGCGATCTCGACCGTGAGCGTCTCGTCGGTGGCGGTGGCGATCACCTCGATCGGGCTGCCGGCCGGGGTGTACTTGAGGGTGTTGTCGAGCAGGTTGACCAGCACCTGCTCCATGAGCACGTCGTCCATCGGCACCAATGGCAGGTCCGGGGGGACCTTGGTGGTCACGCGGCGGCCGGCCAGGCGCTTGCCGAGGCGTCCCAGCGCCGCCCCGATGACCTCCTCGGGTGGGTGGAGCTCCTTGCGGAGCTGCAGGGCGCCGGACTCCAGGCGGGTCATCTCGAGCAGGTTCTGCACGAGCCGGTTCAGCCGCTCGGCCTCCTCGTGGACCGACTCCAGCAGCTCGCGCTGGGTCCCCGCCTCGAGCGGGGCGTGTGCGTCGAGGATCGTGCTGACGGCCCCGGTGATCGTCGCCAGCGGCGTGCGGAGATCGTGTGACACCGAGCTGAGCAGCGAGTTGCGCAGCCGCTCGGACTCGATGCGGACCTCGGCCTCCTGCGCCTCCCGGGCGAGCCGGGCGCGCTCGAGCGCCAGCGCCGTCTGGGCGGCGAACGCCTCGAGCTGACGGAGCCGCTCGGGGTCACCCAGGAGGCGGCGATCGGGCATCCGCAGGCCGAGGACGCCGACTGGTCCAGCCGAGCCGAGCAGCGGCACCCAGAGTGCGGAGGCGCTGGGCCGCGCCGCCGCTCCCGGCCCAGCCGGCTGACGGTGCTCGAAGACCCGGCGAGCCGCCTCTAGCTCGTCGTCGCCGAGGTCGAGCGGGGTGCCGCCGGCGGGCTCCAGCGTGTCGGCGGCGCCGGCGACGAGCATGACGACCTGGCCGTGGAAGACTGCGCTCAGGTGGCGGATCGCTACCGCGGGAAGCGCGTCGAGGCCGCTGCTGCTGGCCAGCTCCCGCGTCATCTCGTAGAGCGCGGCCGTCTGGCGCTCGCGATGGCGTGCGGCCTCGGCCTGAAGCCGGCTGCGCACCGTCAGCCCGCTGATCACGAGGCTCACGAGCAGCATCACCGCGAACGTGAACAGATAGCGGGTGTCGCTAACCGCGAGCGTGAACCGAGGAGGGACGAAGAAGTAGTCGACGGCCGCCACGCTGAGCACGGCCGCGAGCAACGACGGTCCGCGGCCCGTGCGCATGGCTACCGCGACGATGCCGAGCAGGTAGACCATCACGAGGTTGGAGAGCTCGGATACCGGCGCCAGGATCCACGAGACGCCCGTGGCCACGGCGACGGCAGCGAGCGCCGCGGCGTACGCCGTCAACGCGGCGGGCAGCAGCCGGTGCCGGCGCAGCCCTCTCATGGCACACCTCTCGGGCGATATTCTACGCGCGCGGGTCCGACGATGCCCTCGCCGACGAGCCCGTCGTCGGCCTCGGCGGCAACCGGGGAGACGATGGGCCCGGGACGGCACGACTCGACGACACGCCGGGTGACCGTGGGCGACGCGCACGCGCACCAGGCGTGCAGGTCGAGGGCGCCGCGATTGCCCCGTACCCAGCACGCCATGCCGACGAACGCGCCCATGGTGGCGAGGCACCGCTCGACGGCGCGCATCGCGCCGGTGGGTCCGGCCACCTCGAGGATGGCCAGCGCGACGAGTGGCGTCAACGTGATCGCGTACAGGCTTCGCCACTGCGGGGAAGACGTGACGCCGCGGCCGACGGCCGCGCTCGGGTCGCACATCGCAGGATCCTCCCGCGAGTAGCCTGCCAGCGCGATCCGCGACCCGGCGTCAAGAGCGCCGCCCTCCGTGTATAAACGGCGTAAAAATCCGCGCTCCCTCCTTCCGCCGGCGGGCGAGGGGCGTAGCATCACGAGCGGGGATGCGACTCACCCTGCTCAAGCGCTGGCTCGTCGGCCCACCGATGCCCCTGGCGCAGGCGCGGCACGAACGACTCGGCAAGTCGCTGGCGCTCGCCGTCTTCGCCTCCGACCCGCTCTCCTCGGTCGCCTATGCGACGGAGGAGATCCTGCTCGTGCTCGTCCTGGCCGGCCACGCCGCGCTGAGCTACTCGATGCCGATCGCGCTGGGCATCGCCGCCTTGCTGGCCATCGTCGTGATCTCGTATCGCCAGACGGTGGTCGCCTACCCGCAGGGTGGTGGGGCCTACCTCGTGGCCAAGGACAACCTGGGCGTGCCGCCGGCGCTGGTGGCGGCGGCGGCCCTGCTCGTCGACTACGTCCTGACGGTGTCCGTCTCGATCGTCGCCGGGATCGCGGCGCTGACCTCGGCCGTGCCCGGCCTGCACCCCTACCGCGTCGCGCTCGGCGTCCTCGCGGTCGGAGCGATCGCGCTCGGCAACCTCCGCGGCGTCCGCGAGTCGGGACGACTCTTCGCGGCGCCGACGTACTTCTTCGTCGCCAGCATCCTCATCATGGTGAGCTACGGCCTCGTCGCGACGTTCTTCGACTGGCTGCCGGAGGCGCCCTACGAGCCCCATCCGCCCGGGCTGGAGGGGCTCGGCCTGTTCCTCCTGCTGCGCAGCTACGCCGCCGGCTGCACGGCCCTGACCGGCGTGGAGGCGGTGTCCAACGGCGTGCAGGCGCTCCGGCCGCCCGAGGGCCGGAATGCCCAGGCGGTGATGACCTGGCTCGGCGCGATCTCGATCGTCATGTTCCTGGGCATCACCTACCTCGCCTTCGACCTCGGCATCGTCCCGGGCGGCGAGGAGACCGTCGTCTCGAGGATCGCTCGCCGGGTCTTCGGCGGTGGCGCGCCCTACTTCACCGTGCAGGCGGCCACGCTGCTGATCCTCGTGCTGGCGGCCAACACCTCGTACGCCGACTTCCCCCGCCTGTCGTCGCTCCTGGCGCGCGACCGCTTCCTGCCGCGGCAGTTCGCGAACCAGGGCGACCGGCTCGTCTTCTCGAACGGGATCCTCATCCTGAGCGGCTTCGCCGTCCTGCTCATCGTGGTGTTCGGGGGCGACACCCACGCCTTGCTTCCGCTCTACGCCGTCGGCGTGTTCTTGTCGTTCACGCTGTCGCAGGCGGGCATGGTGCGACGGTGGCTCCGGCGGCGGGAGGCGGGCTGGCAGTGGCGGGTCTGGGTGAACGGCGTCGGCGCCGTGGTGACCGCGGTCGTCCTGCTCACGCTGGCCGGCACCAAGTTCGTCGAGGGCGCGTGGATCGTCGTGCTCGTCATCCCCGTCCTGGTCGTCGTCTTTCTGGTCATGCGACGACACTACGATGCGGTCGCGGTCGATCTCTCGCTGGACGGCTTCGAGCCGCCGCCCGAGTTCCAGCACACCGTCCTCGTCCTCGTCGGCGACGTCCACCGCGGCGTGGTTCGCGCGGTCCAGTACGCGCGGACGCTGGCGCCGGCGGCCGCCGTGCGCGCCGTCTTCGTCGAGACCGACCCCGCGCGCACGGCGCGCGTCGAGGAGAAGTGGAGCACCTGGGGGTTCGGGGTCCCGCTCGTGGTCCTGACCTCGCCGTACCGCTCGTTGCTGCGCCCGCTCCTGGACTACATCGACCACATCCAGGCGCGCGGTGACGACCAGATGGTGACGATCGTGCTTCCGGAGTTCCTGCCCCGGCGGTGGTGGCAGCACGCGCTGCACAACCAGACGGCGCTGCTCGTGAAGGGCGCGCTGCTCTTCCGGCCCAACACCGTCGTGGCCGACGTGCCGTACCTGCTGCGGCGCTGAGCGGATTACCTCAGGGGCGGCACGAACGGCGTGGGCGCCGAGAAGACGCGTCCGCCCGAGGTGACGCCGGCGGCCTGGTCCTGCTCGTCGGCGGCCTGCTCGGTCGACCGTGGCCGGTGATACAGCGACGTCGTCCGATCGCGCCACAGCCCGCGCCCGCCCCGCCGGGCGCCCTCCTCCAGCGAGCCGAAGTACGCGGCGTAGCCGGAGGTGGAGGCCGACGCCGTCTCGGCGTAGCCGCGGTGCACCAGCGCGGCGTTGACGAAGAGGTCCTCCGCCCAGACGTAGGCGAGCAATCGTCCGTCCCGGTCACGCACGGGGCCCTCGAACATCAGGTGCACCCACTTGCCCTCGACCATCCGCCGGTTGGCCTCGCGGGCGAGCAGGGCATACTGCCCGGGACCGTACAGCGGGTGCTCGATGCGCGGCGTGTTCACACCGAGATAGCGCACGACCTCGAGCCGCCCACCCAGCTCCACGAACAGCGTGTCGCCGTCCACGACACGGGTCACGTAGGCGGGGCCGACGGTGCCCTGGGCCTCGACGGACGCCGCCGCCATCACGCACCCGAGCAGCAACGCGACGACGACGAGGTCTCGGCGGCTGGCCATGCCTGGCCCTCCTGGGGCGGGGATGCCTCACTCTAGGCCGTCGGCTCCGGCCCTGTCAAAGCCGACCTACGACCCGCCGCTGCCGCCGCGCCCGATCCAGTCGAACCCGATGATCTCGACGTGATAGTTCGTGGCCTGGGGCACGCGGGCCTCGAACCAGGCGCGATTGTTCGGCGGGACGCCGCCCAGCACCCAGGTCGTCCGGGAGCCGACGACCTGGCCCGCGGCATCGAGCTCGTCGATGCGCAGCTGCATGCGGTCGGCCGTCATGGCGGACTTGTTGTACACGTAGCCGTCCAGGACGGGCCCCCGGGCCGACTGGGTGACCTGCCATTCCAGCCGGAAGTAGTACTCGAGCGTCGCCGGCGCGTACGTGGGTCCGGCCAGGGCGGTGGAGGCCAGGAGCAGGGGAGCCAGCACGCCGGTCCACGTACGGCGCATCACCAGGCCTCCTCGGGCCGCGCCGTGACTTCGCGCGTACCCTGTCTCTTACAACGTGGGAACCCGAGCAATGGATTCCCGTTCGCGGAATCGGGGAGACATCGTGAACCAGCGACGACGGAGGTGGGGCGTTGCGATCGTCATCGGCGCCGTCTGTCTGTCGGCGGCGGCCTCCGTTGCGGCCGTCCAGACGGAGCTGTCGCGCTACTACGAGGCCAGCCGGGACGTCTGCCGGACGGGCGTGACCCCGGCCCTGGTGGCCGCCTACGAGGAGGCGCGCCGGGCGCTCGACCGCGCCCGTCCGACCGGTGGGCTGCAGGAAGGTAACTTCGCGGGGCTGAAGAGCCCGACCGAGATGTGGCTCGACTGCGTGCAGTCACCCGGCGACGGCAAGACCTGACGTCCGGCCGAAGCGTCGTCACGCGTCGTTGGCCGGGTGGGGCCTTTCTCGTCTGCACATCGTTTGATATCATCAGCGATCATGGCGCAGCGTCTCGTCGAGCTCGTCGGTCGGGTCATGATCGATCCCGACTTCCTTGCCGCGCTGCAGCGGTCGCCCGAGACCGTCCTGGCCCAGTACGAGCTGAACGACGACGAGCGCCGCACCGTCCTCGGTGCCCTGGCCCGGCTGGGAACGGCGCCCGCCGCCGCGCGCGCCCAGGAGTTCCGCACCGCTCTCATCCGTCGCGTGGCCACGTAGACCGACCGGCACCCCGGTGGCCAGTCCCGCGGAGACGCTCGCCTTCCTGCGCGAGGTGCGGCTGTTCAAGGATATCGAGGCTCCCGAGCTCACCGCCCTCGGCCTCACCCTGCGCGAGCGCGTGCTCCGGCGGGGCCAGGTCCTCTTCCACGAGGGCGAGGTCGGCGAGGAGATGTTCATCGTCGTGCGCGGCTCGATCGTCATCTCCAAGCCCGTCAAGGAGCGTGTCGAGCAGGTCCTGGCCCGGATGGGCCCCGGCGATTTCTTCGGCGAGATGAGCCTGTTCGACCGCTCGCCGCGCTCGGCCACCGTGCAGGCCGACTCCGACGCCGCGCTCCTGGCCCTCGACCGCGAGGCGCTGCGCCGCCTCACCGAGCTCAGCCCGCGGGCGGCGGCCGCGTTTTTCTACGCGCTGGTGCAGGTCTTCATCGAGCGGCTGCGACAGTCCGGCGATCTGGTCGCGGAGGTGACGCGCTGGGGGCTGGAGGCCACCGGGCTCGAGATGGACGGTCGATGACCGAGGCCCAGATGTCACCGACACCGCGCAGGACCAAGCTGGAGCTGCTCGTCCGACGGGACGGCGACGACGGCTTCGACGTCCGCGAGGTGCCCAGCGCCACCGCGTTCGTGCAGTCGCGCCCGCAGCGCGTGGGCCCGGAGTCCTGGGAGCTGGCCGAGATGCCCTCCCGGGTGGCCGGCAAGCCCAGCTTCATCCTCAAGAACACGACCACCGACCGCTTCCTGCTCCTGACCGAGCCCGAGAAGTTCCTGTGGCAGCAGATGGACGGGCAGACGTCGCTGCAGGAGATCGCCACGGCGTACGTGCTGCGCTACGGGGCCTTCGACTTCGACATCATTCCCGCCCTCATGCGCAAGCTGCAGCGCGCCCAGCTCCTGACCCTCACGCCGACCTCGCGGCTGCGGCAGGCACTGGCGCGCAACCGGCGGCGGCCGGTGGTGAAGGCGATCGAGTCGGGCCTCACCGCGCTGGAGCGCATCAACATCTCCAGCCGCAACGTTCACCGGGTGTTCGGCGCCGCCTATCGCTGGGGCGGCTACCTGCTCTTCACGCCGGCCGGCGTCGTCGCCGGACTGGTCCTGGCGGTGGCCGGCCTGGTGGCCGGCGTGCAGCTGTGGCGGCAGGGCGGCGACATCGTGGCCGGCTTCGGCGGTCACGCCGTCCGCGCGGTGCTGATGGTGAAGCTCCTGTTCTTTCTCACGGTCGCCGCCCACCAGATCGTGCACGGCCTGGCGCTCGTGCACTACGGACGCCGCGTGCGGGAGTTCGGCTTCACGTTCCTGCACGGCTTCGTGCCGACCTTCTACGTCGACGTGACCGACATCTTCATGACGGGCCGGCGAGCCCGGGTGGTCACCGCGGTCTCGGGCGCGACCGTGCACCTGGTCCTCGGCTCCCTCTCGTTCCTGGTCGCGCTCTCCTCGCCGCTCGGCAGCTTCACGCAGGCCTTCGCCGCCGCCTCGGGCATGCTGCAGTGGCAGGCCTTCGTCATCGCGCTCTACCCGTTCTGCTTCATCGAGATGGACGGTTACCACGTGCTGGTCGACGTGCTCGGCACGCCGACGCTCAAGCAGGAAGCGATGAGCTGGGTGGGGCGACTGGTGCGCCGCAAGGCCACCCGGCCATTCGGACGGCAGGAAGCGCTGTGGGCGTTCTACGTCCTGCTGTCGACGCTCTCGGTGGCGGCGTTCGTCGCCTTCAACGTGCTGCTCGTCGTTCACGCCAGCAGCTGATCCGCGTCCTCCAGCAGGGCCTCGACCGCGAGCCCGATCTCCCGCGCGCCGGCCGCCGCGCCGGCGGCGGCGCGGGCTCGTCCGAGGACGGCCGCCTGCTCCGCCGGCGTCGACGCGGCGAGCCGCGCCTGGGCCCGCGCGCGCAGGACGTCGCCGAGGGCATGACCCAGCTCGGCGAGCGCGACGAAGCCGAGCCGGATCTGCTCGGCGCGGCTCGCCGCCTCCCGCCCGCGGGCGGCCAGCGCGCGACCCAGCCGGGTCGAGAGCAGTATCCGGTCCCCGGCGAGGACGGCCAGATCGCCGGTCACCGCCGCCCACTCGAGCCGCAGCCCCGCCACGATCGCGCGCAGCGGTTCCGCCAGCGGTGGGGCGCTGCGGGCCACGACCACCGCGGCCAGGCCGGCTTCCACCGCCGCCCCGACCGGGCGTGTCGGCTCCTCGACGGGTGGCGGCAGAGCGGCGGCGAGCACGGTCCCGTCGGGGGTGAGGACCAGGTGCTCCTCCAGTGGTGCGCCGAGCGCCCACAGGCCGGCGGTGACGCGCTCGCCCGCATCGTGGACGCGATGGGCGGCGTGGCGCTGCACGCCCTGCCAGTCGGGGCGGAAATACGACCGGCCACGCCAGACCACCCGGTCGATCCCCTCGCGCGACTGCACGTAGACGCCGCCGGGTGCGAAGGCGCGCGTGTGCGGCTCCGGCCACCAGGAGAGCGCCCCGGCCACGAAGGCGGCCAGCGGGTCCGCGGGCGCTCCGGGGTCGTCGAGCGCGCCGGCGGCGCCGGCCGGCGCCCAGCGAAAGGATTCCAGCAGGGCGAGGAAGAGCTGCTCGGTCGGGTACGGACCACGATAGGTGAGGGCGCCACGGCGCTGGTCCGCGGCCAGGCCGGCCACCAGGTTGAGCACGGCCGTCCCGCCGCCGGGCGGCAGGCGCGCGGGCTCGGCCAGCGGCGGCAGCGCGTCCACGCACGCCCAGTCGATCGCCGCGCAGTGCGTCAGCGGCACACCGCCGAGACGGAGCAGATCGGAGGCTCCCCACCGGGAGTCGTGAGCCGCGCCCGGCTCGATCGCCAGCCACGCGCCGTCCGGCAGACGGACGGCCGCTGCGGCCAGCCGTCCGTCCGCGGCCCACTCGAGCGAGGCGAGGACCTCGCCGTGGCGGTCGGTCTCGCGGACGCGACGGCCCCGCGGGTCGCGGACGACCTCGCCGCCTCCGCCGACGCTCACGCGCCGGATGATACAATCCCGTGGGTGCGGAGGATGAACTCCTGATCCACGAGGATCTGGCCTGGCGGTCGGCGCTTGAGATCGCCGCCCTGATCCGCGACAAGCAGCTGTCCCCCGTCGAGCTCACCGCTGCGCTGCTGGCCCGGATCGACGCGCTCGGTCCGAGCCTCAACGCGTTCTGCCTGGTGAGCGACGACGCCGCGCGCGCGGCGGCCCGCGAGGCGGAGATCGCCGTCATGAAGGGGGAGCCGCTGGGGCTGCTGCACGGCGTGCCGCTGTCGCTCAAGGACGTGCTCTACACGCGCGGCCTTCGCACGACCGGAGGCTCGCGGCTCTTCGAGGACCTGATCCCCGAGGAGGACACCGTGGCCGTCGGCCGCCTGAAGGCCGCCGGGGCCGTGATCCTCGGCAAGACGAACACCTCGGAGTTCGGCCACAAGGCTCTCACCGACAATCCGCTGTTCGGGGTGACCCGGAATCCCTGGGATCTCGCGCGCACGCCGGGCGGCTCCAGCGGCGGGGCCGCGGCGGCGGTCGCCGGCGGCCTCGGCCCGGTCGCCCTCGGCACGGACGGCGGCGGCTCCGTGCGGATCCCGGCCGGCTTCTGCGGACTGGTCGGCCTCAAGCCGTCGTGGGGCCGGGTACCCCGCACCCCCGGCTTCCCGGGCTGGGAGCACGTCGGCACGATCGGCCCGCTCGCTCGCACGGTGCGCGACGCCGCCGTCGTGCTCGACGTGATCGCCGGCGGCGACGACCGCGACCGCGTCTCGCTGCCCCGCGAGGCGGACTCCTACGTCGCCGCCTGCGATCAGCCCGTGCGGGGCCTGCACGTGGCGTGGACGCCCGACCTCGGCTACGCGGCCGTGGACGACGTGGTGGCCGACATCTGCGGCAACGCCGCCGCGCAGTTCGAGGAGCTGGGCTGCCACGTGGAGGTCGTCAACCCCGGCTGGGAGAGCCCCGAGGACGAGTTCGGCACGATCGTCGCGGCGCAGTTCTTCGTGGCGTGGGCCGACCAGCTGCCGGCTCGCGAGGCCGACCTCGATCCCTCGCTCGTGCGCTTCATCCGACGCGGAGGAGGGATCACGACGCGCCAGTACCTCACGGCCATGACGAAGGTCGAGGCCTACTGGCAGGAGGTCGCCACGTTCCTGGCCCGCTTCGACCTGCTGCTGACGCCGACCGCGGCGGTGCCCCCGTTCCCGCTCGGCGAGGGTGTGCCGCGCGAGATCGCGGGCCGGGAGGTCTCCCGGCTAGGCTGGATGCCGTTCACGTATCCATTCAACTTGACGGGCCAGCCCGCCGCGTCGGTGCCGGCGGGCTGGACGGCGGACGGCCTGCCGGTGGGGCTGCAGATCGTGGGGCGCCGGCATGCCGAACGGACCGTGCTGGCCGCGGCCGCGGCCTTCGAGGCCGCGTGCCCGTGGCGGGATCGCCGGCCGCCACAGTGACGGTTCACGCCAAGCGGGGCCCGGCGTCGTGGAGCGGGCCGACCCGCTGGGCCCTGGCCTCGCTGCTCCTGGCCCTGCTCTTCGCTGGCGTCGTCTGGCTCGTCGTCACCGACTCGCCGGCCCTCCGCCTGGTCGTCCGCCTGTACCACGACAAGTACTTCCTGCGGGACACCGTCTCCGCCTGGGGCTGGATGGCGCCGCTCGTGTTCATCGGCATCCAGGCGCTGCAGGTGATCGTCTCGCCGATTCCCGGCGAGATCACCGGGCCGGTGGGCGGCGCGCTGTTCGGTACGACCTGGGGCGTCGTCTACTCCTCGGTCGGCCTCACGATCGGCACGCTGATCTGCTTCGGGCTGGGGCGGCTGTGGGGCGAGCCGCTGATCCGACCCTGGCTGAGCGAGCACCACTGGAGCAAGATGAGCTTCATCGTCGAGGCCGAGGGCGCGATCATCTGCCTGATCCTCTACCTGATCCCCGGCTTCCCGAAGGACGCGATCTCCTACCTGTTCGGGATCAGCCCGATGCCCTTCTGGCTGTTCGCGATCGTCTCCACGGTCGGACGGATCCCAGGGACCTGGATCAGCTCGTACTTCGGCGCTCACGTGGGCGATCAGCAGTACGTGTACGCCGCGGTGTTCATCGCGCTGGTGATGGGCGCCTGCCTGCCCCTCTACTACTATCGCGACCGCATCGTGCGTCACTTCCGCCGTCATCCGCGGGGTTCCGGCCGCCCGGACGGCAAGGAGCACGCGCGCTGACGACCCTTCGGCGGGCCGGCCGGGAAAGGCCTTGACAGGCATCGCCCAGGGCCCGTAGAGTGCTGGCACTCATGAACGGTCAGGCGCGAACCCGCTTCTTTTACTTTTACGTCTTCGCCGGAGTCCGTCCACGGCTCTGACCTGATCTGACACGGGCCGCGGGCGGACGGAGCCCGCGGCACCGAGCGATTCGAGGCCGCGGCCCCCGCGGCCTCTTTTTTTTGCAAAGGAGAGGGCGATGATCATCGTGCTGAAGTCGGGGACCTCGGACGCCGACGTGACGGACGTCGAGCGGCGCATCCGCGCCATGGGCTACACGCCGCACACCATCCGCGGCGAGCTCCGCAACGTCATCGGCGCCATCGGCGACGACCGTGGCAAGGAGCGCCTGCGGGCGCTGGAGTCGCTGGAGTGCGTCGAGTCGGTCACGCCGATCCTGCAGCCGTTCAAGCTGGCCAGCCGCGAGGTGCGTAGCGCCAACACCCAGGTGAGGGTCGGCGACGTCGTCATCGGCGGCCGCGCGCTCGTGGTGATGGCCGGACCGTGCTCGGTGGAGTCGCGCTTCCAGGTCCTGGACGTCGCCGCCCGCGTGAAGGCGGCCGGCGCCCAGGTGCTGCGTGGCGGCGCCTTCAAGCCGCGCACGTCGCCGTACGCGTTCCAGGGGCTGGAGACCGAGGGCCTGAAGCTGCTCGCCGAGGCCCGGCAGGAGACGGGCTTGCCGATCATCACCGAGGTCATGGAGCCCGACCGCGTCGACCTGGTCGCCGAGCACGCCGACATCCTTCAGATCGGCGCGCGCAACGTGCAGAACTTCTCGCTGCTGCGGCGCGTGGCCGAGGCCGGCAAGCCGGTGCTGCTCAAGCGCGGCATGTCCACCACGATCCAGGAGTGGCTGCTCTCGGCCGAGTACGTGCTGTCGGGCGGCAACCCCAACGTGATCCTCTGCGAGCGCGGCATCCGGACGTTCGAGACCTCCACGCGCTTCACGCTGGACCTCAACGCGGTGCCGGTCCTCAAGAAGCTGACGCACCTTCCCGTCGTGGTCGATCCCAGCCACGGCACGGGACACTGGGAGTACGTGGAGGCGATGGCCATGGCCGGGGTGGCGGCGGGCGCCGACGGTCTGCTCATCGAGGTGCATCCCAAGCCCGAGGAAGCGCTGTCCGACGGCCCGCAGTCGCTGAAGCCCGATCGCTTCGCCGCGCTCATGAGCCGCCTGCGGAAGGTCGCCCACGCCGTCGAGCGCGACTTATAATCGTGGGGCATGGGATTGTGGGAATTCTTGCGGCAGTGGCCACGAGGTCGGCTCGTCCTCGGCGCCGCCGCCTCGGTGCTGGCGCACGTGCTCCTCGCCTGGAGCGTGCTGTGGGGGCTGAAGGGCGTGCTGCCGCCGGCCTGGGTTCCCAAGCGGGGCGACTCGATCATCGTCGAGCTGCCCAGGCCCGAGGAGCTGGCCAGCCCCGGCACTCCCAAGGCGCCGCCGCCCGCACGGCCTCCGGAGCCGTCACCCGCACGACCGGCGGCCAGGCCCACGCCCCGGCCGGCCGCGCCTGCGCCCCGCGAGGAGCGCCGCGTGGCGGCGGCGCCACGGCCGCCCGATCCGGTGCCGCCGGCGCGTCCGGAGCCCCCGCGGCCGGTGGAGCCGGCGCCCAGCCCCCCCGAGCCTGCGCCGCGTGTCGAGGAGCCGGCGGCTCGAGCGCCCGAGCCCGCGCCCGTCGCCCCGCAGCCGTCGGCTCCGGCGCCGTCCGCCGCCGAGCCGCCACGCGCCGCCGAGCCGCCACGAGGTCCCGAGCCGCGCCAGGACGGCGGCCCAGGCCAGGTCGCGAGCTTGCCGCCGCGTGGCCCGGCGGCTCCCAGCGCCTCCGACGTGCGAGCCGCGCTGCGCCGTGGAGCGGGCGGCCACGGGCAGGGGCGGGGCGGCATCGAGGGAGACCCGATCCCGCTCGATTCGGAGGACTCCCGCTACAGCGACTACCTCGAGCAGGTACGGCGCCGCATCAAGGAAAAATGGGGCTTTCCGTGCGTCCGTCGCCCCGGGACGGGCGAGTGCCAGGGCCACACCACCTCGCTCGACGTGCAGTTCGGCATCCTCAAGGACGGCAGCCTGCAGTTCGTCGACGTCCTCCGGTCGGCCGACTACGAGATCTACGACGAGTACGCCCTGAATGCCATCCGGCTGGCCCAGCCGTTCCCCCCGGTGCCGCCGGCCCTGATGGCGGCCATGCGCCGGGGCAGCGCCGGGCTGGCGATCCGGGCGCGCTTCATCTACGTGGCCGAGACGTCGCTGACGAACCTCCTCCGCTGAGCGCCCACCAAACGCCCGAAAATCCGGGATGTTGGCTTGACACCCCTCACGGTGGTAGGTAGCATGGCCGCTACCCTGGATAGGCTCGTAGCTCAGTGGGAGAGCGCCTCTCTGACGCAGAGGAGGTCGGCGGTTCGAAACCGCCCGAGCCTACCATCCCCCCTCGCCGTCGCGACGTATGGCCGAGCCTGAAGAAGATCGCCATCTCAAGCTGACGGGCGAGTTCGACTGCGAGCCGACGCCGCTGTCGACGCTGCGTCACTCCACCTCGCACGTGATGGCCCAGGCCGTGAAGCGCCTGTTCCCCGACGTCAAGGTGGCCATCGGGCCGGCGATCGAGGACGGCTTCTACTACGACTTCGCGCGCGCCGAGCCGTTCACGCCCGAGGACCTGACCCGCATCGAGCGGGTGATGGCGGAGATCGTCAAGGCCGACCTGCCGTTCGAGCGGAAGGAGCTGGGCCGCGCCGAGGCGATCGCCTTCTTCCGCGAGCGCGGCGAGCGCTTCAAGGTCGAGATCCTCGAGGGCATCGACGCCGAGCGCGTGTCGCTGTACACGCAGGGCGACTTCGTCGATCTCTGCCGCGGCCCGCACGTGTCGCGCACCGGCGAGATCACGGCGTTCAAGCTGCTGTCCTCGTCGGGCGCCTACTGGCGCGGCGACGAGAAGAACCCGATGCTGCAGCGGATCTACGGCACCGCGTGGCTGACGCAGGCCGACCTCGAGCAGTACCTGTGGCGGCTGGAGGAGGCCAAGAAGCGCGACCACCGCAAGCTCGGCCGCGAGCTGGACCTGTTCGACTTCTACGACGTGGCGCCGGGCGCCCCGTTCTGGCTGCCGAACGGGATGATCGTGGTCCGCGAGCTGGAGAAGTTCGCCCGCGAGCGGCTGGACGCGCAGGGCTACCAGGAGATCTCCACCCCGATGCTCGTGAACAAGAAGCTGTGGGAGCAGTCGGGGCACTGGGAACTCTACCGGGACAACATGTTCACGCTCGAGATCGAGGGCGAGATCTTCAGCCTCAAGCCGATGAACTGTCCCGAGGCCGCCTACGTGTACCGTCGCTCGCTGCGGTCCTATCGCGACCTGCCCCTGCGGTTCAGCGAGATGGGGCGCGACCACCGCAACGAGCGGTCCGGCACCCTCACGGGCCTGGTGCGCGTCCGCCAGTTCACGCAGGACGACGCGCACATCTTCTGCCGGCCCGACCAGCTGCAGGACGAGATCACGGCGCTGCTCGACCTCGTCCGCGACTGGTACAAGACCTTCGACCTGCAACCGGCCTACAAGCTGTCGACGCGGCCCGAGAAACGGCTGGGCACGCCGGCGCAGTGGGACAACGCCGAGACCGCGCTGGCCCACGCCCTGCGGGGCAACGGGCTGGCCTACGACGTCGATCCCGGGGGCGGCAACTTCTACGGGCCCAAGATCGACATCGACGTCCACGACGCGCTGGGCCGGACCTGGCAGGTGGCGACCATCCAGGTCGATCTGACGATGCTGCCCGAGCGGTTCACGCTCGAGTACATCGACAGCGACGGACGACCGCACCGCCCGGTGGCCGTCCACCGCGCCATCTTCGGCTCCTACGAGCGGTTCATCGGCATCCTGATCGAGCACTACGCCGGCGCGTTTCCGACCTGGCTGGCGCCCGTGCAGGCGCGCGTGCTGCCCCTGTCGGAGAAGTTCATCGACTACGCGCGCGCGGTGCACCAGCGGCTGCGGGCAGCCCGCATCCGGGCGGAGCTCGACGACCGCAACGAGAAGCTCGGCTACCGCATCCGCGACGCCCAGGTCCGCAAGGTGCCCTACATGCTGGTGGTCGGTGGCCGCGAGGCCGAGCAGGGGACCGTCAGCCTGCGCCCCCGCACGGGCGACGATCGCGGCGCGCTGCCGCTCGACCGTGTCGTCACCGACCTGACCGCCGAGATCGCCGCGCGCGCGCCCGACCTGACCGTGGGCCGGTCGTGACCGCGGGCCCCCATCACATCGTCACCCCCCGCGCCGCGGGGGCGCACGAGGAGCTACCCGTCTGAGCAAAGCACAGGAAATCCGTATCAACGAAGGGATCCGCGTCCGGGAGGTCCGCGTGGTCAGCGCGGACGGCGAACAGCTCGGGATCATGCCCACCCTGCAGGCGCTGGAGACTGCGCGCGGTCAGGATCTCGATCTCGTCGAGGTCGCGCCCGAGGCCAACCCGCCGGTCTGCCGGATCATGGACTTCGGCAAGTACAAGTACACGCAGGCGCGGCGGCTCAAGGAGGCGCGCAAGAAGCAGACGACGATCTCGGTGAAGGAAGTGAAGATGGGCCCCAAGACCGAGCGGCACGACTTCGACTTCAAGGTCAAGCACGTGCGGCGGTTCCTGGAGGAGGGCCACAAGGCCAAGGTGACGGTCCGCTTCAAGGGCCGCGAGATGGCCCACACCGAGCTCGGCTGGAAGATGCTCCAGAAGATGGTGGAGGCGGTCCAGGACATCGCGGTGGCCGACAACAACCCCCGCATGGAAGGCCGCATGCTCCACATCATGCTGAGCCCGAAGGCGTCTCATTGAGGTTGGGGGCCATTTCGGGGCCCCCATAGGAGGCATTCGATGCCGAAGATGAAAACGAAGAGGGCGGCGGCGAAGCGGCTGCGCAAGACCGCCTCGGGGAAGCTCAAGCGCAGCCGCGGCTGGAAGCGCCACAAGCTGGAGGGCAAGCCGCCCAAGCGGCGCCGCCGCCTGCGGAGCGCGACGATGATCGCAAAGGTGGACGAGCCGCGGCTGAAGGCGATCGTCCCGTACCTGTAAGGCGAGGAGGTCAGGAGCATGCCACGGGCCAAGGGCGGCGCCAAGACGCGCCAGCGACGGAAGAAGATCCTCAAGAAGGCCAAGGGCTACGTCGGGGGACGATCGCGACTCTACCGCCCCGCCGCCGAGACCGTGCTGCGCGCCGGGGCGTTCGCCTACCGGGACCGCAAGGCCAAGAAGCGCACGGCGCGCCGTCTCTGGATCGCGCGCATCAACGCCGCCTGCCGCGCGGCGGGGCTGTCGTACTCGGTGTTCATCGCCGCGCTGAAGAAGGGCGGCATCCTGCTCGATCGCAAGATCCTCGCCGAGATGGCCGTCCGCGACCCGGCCGGCTTCGCCAAGCTCGCGGAGACCGCCAAGGCCCAGGCCAGCTGAGTCCCCGGGGCGCGCGAGCGTTCATCCCATGCGCCCACAGGTCGAAGAGCTCCAGCGTCAGGCGTCCGCCGCCGTCGAGGCGGCGCGGTCCAGCGCCGAGCTCGAGCAGGTCCGGATCGAGTTCCTCGGCCGTAACGGCAAGCTGACCCAGCTGCTGCGCTCGCTCGGCCAGATCCCGCCCGAGCAGCGCCGGGAGATCGGGCTCGAGGCGAACCGCGCCAAGGCGACGCTGGAAGCGCGTCTGGAGTCCGCGCTCGAGGCGTCCCGCGAGGCCGAGCGGCTGGCCACGCGCTCGGCCGAGCGGCTCGACCTCACGCTGCCGGGTCGGCGCCCGCCGCGCGGCGTCGTGCACCCGCTCACCCGCGTGCACGACGAGATCGTGTCGATCTTCGTGGGCCTCGGTTTCTCCGTCGCCGAGGGGCCGGAGATCGAGACCGACTTCTACAACTTCGAGGCGCTCAACATCCCCCGCGACCACCCGGCCCGCGACATGCAGGACACGTTCTACCTCTCGGACGACACGCTGCTGCGCACGCACACCTCGCCCGGCCAGATCCGCGCCATGCGAGAGGCCGGCGGCCGCACGCCGGTGAAGATCATCGTCCCCGGCCGCGTGTTCCGCCGCGACGTGCCCGACGCCTCGCACTCCCCGGTCTTCCACCAGGTCGAGGGCCTGGCCGTCGACCGGCGCATCACGATGGCCGACCTCAAGGGCACGCTGGAGCTGTTCGCGCGAGAGATGTTCGGTCCGAAGTCGCGCATCCGGTTCCGGCCGTCGTTCTTCCCCTTCACGGAGCCGTCGGCCGAGGTCGACGTGCTGTGCTTCATGTGCGGCGGCGCCGGCTGCCGCGCCTGCGGCGACGGCTGGCTGGAGATCCTCGGCTCGGGCATGGTGCATCCGGTCGTGCTGCGCAACGGCGGCTACGACCCCGAGGAGGTCACCGGCTGGGCCTTCGGCATGGGCATCGAGCGCATCGCGATGCTCCGCTACGGCGTCGACGATCTCCGGCTGTTCTTCGAGAACGACCTGCGCTTCCTGAAGCAGTTCTCGTGAAGATCCCGTACGGCTGGGTTCGCGAGTTCGTCGACCTCGACCTCACCGCCGTCCAGGCGGCCGAGCGCCTGGTCAACGCGGGCCTCGAGGTCTCGGGCGTGACCGCCGCGGCGTCCGGCGTCCGTGGCGCCCTCGTCGGGGAGATCGAGGCGATCGAGCGCGAGCTGGGCGACAGCCACGGTCACCGGCTGCTGCTGTGCCGGGTCAGCACCGGCCGCGACCGCTTCGCGGTGGTGTGCGGCGCTCCCAACGCGCGGGTCGGGCTCCGGGCCGCCTTCGCGCCGCCGGGCGCCACCCTGCCGGGTGACCGCGCGGTCGCGGTCGCCAAGATCCGGGGCGTCGAGTCGCACGGCATGCTCTGCTCGGAGCGGGAGCTGGGGCTCGGCGACGAGCACGAGGCCGGCGTGCTCGCGCTCGACGCCGACGCGCCGCTCGGCGCCGACCTGCTCGCCCACCTGGGCCTCGACGACCACGTGCTGGAGATCGAGGTCACCCCGAACCGTCCCGACTGCCTGTCGGTGCTCGGCGTCGCCCGCGAGCTGGCCGCGCTGACCGGCCGCCGCCTCCGCCCGCCCGCGGCGCGGCCGCGCGAGGAGCGCGAGCCCGCCCGCGCGCTCGTCCACGTGCGCGTGGAGGCGCCGGACCTGTGCCCGCGCTACACCGTGCGCGTGATCAGCGACGTCCGCGTCGGACCCAGCCCGGCCCGGATGGCCGCCCGGCTACGGGCGTGCGGGCTGCGGCCGATCAGCAACGTGGTGGACGTCACCAACTACGTGCTGTGGGAGCTCGGTCATCCGCTGCACGCGTTCGACGGCGACCGGGTGACGGACGCCACGTTCGTCATCCGCCGCGCCGCGGCCGGCGAGCGCTTCACCACGCTCGACGGGCAGGCGCGCGCGCTCGACGACTCCATGCTGGTGATCGCCGACCCCGCGCGGCCCATCGGCCTGGCCGGCGTGATGGGCGGCGCCAACTCGGAGGTCGGCGGCGGCACCACGCGCGTCTTCCTGGAGAGCGCGTACTTCGCGCCGGCATCCATCCGCCGGACGTCGCGCGCGCTGGGGCTGCGCACCGACGCCGCCTACCGCTTCGAGCGCGGCGCCGACGTCGAGGGCCTGGTGGACGCCGGGGCCCGGGCCGCCCAGCTCATCGCCGAGCTGGCCGGTGGCCGCGTCGCCCGCGGGATGGTCGACGTCTACCGGCGGCGGCGGCGATCCGTGCGCGTGCGGCTGCGGCTGTCGCGGGTGGAGCGCGTGCTGGGCGTCGTGCCTTCACGCTCGCACGCCCGCCGGATCCTGACGGGCCTCGGTCTGAGCGTGCGCGAGCGGGGCCGCGACCTCGACGTGCAGGTGCCGAGCTTCCGGCGGGACCTCGCCATGGAAGACGACCTCGCCGAGGAGATCATCCGGGTGTGGGGCTACGACAAGCTACCGTCCACCCTGCTGGCCGGCGCCACCGTCGAGGTCGCGCGCGGCTCGGACCGGCTGCGTCAGGAGAGCGTCGTCCGGCGCGCCCTGGTCGGGGCCGGCCTGGTGGAGGCCGTCGGCAGCAGCCTCACCGACGCCGCGCGCGCCGCGGCCCTCCGTGCCCCCGGCGACGCCGAGCCGGTGGCCCTGCTGAACCCGCTGACCCAGGACGCCTCCGTGCTGCGCCAGCACCCGCTCGACGGCGTGCTCGCCGCCGTCGCCACCAACACGCGCCGACGCCAGGCCGACGTGCGCGTGTTCGAGATCGGCCGGACCTACGAGCGGGCGACCGGCGGCGACACCGGCACGGCCGAGCCGCGCTGGGCCGCGGTCGCCCTCAGCGGCGCCCGCCACGATCCGGGCTGGGACGGCGAGGGCGCGGTCGTGGACGTGTTCGACGCGAAGGGCTACGCCGAGCACGTGCTGTCGTCGTTCGGCCTGTCGGTGCGGACGAAGGCGGGCGGCCGGCTGGGCGGCCTCGAGCCCGACCGCCACGCGAGCCTGCTCACCGAGCCGGGCGAGGTGGTCGCCGAGTTCGGGGAGGTGTCGGCCACCGCCCGCGCCTCGCTCGGAATCGAGGTCCCGGTGTTCGTGGCCGCGATCGCGCTGGACCGCTTGCCCACCCAGCCCCTGACCCCGCGCCACCGGGCCCTGCCGCGGTTCCCGTCCGTGCAGCGGGACATGGCCTTCGCCATCGCCGACCCGGCGCTGACGACGGCCGCGGTGCAGGCCGCGGTCGCGCAGGCGGCGGGGCCGCTGCTCCGCGAGGTCGCCGTCTTCGACGTGTTCCGGCTGCCCGACGGCGCCCGCAGCGTGGCCTGGCGGTTGACGTTCCAGGCCGACGACCGCACGCTGACCGACGAGGAAGTGAACGCGATCCACGCGCGCGTGGCCGAGGCCGTGAGCCGGCAGTTCGGAATCACGCTCCGGGGGAGTTGAAGGGCCCATGGATGACACGCAGGTCCGGGAACGGTTGACGCAGGTGGAGGACGCCGTGCGTCGCGCCGGCGAGGTCCTCACGCGGATGCGCGAGGACAACGATCGCCTGCGCCGCGAGGTCAAGCGGCTGGAGGAGGAGCGTCGCCAGGTGGTCTCCCAGGTGGACGCGATTCTCAAGGACATCGCCAAGCTCGACCTGGCGGGCGGCTGAGCATGGCGGCCGGGCGGGTCGAGCTGTCGCTGCTGGGCCAGACGCTGACGGTCCGCACCGAGGCCTCGCCGGAGTACGTGCGCCAGCTCGCCGCGTACCTCGAGGACCGGGTGGCCGAGCTGTCGCGGGGCGGGATCAAGGACACGCTGGCGGCGCTCACGCTGGCCGCGCTCGACATCACCGACGAGCTGTTCCGGGCCCGCGAGGACCGGGCGCGCCAGGACGGCGACGTGAACACGCGGCTGGGCGCCCTCGTCGAGATGCTCGAGCGGCTCGCGCCGGCCCCGCCGCGGCCGGGCGCGTGAGCGGTGATCTCGCTCGAGACCGAGCGCCTGATTCTCCGCATGTTCCGCGAGGATGACCTGGACCCGTACGCCGCGATGTGCGCGGACCCCGACGTCATGCGGTACCTGGGCGACGGCAAGGCGCTCACGCGCAGCGAGGCCTGGCGCCAGATGGCGCTGATCCTCGGCCACTGGCGGCTGCGCGGCTTCGGGCTGTGGGCCGTCGAGGAGCGGACCACCGGCGCCCTGCTCGGTCGCATCGGCTTCTTCCAGCCCGAGGGCTGGCCGGGCTTCGAGCTGGGCTGGATGCTGCGACGTGCCTCGTGGGGTCGGGGCTACGCGACCGAGGGCGCCCGGCGCGCCCTCGCCCACGCGTTCACGGTGATGAACCGTGACCACCTGATCAGCCTCATCCGCCCCGCCAACCGCGCGTCCGTCCGCGTGGCCGAACGGCTCGGCCAGAGCCTGGAGAGCCGCACCGACCTCTACGGCCAGGAGGTCCTGGTCTACGGCATCGGCCGGGCGGCGTGGCGCCCGGCCTGACGCCGGCGCCTCGCTCGCCGCGGCGCAGGACCTCGGCGGCCACGATCGGGCTCCACGGGCACCGCTCAGTAGCTCACGCAGGGGCTGCCGTCGGAGAGGAACTCCACCAGCTTGGCCCCACCGACGATCGTCGCGCCGGCCACCAGGTTGTTCTCGTCGAGCGTGCGCTTCTTGAAGCAGGGCGAGCAGACGTAGATGGTACCGCCGGCCTTGGCGAAGCCGTCCATCAGCTCGCGCAGCGGGGCGAAGCCCTCCTCGCGGATCTCGTCGGCGTAGCCCTTCTGCGAGAGGCGGACGCCCTCGATGCTGAGGAAGACGAGCGTCTCCTTGCCGGAGCCGGCCGCCGCGTTGGCGACCACGAAGGCCACGGTGGCCTTGTCGGTGTTGTCCTTGGCGTGGGTCAGGCTGACGCAGAACTTGTTGGCCATGGCTCAGTACTCCTTTCGTCGGATCAGGTACACCGGATGCTGCTCGAGCACCAGCTCGTGATCGGTGAGCCGGCACCAGGCGGGGATGTCGGCGCGCGCCCCTGGATCGCGCGCGACGAGCCTGAGCATCTGGCCGGGCGCCAGTGCCCGCATGCGGCCGCGCAGGCCGAGCACCAGCTCACCACAGCCGAGGTCGCCCGCATCCCACTCGGCGTCAGCCCCCTCCACGCCGGCGTTACCCCAGAATCTCGGTGAGCGCGCGTCCCTCCGCCGGGGCCGGCGGCAGGTCGAGGAGCAGGGCCAGCGTCGGCGCCACGTCGCGGCTGCTGATGGGGCCGAGGCCGATCCCTCGCGCGATACCGCGGCCGGCGGCGACGAAGATCGCCTGGTTGTCGGCGTGCCCCGGCCGCTGGCCGTGAGTGCCGCGGTACCGGGGCGGGCCCAGCTCGTCGTCCCCGGCGGCGTGGTCGGAGAGCATGAAGCCGGGGGCGGCCTCGACCAGCAGATCGCCGGCCCGCGGGTTCTCGGCGGGAGTCGGAAGGCCGAGCGCGGCGTACGCATCCGGCGCCCAGACGGCCGACACACCCTCGAGCGCGGCCAGCTCGGCGCGCAGGTCCAGGGCGAGGCGCCCGTGTTCGTCGAGCGCGTACAGCCACCCGGCGCCGTGGTTCATGACGAAGCGCGCGTCGCCGTCCTCGATCTCGCCGCCGGGGCTCACGCGCAGCACGCCGAGCCGGCGCAGCCGCACGTTCGGCCTGATCTCGCGCGTCACCGGCAGGAAGCCGTGGTCGGACACGACCACCACGCTGGTGCGGTCCAGACCATCGGGCCCGAGCGCGCCGAGCAGGCGGCCGACCAGGCCGTCGATGTAGGCGATCGCCCAGTACGCCTCGGGCGAGCGGGGGCCGTACAGGTGCTGGTGACTGTCGGCGCACAGGAAGTGGACGAGCAGCACGTCGGGCGCGTGACGGCGCAGCACGTCGATCGCGAGGTCGGCGACCATCGCGTCCTTGAGGAAGCGCCGGGGCAGCTCCGCCCACTCGCCCTGGCGCTCGACGGGATAGCCCAGCGCCGCCAGCTCCTTCCACACGGCGGGGGAGGTGTGCGCCTCGAAGACGGCCTGGCTCTTGAAAAACGGCAGGTTGAAGTCGAGCGAGGCCGCCCGCCGCGTGGCCGGCCAGTCGATCGCCGCGGTGCGGAGGCCGGCCGCGTGCGCCCGGTCGTAGATCGTGGGCGCCCACACGAGGTCGGCGGCGTCGTACACGGGATCGCCGGTGAAGTCCTCGCCGCGCCCCGTGCGCCGGTTGAGCACGTGGTTGGACACCACCCCGTGCGCGCGAGGCCCGACGCCGGTCACCAGGCTGACGTGCGAGGGCCAGGTGGTGCTCACGAACACGGTGGCCATGCCATCGGCCGCGGCGCCTCGCTCGGCCAGGCCGCGCAGCACGGGCATGCGCGCCAGCGGATCGGTCCAGTAGAAGTGTGCGAGACCGTCGATGCTGATCAGGATGACGGGTGGCATCGCGCCATGATAGCCTTGGCTCGTCCCTGCGCTGTGCGTGATGCCGGCGGGAAGTTTCAACCTCATTAACCCAACGGGAGCCGTACGCGAGAGCGGTGAGCAAGCCCCTCGTTCGAAGGGGAAGCCTGAAGCTCTCCAAACACGGTGCCCACCTGGCTTGCCAGGTTCGAAACACCCCGGCACACGGCAGAGGCGGGGATTTTTCGTTTCGGTAACATTGACTCGCCGCCCGGTCCCCCCCTATACTGAGCCCTGAAACTTGTCAATCCTGACAGCTATTTGACGCTCACAACAACTCTTCGGGATAGAGGCGATGATGGACGCGACGTGGATCGTGTTGCCGGTTGTCGCCGTCCTGGCGCTCGCCGTCGGGTTCCTTCTCCACAAGGCCTCCAGCGACCGGCGCATCGGAGGCGCCGAGCGTGAGGCCCGCCGCATCGTGGAGACGGCCGAGCGCGAGGCGGACACGCGCCGCAAGGCCGCCGAGCTCGAGGTTCGCGAGAGCACGCTGAAGGCCCGCACCGCATTCGAGGAGGACACGCGCCGCCGCGAGCGGGAGATCCAGGCGATCGAGCAGCGGATCCTCGGCAAGGAGGAGGACCTGGCCCGCAAGCTCGACCAGCTGCAGCGCCGGCTGGACGAGCTCACGGCCAAGGAGAAGGGGCTGTCCACGCGCGAGCGGACCGTCGGCGATTCCGAGCGCCGCCTGGCCTCCGCGATGGAGGAGCAGCGCCGGAAGCTGGAGTCGATCGCCGGCCTCACGGCCGAGGAGGCCAAGCGCCAGCTCCTGGCCCAGATGGAGGAGGAGGCGCGGCGCGAGGCCCAGCTCACCGCCATGCGGCTGGAGGAGGAGTCGCGCGAGACCGCGCGCGAGAAGGCCAAGGAGGTGCTGGCCACGACCATCCAGCGCCTGGCTCCGGACTACACCGTGGAGACCGCGGTGTCCGTCGTCGACCTGCCGAGCGACGACCTGAAGGGCCGCATCATCGGCCGCGAGGGCCGCAACATCCGGGCGCTGGAGCTGCACACCGGCGTCGATCTCATCGTCGACGACACGCCGGAAGCGGTGCTGATCTCCGCCTACGACCCCTACCGCCGGGAGATCGCCCGGCTCGCCCTGCAGCGGCTCGTCGCCGACGGCCGCATCCACCCCGCGCGCATCGAGGAGGTGGTCGGCAAGGTCAAGCAGGAGATGGAGGTCCACCTCAAGGAGGAGGGCGAGAAGGCCTGCTTCGAGGTCGGCGTTCACGGCCTGCATCCGGAGCTGGTCAAGCTGGTGGGGCGGATGAAGTACCGGACGTCGTACGGCCAGAACTGCCTGCAGCACTCCAAGGAGGTGGCCTGGCTGGCCGGCATGATGGCGGCCGAGGTCCGCGCCGACGCCAAGCTGGCCAAGCGCATGGGCCTGCTGCACGACATCGGCAAGGCGCTCACCCACGAGCAGGAGGGCAGCCATCCCGAGCTGTCGCTGCAGGTGCTCACGAAGTACAACGAGAGCCCCCAGGTCATCAACGCCGCGCTGTGCGGCCACGAGGACGTGAAGGCCGAGACGATCGAGGCGGTGCTGGTCGAGGCCGCCGACGGCATCTCGGCGGCCCGCCCGGGCGCGCGGCGCGACGTGCTGGAGTCGTACATCAAGCGCCTGGCCAAGCTCGAGGAGATCGCGCTCAGCTACCGCGGCGTGGAGATGTGCTACGCGATCCAGGCCGGCCGCGAGCTGCGCGTCATCACCAAGGCCGACATCGTCAGCGACCTCGACGCCTACCAGCTCGCCAAGGACATCTCCAAGCGCATCGAGGCCGAGATGCAGTACCCCGGTCACATCAAGGTGGTCGTCATCCGCGAGACGCGCGCCGTCGAAGTGGCCAAGTAGGAAGGACCCGCAGCATGAACGTGCTGATGGTCGGCGACGTCTTCGGCGACGCCGGCCGCACCGCGGTCGCCCGGCTGTTGCCCAGGCTGCGCCAGGAGCACGCCATCGACTTCTGCGTCGTCAACGTCGAGAACGCGGCCGGCGGCTTCGGCGTGACGCCGGGGATGGCCCGCCAGTTCCTCGAGCAGGGCGCCGACGTGATGACGTCCGGCAACCACATCTGGGACAAGAAGGAGATCGTCGAGTACATCGCGAGGGAGAACCTGCTCCTCCGCCCGGCCAACTTCCCCGTCGGCACCCCCGGCGTGGGCCACGTGACCATCAAGGCCGGACCGCATCGCGTCGCCGTCCTCAACCTGATGGGCCGGGTGTTCATGGCCCCGATCGACTGTCCGTTCCGCAAGGCCGACGAGATCGTGCCCGAGCTGCGCCGGGACACGCCGATCGTGCTGGTCGACGCCCACTGCGAGGCGACGAGCGAGTCGGTCGCGCTCGGCTGGTATCTCGACGGCCGGGTGAGCGCCGTCGTCGGCACGCACCGGCACGTGCAGACCGCCGACGAGCGCGTGCTGCCGGGCGGGACGGCCTACATCACCGACCTGGGCATGACGGGGCCCACCGACGGCGTGATCGGCGTGGACCGCGACCTCATCCTGCAGCGCTTCCTGAGCCAGATGCCCGTCCGGTTCGAGACGGCCAAGGGGCCGGCCGCGCTGCACGGGGTGATCATCGTGGTCGATCCGGAGACGGGACGCGCCTCCGACATCCGTCGACTGCGGGTGCCGGCGTGACCGACCCGCGTTGACCCGGGCGCGCCGGTGATCCTGGACGGCAACGTCGTCGCCGAGAAGACGCTCACCGAGGTGCGGGCCGGCGTCGCCCGGCTCCGCGAGCGGCACGGCGTGGCCCCCGCGCTGGCGGTTCTCCTGCTCGGGTCGGACCCTGCCTCCGCCCTGTACGTCCGCAGCAAGAAGCGCATGGCCGCGACGGTCGGCATCACGTCGCCCGACTACGTGTACCCCGACGGCCTCCGGCGCGAGGCGCTGCTCGACCTCATCGACCGGCTGAACGCCGATCCGGCCGTCCACGGCATCCTGCCGCAGCTGCCGCTCCCCAGAGGCATCGACGAGGACGAGGTCATCGCCCGGATCGACCCGGCCAAGGACGTCGACGGCATCCACCCGGTGAACATGGGGCGACTGCTGGCCGGCGCGCCCAGCGTGCTGCCGTGCACGCCGGCGGGATGCGTGGAGATCCTGGACCACTACGGCGTCAAGCTCGAGGGAGCCGAGGCGGTGATGGTCGGCCGCTCGCGGATCGTCGGCAAGCCGCTCGCGCAGATGCTGCTCGCCCGACACGCCACCGTCACCATGTGTCACACCCGCACGCGGGACCTCGCCGAGCACACCCGCCGCGCCGAGGTGCTGTGCGTGGCCGTCGGACGCGCCGGGCTGGTCACCGCCGACATGGTCAAGCCGGGCGCATGGGTGATCGACGTCGGCAACACCCGGCTGCCCTCGGGCCAGTGGGTCGGCGACGTCGATTTCCCCTCGGTGAGCGAGCGGGCCCACGTCACGCCCGTCCCCGGCGGCGTCGGCCCCATGACGCGCGCGATGCTGCTCCGCAACACGCTGCGCGCGGCCGAAGGGCAGCTCGGAGGGGGGCTTCGCCCCCCTTCCGACGCTCGTCGCGCGCCTTGAGGCGCGCTCCTCGCTGCCTCCCCCCGGGAGGGGCGCGGGCGAAGCCCGCGCTCGAACGCGGCGGATTCACCGGCGTGAGGTATTCAGCGTGACGGCTGAGCGCAGCGTGCTCACCGTGTCGGGGCTGTCGCAGCAGCTGGCGGCGGTGATGGAGGAGCGGTTTCCGGCGGTGTGGGTGGAAGGGGAAGTCTCGAACTTCAAGGTGTACGGGTCGGGGCACGCGTACTTCACGCTCAAGGACGAGGGGGCGCAGGTCCGGTGCGTGCTGTTCCGGAGCAAGGCGCGGCGCGTGCGGTTCGAGCCAAAGGACGGGCTGCACGTGATGGCGTTTGGCGCGGTGGAGGTGTACGCGCAGCGCGGCGAGTACCAGCTGGTCGTCGAGCTGCTGGAACCGCGCGGCCTCGGCGCGCTGCAGCTGGCCTTCGAGCAGCTCAAGGAGCGGCTGGCCCGCGAGGGCCTCTTCGAGGCCCGCCGCAAGCGGCCGCTGCCGAGGTTTCCGCGCAAGATCGGCATCGTGACCTCCCCCCGGGGCGCGGTGCTGCGCGACATGCTGCGGGTGATCGGCCAGCGCTTCGGGGAGATCCACATCGTGGTGGCGCCCGCCCGCGTGCAGGGGGAGGGGGCGGCGGCCGAGGTCGCGCAGGGCATCCGCGAGCTCAACGCACTGGGCGGCGTCGACGTCATCGTCGTGGGGCGCGGCGGTGGCTCGCTGGAGGACCTGTGGGCCTTCAACGACGAGATGCTGGCCCGGACGATCGCCGCCTCGAAGATCCCGGTCATCTCCGCCATCGGCCACGAGGTCGACTATACGATCGCCGACTTCGTGGCCGACGTGCGGGCCGCCACCCCGTCCAACGCGGCGGAGCTGGTCGTCAAGGAGAAGCGCGCCGTCGTCGATAGCCTCGCCGACCTGACCGCGCGACTGGGTCGGGGCATTGGCCGCGCCCTCGCCGGCCAGCGCGATCGCCTGGAGCGCGCGCGCGGCCGGCGGGTGCTGACGGACCCCGGCCGGCCGCTGCGCGACCTCCAGCGGCGGCTCGACGACGCCCGCGCTCGCCTGCGCCAGGCGGCGCTGGCGGCGATCGGCCGGGCCGGCCACCGCGTGGATCTGGCCGAGCGCGGCCTGCGCGGGCTCAGCCCGGTCGCGCGCACGCTGCACGGCCGCCGGGCGCTCACCGACCTGCAGGGCCGGCTGGGACGCGGCGTCCACCGGGAGCTCGACCGCGCGCGCCACCGGCTCGGCGGCGCCGCCGGCCGCCTGGACTCGCTGTCGCCGCTGGCCGTGCTCGGACGGGGTTACAGCTTGACGCTCACGCCGGGCCGGCGCATCGTGCGAAGTTGGCGCGACGTCCGCGCCGGCGACGACGTGCGCGTGCTGCTGCACGAGGGGAGTCTCGACTGTCGCGTCGACGCGACCAGGGAGCACGATGACCGACCTCAAGTTTGAGGACTGCCTGACGCGCCTGGAGCAGATCGTCGGCGCGCTGGAAGCCGGCAACCTGCCGCTGGAGGAGTCGCTGAAGGTCTTCGAGGAAGGCATCGCGCTGGCCCGCCAGTGCTCGCGCTACCTGGACGACGCCGAGCGGCGCATCGAGATGCTCGTCAAGGACGACGCCGGGGTCACCGCCACGACACCCTTCGTCTTCCAGACGGAGGACGAGGCGTAGTGGACCTGAAGGCCTACCTCGACGCGCGGCGCGCCCTCGTCGACACCGCGCTCGACCGCGTGCTGCCCCCCGAGACGACCGAGCCGGTCACGATCCACCGGGCGATGCGGTACAGCGTGCTGGCGCCCGGCAAGCGGTTGCGGCCAATCCTCGTCATCGCCGGCGCCGAGGCCGTGGGCGGCCAGGCCGACGCGGTCCTCGACACCGCCTGCGCGCTCGAGCTCATCCACGCGTACTCGCTCATCCACGACGACCTGCCGGCCATGGACGACGACGACTACCGCCGCGGGCGCCTCACCAGCCACAAGGTCTTCGGCGAGGCCATGGCCATCCTGGCCGGCGACGCGCTGCTCACGCTGGCCTTCCGCCTGGCCGCCACCAACGCCGCCCGGGTGGCGCCGGCGGCGCTCGTGGGAGCCGTCGTCGCCGAGATCGCCGACGCGGCCGGCACCGACGGCATGGTGGGCGGGCAGGTGGTCGACATCGAATCGGAGGGCAAGTCGATCTCGCCCGAGATGCTCGACTACATCCACCTGCACAAGACGGCCGCGCTCATCCGGGCGGCGCTGCGGGTGGGCGCGCTGCTGGCCGGGGCGCCGGCCGAGCACGTGGAGGCGATCAGCCGGGCCGGGCAGGCCCTCGGGCTCGCGTTCCAGATCGTGGATGATATCCTCGACGTCGAGGGAAGCCTCGCGGAGCTGGGCAAGTCCGCCGGGAGCGACGAGCGGAAGAAGAAGGCCACCTACCCGTCGCTGCACGGCCTGCCCGCTTCCAAGCTGCGGGCCCGCGAGCTGACCGAGGAGACGAAGCGCTTGCTGATCCCGCTCGGGTCGTCCGCCGATCCCATCCGCGCGCTCGCCGACTTCGTCTTCGAGCGGAGGTCCTGACATGTCGACGATCACCGGCGTCTACGCGCGCGAGATTCTCGACTCGCGCGGCTTTCCGACCGTCGAGGTGGAGATCCAGCTCGAGTCCGGGGCCTGGGGCCGGGCGGCGGTGCCCTCCGGCGCCTCCACCGGCAAGCGGGAGGCGGTCGAGCTGCGCGACGGCGACGCCCAGCGCTACCGCGGCAAGGGCGTGCAGCAGGCGGTGCGCAACGTCGAGGAGACCATCGCGCCCGAGATCGACGGCATGGAGGCCAGCGAGCAGGCGGCCATCGACCAGGCCCTGCTGGAGCTCGACGGCACGCCGAACAAGTCCGCGCTCGGCGCCAACGCGATCCTGGCCGTGTCGCTGGCGGTCGCGCGGGCCGCCGCCGACGACGCCGGGCTGCCGCTCTACGCCTACCTGGGCGGCGTCGGCGGCCGGCTGCTGCCGGTGCCGATGATGAACGTGATCAACGGCGGCGCCCACGCCGACAACGGCATCGACTTCCAGGAGTTCATGCTGGTCCCGGCCGGGGCCGAGTCGTTCAGCAACGCGCTGCGCGTGGGCGTCGAGGTCTTCCACGCGCTGAAGGAGCTGCTCAAGAGCAAGAAGCTCAGCACCGGCGTGGGCGACGAGGGCGGCTTCGCGCCGGCCCTCGCCTCCAACACGGCCGCCCTCGACCTCCTGATGGAGGCGATCGAGGCGGCCGGCTACCGGCCGGGCGACGACGTCTCGCTGGCCCTGGACGTCGCCGCCAGCGAGTTCGCGGAGGAGGGGGGACGCTACCGGCTCCGGCGGGAGAACGTGGTGCTCAACAGCGACGAGCTGGTCGGTCGCTACGAGTCGCTGCTGGGCCGCTACCCCATCGTGTCCATCGAGGACGGCCTCGGCGAGGACGACTGGGCGGGATGGGCCTTGCTGACGCGGCGCCTCGGCAACCGCGTGCAGCTCGTCGGCGACGACCTGTTCGTGACGAACCCGGCGATCATCCAGCAGAGCATCGAGAAGTCGATCGCCAACGCCGTGCTGGTCAAGGTCAACCAGGTCGGCACGCTGACCGAGACGATGCAGGCCATCGAGCTGGCCAAGCGGGCCGCCTACGGTACGGTCATCTCCCACCGCTCGGGCGAGACGGAGGACACCTTCGTCGCCGACCTGGCGGTGGCGGTCAACGCCGGCCAGATCAAGACGGGCTCGCTGGCCCGGAGCGAGCGCACCGCGAAGTACAACCAGCTCCTCCGGATCGAGGAGGAGTTGGGCCACGCCGCCTCGTGGCCCGGCCGCAGCTTCTACACCCGCAGCGCCCGGTGAGCCCGCGCCTCGTCGGCAGCGGCGCCGTCGCCCTCCTCATCCTCGGCCTGGCCGTCTACGGCGGCAACCAGGTGGTGCGGGTCACCCAGCTCCGGCAGCAGCTGGACGCGATGGAGCGGGACATCGTGACGCTCCGCGCGCGCGCCGAGGAGCTCACCCGCACGGTGGACCGGCTCCGCCACGATCCCGTCTACATGGAAAAGCTGGCCCGCGAGGAGTTCGGCTACGTGCGTCCCGACGAGACGGTGCTCAAGTTCCCGTCGACCGGGCGCGCGGCCCCCGCCAAGTAGCGCTCGATGGACTGGCTCGAGTCGACCGGACCGTTCTGGTTCGTCCTGTTCCTCGTCACGATGTTCTTCAACGGGCGGGCCGCCTTCAAGCTGCTGGTGGACTGGAAGGGCATGCTCACCACCTGCCGCTTCGTCGAGACCGCCTACGCGGCGCTGGACGCCCTGCCCGAGGAGGCGACGCTGGAGCACGCCGCCGACGCGCCGGTGTTCGTGCACCTGGTGCCGGCGTACTACGAGCCGAACATCGTCCGCACCCTGACCACGCTGCTCGGCTCCCGCTACCCGCACGGCCGGCTGCACGTGATCGTCGCCACCCGGAGGGAGGAGGAGCGGGCGCCCCATCCGCTGATGGAGGCGACCACCGCCGAGCTGGTCCGGCGCTTCCGCGACGGGCTGCCGCCGTGGCAGCAGAAGATGCTCACGCTGGTGGTGGCGCCGGCCGCGGAGGGCCGCAAGGCGCACCAGCTCAACTGGGCGCTTCGGCCGGAGACGCTGGCCGCCGTCCTGCAGGACGCGGACGATCCGGCGCGCGTGTACGTGGGCGTGAGCGACGCCGACTCGCTGCCCGACCGCAACGTCTACCGCTGGATCGCCGGCGAGGTGCTGGCCGGCCGCGGCCGGGCCGCCTACCAGGGCGTCACGCTGTCGCTGGCGAACTTCGAGCGGCTCGATCATCGCGGGCGGGTGTGCGCGATCCAGCAGTCCTCGATCTTCATCCGGGTGTCCATCGCGCGGCTGATCGGCGAGGTGCGCCGCGTCGCCTGGTTCGCGCGGCTGGCCGGGCGCCGGCCGCGGCTGGCCCGCCTGGTGCGCCCGTTCTTCGAGCTGGGCTTCCGCCGGTCGCAGATCTGCCTGGGCCACAACCAGTTCGTGCGGCTGGACGTGCTCCGCGGGCTCGGGGACTTTCCCACCTCGGGCGCGACCGAGGACTCCACGCTCGGCTACGCGCTGGGCGCCCGCGGGATCCTCATGGGCGCGCTGCCGATGCTGGAGCTGGTCGACCTGCCGGAGACGACCGACAAGATGGTCCGGCAGAACGCGCGCTGGTACAAGGGCGTGCTCGACGACGTCTCCTTCCTGGCGCGGACGTGGCGCACGGCGCCGACCGCGTTCAACCTGGCCCAGCTGGCCCGGCACGTCGGCAACAAGGTGATCGAGTGGCCCATCGCGGCCGTGGTCTATCCGGTCGTCGGCTTTTTGGGCTGGCACCTCGCCTACCGGTTCTCCGACCACCCGCTCCTGTTCGTGCTGGCCATCGCGTTCCCCTCGATCTCGCTGGGACTCACCATCTGGGTGGGCGGCATCGTCACCCAGGACCTGATCGAGAGCCTCACGCCGTACCTGCCGACGCCGGTGAACGTGGCCCGCACCACGCTGGCCGCGAAGTTCTGGGGCACGTTCCGGTGCCAGACCTACTGGCTGCTGGCCACGCGAGGAGCCTGGCGCGTGCTGCTCGCGCTGTCCTGGACCGGCCGCTTCGAGCCGCTGAAGACCGACCGCGTCACCATCCCGGGCTAGGGGTCGCCGCGCGCCCCGCCGGACCTCGCCGTCGCACGGCGGCGATATAATGCCCCGCGAGTCTGCCAACGGAGGAGCGACATGACCGCAGGTTCCAGGCGTGTGGTGCAGGTGTCACGGGAACGTCAGCCGTACCGGACGGAGCTGACGCCCGTCGCGTTCCTGCGCCGCAGCGCCTACGTGCTTCCGGACAAGACCGCCGTGGTGCACGGCGAGCGGCGCTACACCTACCGGCAGTTCGAGGAGCGGGTGAACCGGCTGGCCTCGGGGCTTCGCGCGCTGGGCCTGCGACACCTCGACCGCGTCGCCGCCATCCTGCCCAACACCCCGGCCATGCTCGACGCCCACTTCGGCGTGCCGGCCGCCGGCCTGGTCATCGTGCCGATCAACACGCGGCTGGGCAGCGACGAGATCGGCTACATCCTGAAGCACTCCGGGGCAAGGGCCCTGCTCGTCGACCAGGAGTTCGCCGGGCTCGTGAAGCCGCTGGACCTGGGCGACACGACCGTCATCCGCGTCGACGACACCGGGGCCGCCGGCGATCCCTACGAGGACTTCCTGGCCGCCCACTCGCCGCTGCCGGTCGAGCCGTGGATCGAGGACGAGTACGAGACGATCTCGATCAACTACACCTCCGGCACCACCGGGCGGCCCAAGGGCGTCATGGTCCATCACCGGGGCGCCTACCTGAACGCGCTCGGCGAGGTGCTCGAGACGGGGATGACCTTCGACGCGACGTACCTGTGGACCCTGCCGATGTTCCACTGCAACGGCTGGTGCTTCACGTGGGGCGTGACGGCGATGTCGGCCACCCACGTGTGCCTGCGGCGGGTGGACTCCGCGCGCGTCTGGGACCTGATCGACCACGAGGGCGTGACGCACTACTGCGGCGCTCCCACCGTGCAGATCGGCATCGTGAACGACCCGAAGGCGCACCCGCTGACGCGACCGGTCACCTGCACGGTGGCCGGCGCGCCGCCGTCGCCCACGCTGCTGGGGCGGCTCAAGGAGCTGGGCTTCCGTCCCGTCCACGTCTACGGGCTCACCGAGACCTACGGACCCCACACCGTGTGCGCCTGGAACCGCGAGTGGGACCGGCTGCCGCCCGAGCAGATGGCCGGCAAGGCCGCGCGCCAGGGGCAGGGCTACGTGGTCGCCGACCTCGTGCGCGTGGTGGACGAGCAGATGAACGACGTCGCCATGGACGGCGAGACGCTGGGCGAGGTCGTCATGCGGGGCAACAACGTGATGAAGGGGTACTTCGAGCAGCCGGACGCCAGCGCCGAGGCGTTCCGCGGCGGCTGGTTCCACTCGGGCGACCTGGCCGTGTGGCACGCGGACGGCTACATCGAGCTCCGGGACCGCAAGAAGGACATCATCATCTCCGGTGGCGAGAACATCTCCACGATCGAGGTCGAGCAGACGGTGGCCCGCCATCCGGCCGTGCTCGAGTGCGCGGTGGTGGCCGTGCCCGACGCCAAGTGGGGCGAGCGGCCCAAGGCCTTCGTGACGCTCAAGCCGGGGAAGACGGCGACCGAGGCCGACATCGTCGAGTTCTGCCGCCAGCACATCGCTCACTTCAAGTGCCCGGCGGCGGTGGAGTTCGGCGATCTCCCCAAGACCTCGACCGGCAAGGTGCAGAAGTTCGTGCTGCGGGACAGGGAATGGGCGGGCCAGGCCAAGCGCATCAACTGATCGCGAGCGCGGGTGTCGGCGGGGGCGCACGTGGGGGCCGCGGGCGCGCCAACATGACTCGCCTGTCGCCGTATCTCGCGCCGGACACGACTCGCTCGACCCCCCATCCCCCAGAGGGGGGTTGCGCGTGGACCAGTCGCATCGCTTGGCGATGAGCCTCGAGCAAGCTCTGAGCGAGACGCTCACCAGGGCTATTCGCGAGAAGAATACGCGGGTGGCGGATGTGGTGAGGATGTTGAAGAGCCGGATCACGGAGCGGCGGACGGCCAAGGGGTTCAGCGGGCAGGTGGACGACGCGCTCGTGCTGGACGTCATCGGGACGTACCGGAAGTCGCTGCAGAAGGCGCTGCCGGAGTACGAGAAGGTGGGGGAGCGGGGGGCGGCCCAGGCGGCCCAGCTGCGGTTCGAGATCGAGTTCTGCGAGGGATTCCTGCCCCGCGGGCTCGACGACGGGGCGCTGCGCGCCCTGGTGCGCGAGCGGCTCGCTGCGCTGAACATCACCGACGGCCGGCAGGTGGGCAGGGTCGTGGGCGACATCATGAAGTCGCACAAGGGCCAGGTCGAGGCGGGCGACGTCAAGCGCATCGCCGAGGAGCTGCTCAAGCCGTAGCGTTGTCGTTCCTGCAATAGCTCCGGGCTGCCCCTCTTACCCCTATCGATGGTGCCCCTCTTGCATGGATTCCTGGCCAGGAGGAGGCTCGTTGCCCATGAAGAACGTGATGACCGTGGCTTGCGCGCTGGCTCTGGGCGTCGTCTGGACCGCAGCCCCCGCGCTGGCCCAGGACACGACGAAGGAGAAGGCCGAGAACAAGGCCCAGCGGATCGAGCAGAAGGGCGAGCAGAAGGCCGAGGAGACGAAGGCCAAGGCCGACGAGAAGGCCGACAAGGTCCGCGCCAAGGCCGAGGACAAGACCGATTCGTCCGGTAACAAGGTGGAGCATGCCTGGGACAAGACCAAGGCCAAGACCAAGGAAATGACCGGCAAGATGAAGGACAAGGTCTCGGGGACCGGCAGCGGCCACGAGGCGCGCATGAGCGGCGACGTCCGCGCCGCCCAGCAGGCGCTGCGGGACAAGGGGTTCGATCCCGGTCCGGCCGACGGGATGATGGGTCCCAAGACCACCGCCGCCGTCAAGGAGTTCCAGCAGAAGAACAACCTGACGGTCACGGGCACGATGGATGCGGACACGCGGGACCGCCTGATGGCCTCGTCGCCGCCGTCGGCCTCGCCGGGGACGGAGCCGAGCCGCACCGGACAGAAGAAGTAACCGAAGTCGTGGTGGACGAGAGGCCGGGAGTCCCCCGGCCTCTCGCCTCGGCGGTCAGCCGCTGGCCCGCACCTCCTTGAACACCCGCGACGCCACCAGCAGCGCGTCGCGCGACCCGGGCGCTCCCACGTAGCCGAGCAGGTGAATGAGCGCCTCCGTGAGCTCCTTCTCGGTCCATCCCTGACGGAGCGCCATGCGCAGGTGGATCTCCAGCTCGGCCTCGTGGCCGGTGGCGGCGTCCGAGATGACGCAGATCAGCGTGCGCGTCTTGAGGTCGAGCCCCGGGCGTGTCCACAGCGTCCCGAACACCGCCTCGGTCGCGACGTCGATGAACTCCTTCATGATCGGGTCGGAGTAGCTCGTCTTCGCCGTCCGCTCCACCCACGCGTCGCCCAGCAGCCGGCGGCGCATCTCGCTGCCCTTCCGCATCGTCTCGCTGTCGCTCATCCGGATCCTCCGCGGGCCCGCGGGTCGAGCCCCGGGCGCCGGCCCATGGTAGCGTGGTTGACCCGGCGTGGCCGGGCGAGTAGGGTGTCGGCGCGGTCGGGGACTCGAACTCCAGGGAGGAGCCCAGCATGAAGGCGGCGGTGCTCTACAAGGCCAACACTCCGCTCGAGGTCGTCGACGTCAAGCAGGAAGATCCCAAGGCGGGCGAGGCCCGCGTGAAGGTGAAGGCCGCCGGCGTCTGCCACAGCGACTGGCACATCATCAACGGGGACTGGACGCTGCCGCTGCCGATGGTGCTGGGCCACGAGGCGGCCGGCATCGTGGAGGACGTGGGGGCCGGCGTGACGACCGTGAAGCCCGGCGACCACGTCATCTTCTCGTTCCGGCCGCAGTGCGGCCACTGCCTGTACTGCTCGATCGGCCGCTCGGTGCTGTGCGACGGCCACAACGACACGCCGCGCTGGGTGATGTTCGACGGCACCCCGCGCCTGTCGCGCAACGGCGAAGGCCTCAACCAGCTGGCGCGGATCGGGACGTTCTCCGAGAAGGTCGTGTGCCCGGCCGAGCAGCTCGTCCCTATCCGGACGGACATGCCGTGGCCGCAGGCGGCCCTGGTCGGTTGCTGCGTCCCCACGGGTGTGGGCGCCGTCACCCGCTGCGCGGAGGTCGAGGCCGGGGCCTCGGTGCTGGTCATCGGCTGCGGCGGCGTGGGGCTGAACGTGGTCCAGGGGGCGCGCCTGGCCGGCGCCGCCACGATCATCGCCTGCGACCTGCTCGACTCCAAGCTGGCCTACGCGAAGGACTTCGGCGCCACCCACACCGTGAACGGCTCGACGGCCAAGGTGGTGGAGTTCGTGCGGGGCCTCACCGGCGGCCGCGGCGTCGACTACGCGTTCGACGCCATCGGCGGCGAGGCGACGACCCTGCAGATCCTCGACGCCATCCGCCCGGGCGGCACCGCGGTCATCGTCGGTATGGCCGCGATGGCCGTGCGGGCGCCGGTCACGCCCTACATGATGGCCCTGCAGGAGAAGTGCTTGAAGGGCACCATGTACGGCTCGGTGCGGCCGGACCTCGACTTCCCGCGCCTGGTCGACCTCTACATGCAGAAGCGCCTGAAGATCGACGAGCTGGTGAGCCGGACGTACAAGATCGAGGAGATCAACGACGGCTTCGCGGCCCTCCGCACCGGTCAGGTGGCCCGCGGCGTCGTGACGTTCGACTGACCGGCGCACCCGGGGCGCGCGCCGGCCAGGCCCCGGCCGGTGCGCCCCGGGGCGCCCGGGCATTGCTTGTAGCCGGGCCGGTTCTCGCATATCCTGACGCCCACTTCACACCGGAGCGGCGCGGTCTGCCGCGCCGCTCCGGGATCGTGGCCCGACGAGACCCGACCGTTCAGCCGGAGGCTGGCGTGGTCGATCCCACAATCGTCGCTCCCCGATCGCTCCGGGACGCGGCGCCGACCCCCGCCGCGCCGATCGCTCCTGCGCGCTCGCGACACCCCCGTCCCCCAGGGCGAATCTCGAACAGGAGAACCCCCATGCCGAACCACGCCCGGTTCCGCGCTCTGTCCCTGGTGGTCGCGCTCCTGGCGACCCTGGCCGTCCTCGCCGTTACGCTGGCCACGCCGCCGGCCGCGGAGGCCCAGCGCAAGAAGGTGCTCAACATCGCGGCCAAGGAGCCCGACACGCTGGACCCGCACTCCAGCACGCTCGGCCAGTCGCAAGCCATCTCGCGCTTCATGTTCCGGGGGCTCACGCGGTTCGCGATCAAGGATGGCAAGGTCACCACGGCCGAGGTCGAGCCGGACCTGGCCGAGAGCTGGACGATGTCGGGCGAAGGCACGATCTGGACGTTCAAGCTGCGCAAGGGTGTGCAGTTCCACAAGGGCTTCGGCGAGATGACCGCCGAGGACGTGAAGTTCAGCTTCGAGCGGCAGATCAACAAGACCCCGGGCACGCGCTACGGCGTCAACCTCGACGTGATCAAGTCGATCGAGGTCGTCGATCCCCACACGCTGCAGATCGCGCTGAAGGCCTACGACGCGATCTTCCTGCTCCGCATGGTGGGCTATCAGAACGGCTACATCGTCTCCAAGAAGGCCGCCACCGACCACGAAAAATTCAAGTGGAACCCGGTCGGCACCGGCCCCTTCTACTTCGAGCGCCACTCGCCACGCGAGAAGATCGTCCTCAAGGCCTTCGACCAGTTCGTCGGAGGCCGGCCCCAGATCGACGAGGTCCACTGGTTCGACGTGCCCGAGGACGCCACCAAGCTGATCGGGCTGGAGAAGGGCACGTTCGACCTGCTCTATCCGGAGGCCGTCACCGCGGACTTCGCCGACCAGGTCAAGAAGATGGGGGCCGTCATCGACCGGCGGGGCCCCGGCGGTCAGGAGCGCTTCTACATCAACATGACCGCGAAGCCCTTCGACGACATCCGCGTGCGCAAGGCCTTCATGCACGCCATCGACCGCAAGGCCATCAAGGAGACGATGTACCCCGGCGGCCTGGCCAAGCTGGCCACCAGCTGCGTGCCGCCCGGCTACTTCGGCCACGTCCCGATGACGTTCCCCGAACACAATCCGGCGCTGGCCAAGAAACTGCTCGCCGAGGCCGGGTTTCCGAACGGGTTCACGGTCAAGCCCTACTTCATCAGCAAGTCGTTCTTCTACCCCAAGGTGATGACGCTGGCCCAGGAGCAGCTCAAGCAGGTGGGGATCAACGTCGAGGTGCAGGTGGTCGAGCACGCGACCTTCCACGAGAACATCCGCAAGAACCTGAACCCGTTCGTGCTCTACGGCGGCACCCGCATCACCGACGCCGATCCCTGGCTCTCGCTGTTCTTCGACTCCAAGGAGATCCCGGACCCGGCCACGGGCAACAAGGGCACCAACTTCGCCCACTACCGCGGCATGGACGACCTGCTGACGGCGGGCCGGGCGGAGCGCGACCAGAAGAAGCGGGCGGCCATCTACGCCGAGACCCAGAAGCGCATGGAGCGGGACCTGGTGTGCCTGCCGATCAGCGACGTGCCGAACCAGTGGCCGCGCAACCCCAAGCGCGTGAGCACCCCGTTCGACCCGGAGTACGGAGAGTTCTCGCTGCACTACAGCTACAACTACCCGGAGATGCTGAAGATCATCAACTGAGGCCGCCGCCATGGTCCAGTTCGTGCTTCGCCGGCTGCTGATCGCCATCCCGATGCTGCTCGGGGCGATGAGCATCGTGTTCTTCGCGATGCGCATCCTGCCGGGGGATCCCTGCGTGGCGATGATGGGCGAGCAGGCGACCACGAGCGCGCTGGCCGACTGCACGCGCAACCTGGGCCTGCACCGCCCGGTGGCCGTGCAGTACGTCGACTACCTCTGGCGCTCGCTGCAGTTCGACTTCGGCAACTCGCTGCGCCAGGGCTACCCGGTCAGCCAGTACATCGGGCGCATGTTCCCCCACACCTTCGTGCTGGTGATGGCCAGCGCGGTGGTGGCGGCCCTGGTGGGCATCCCCATCGGGATCGTCTCCGCCCTCAAGCGGCGCAACCCGCTCGTCGACTACCCGCTGCGCATCTTCGCGCTGCTGGGCCTGTCGATGCCGGTGTTCTGGCTGGGTATCCTGCTGCTCATCCTGTTCTCGCTCCGCCTGGACGTCTTTCCCCTCATCGGGGGCGGCGACCTCGACGGGGTGCTCTCGATGCTCGCGTCAGGCGAGGTGTTCAAGTACCCGGGCGACTTCTTCGCCGCGGTGACGGACGTGCTGTACCACCTCACGCTGCCCGCCATCGCGCTCGGCTTCACGCTGGCGGCCACGGTGAGCCGGCTGTCCCGCTCCGCGATGCTGGAGGTGATCAGCCAGGACTACATCCGCACCGCGCGCGCCAAGGGCCAGGCCGAGCGCAACGTCGTGTACAAGCACGCGCTGCGCAACATGATGGTGCCGCTGCTGACGATCATCGGCGTCTTCATCGCCATCGCGCTCACCGGCACCGTGCTCACCGAGACCGTGTTCACCCGTCCGGGCCTCGGCAAGATGCTGGTCGATGCCATCGGCGCCCGCGACTATCCGCTCGCCCAGGGGGCCATCACCGTCTTCACGATGATCATCATCTTCGTCAACCTGGTCGTCGACATGCTCTACGCCGTCGTCGACCCCCGCATCTCCTTCCGGTAGGCCGAGGGGAGCCGCCGATGGCCATCGCCCGACGCGCCGAGCCGGTCGATCTGCCGGTTCCCGTCCACGCCGAGGCCGCGCGGGCCCCGGGCCGTCGCCACCTGCGCCGCTGGCTGCCCATCGTCATCGGGGCGGTGATGGCCGCCGCGATGGTCATCGTGGCCGCGGCGGCGCCGTGGATTGCGCCCCTGAGCCCGTCCGCCCAGTTCTCCGACGCCGTCCTCAAAGGCCCCGGCGTCGTGGAGCGCCACGCGCTCGGCACCGACGAGTATGGCCGCGACATCCTGAGCCGCGTCATCTGGGGCGCGCGCGTCTCGCTGCAGGTGGGCCTGGCGTCGGTGCTCTTCGCGTTCCTGATCGGGGTGCCCCTGGGCATCTACGCGGGCTATCAGGGCAAGAGGGCCGAGGTCGCCATCATGCGCGGGACCGACATGCTGATGGCGTTCCCCACGCTGCTGCTCGCGCTCATCATCGTCGCCGCCCTGGGCGGCTCCCTCATCAACGAGATCGTGGCGATCGGCGTGGCGCTGACCCCGAACTTCGTCCGCCTGGCCCGCGGCCTGACGCTGACCATCCGCGAGACGGATTACGTCATGGCCGCCCGGGGCATCGGCGCCGGCCAGCTCCGCGTCATGGCCCGCCACGTCTTCCCCAACGCCCTCTACGGACTGATCGTGGTGGCGACGCTCTACATCGCCACGGCCATCCGCACCGAGGCCGGCCTGTCCTTCCTGGGCCTGGGCGTCCCCCCGCCCACCGCCACCTGGGGCAACATCCTCAGCGAGGGCCGCCAGTACATCAAGTGCTGCCCCTGGATCACGACGTTCTCGGGCCTGGCCATCATGATGGCCGTGCTCGCGTTCAACATCGTGGGCGACGCGCTCCGGGATCTGCTCGATCCGAGGCTGCGGGGGGAGTAGCGTCGACCACGTCCGCCGCCACTCCGGCAACGGAGTCACTCGATCGGGTGGGCCTCGCTGCGGATGCGCCTCAGGGCGTCGCTGACGCCCAGCGTGGCGGCCCACCGGTCGAGGTAGGTCTCGTCGAGCCGGCCGTGTTTGCACTTCGTACACTCGCAGCCCGTCTATGAATTGCTTCTCGCTTCCGCCCAGCCTCTGGGCCCAGCGGAGCCTACGGTCGAACGGCTCGTCCGTCAGGAGCCAGAAATCGACCTTGTCACCCTCGCGGACGTCGATGAGGTTGAACATGCCACGTGCGGCGATCGCGTCACGGACCGCGGCTTCGTCAAGGTAGAAGTCGGGCTCGGGGAAGGCGGTCTTCAAGGCGGCGGCGGCTGCGGGCGTGCCGACCGCCACCACGACGTCGATATCGTGGGTCGCACGTGGCGCCCTGGAGGCTTGAGACCACGGCGCCGGTGATCATATAGTCGATCCCGGCCGCTTCCAGTCGCCGGGCGACGAGCTTCAGTAGTTCCGGTTGTGACACCGGTCGAGGCGCTCACGCACGAGCCCAGCGAGCGCAGCGCTGCCCAGCTCGGGGAACCGCTGGCGTAGCCCGTGCTCGAACATCGCCCGCGCCATGCTCCCGAGCTCGAACGCTTTCCTGAGGCGTTGCCCGGGCGTCATCGCGCGTAGCACGCGGACGTAGACGCCATGGTTGGGTCGAGGCTTGTCGCCGGTCATCGCCGGCATTCTATGCACGCGCTGACCGGCGAGGACGCGAATTCGACAGCCTGGCTGGCGGACCGGCGTGACGCTCGACCCGGATCCAGGGCTTGCGACACGATCGCCTCCGCTTGACTCGCCGCGAGGCCTCGGGTACCTTACGGGGGTCACCGCGGGGTGGAGCAGCCCGGTAGCTCGTTGGGCTCATAACCCAAAGGTCGCTGGTTCAAATCCAGCCCCCGCAACCACGCAGGGACAAGGGGTTAGCGGTCGCCGCCGCTAACCCCTTCGACGTTTCTGCACCCGTTTTGCACCCGCTGCACCGCGTCACCGACGACGTCCGGGGCGCGCCGACCGTTCTCGCCGAACACCAGGCGATCGAGCTTCCGCGCTTCCGCGGCGTGGGCATCCGGCATCAGATGCCCGTAGCGGTCGAGCGTCGTCTGGATCGAGGCGTGGCCGAGCTGTGCCTGGATGTATTTCGGGTGAGCCCCCTGAGCGATCAGGAGGCTTGCGTACGTGTGCCGCAGATCATGGAACCTGATGCGACGCAGCTCAGCGCGGCGCAGCACCCGGGCCCAGACCCGGTGAACGAAGTTGTCGGGATCGATCGGCTTGCCGTCACTGCTGCAGAACACCAAGCCTCCGTTGAAGCGGCTCGAGAGCCGCGTCAGCGCGGACCGCAGCGTCGGCGCCACGTCGATCGCCCGGCGCGAACGCCGCGACTTCGGGGTGACGAACTTCCCCCGCCAGAGCGCTCGGCGGACGTAGATGCGATGGCCCTCGAGG